>VOFC01005937.1_pt1 | contig 11598 bp, 20 predicted proteins | sample 5384161 | NCBI WGS metagenome assembly VOFC01 (sample SAMN12384722, study PRJNA508395) | human gut metagenome | isolation source: healthy gut B | host: Homo sapiens | reverse complement strand
AATTCCGTTTTAATGCTCAGACACGGTAATTTTTACCAGACGATGCGGAGAATTTCAAGCGCGCATTTGTACAAAATCCTGTTTTTGATGCGCCGCCGATAACGTTTGAGGCGGAGCAGCCGCTCCTGCCCTGATATACTTTTTGCAAAAGCAGACCATCCTCCGGGGCAGACGCCCGAAGGATTTTGCTGCGCCAAATATCATGTTTCCGAAAAGTCCTGCTCGATCTCTTTTCCCAGATAGCGGTGAGACCGTCCGTAAAGCTGTATGAACGTGTCGATCATCGCGGCGGCAGATTCGCTGTCAGCCGTCATTGGTGAAGGAATGTACCGCCGGTGAACTCGATGGTGTACTTCAGGGAAGAGCGCCGGAGCTCCATGCAGTCCAGAAGCGCTTTGAGGATTCGTCGTCATCAATGGCATCGTATAGGGAGTCGATGAAGATCGACGATACATCCATTTCGTTCGATACCCAGCTTCGAGCAGCTTTTCGGCAAATACTCTGTCGCCGGCCTGCGCGGCGAGAGCGGCGCTGTTTTTATAATCGCCGAGGGCGGTGAAAGAAACTCCGCGGCGTTCGCGTACTCTCCGGCGTCATAAGGTGTTCTGCGCGATCGCATAGTCGCATGCGGTGACGAGCGAAGCGCTCTCTTTGTCGCCGAAAGCGCGGCAGCGCACCAGGCCTGCTCGTAGTCTTCGGCAAGGTAGGCGTCCGTCGCGATCAGTAGTCGCACGCCGAAGCGAGCACCGCGCTGTCCTTGTAATCGCCGAGCGCTTTGAACGCTGCAGAGGCCGCGGCCGCGTCGCCGCTGCCCATGAGCTGCGCTGTCACGGTCATTGGCGCCGCAGCCGGTCACAGTCAGCATAAAGAGCGGCGATGAGAAGTATCAGAGCCAGTTTTTGATCGTCTTTTTTTTCTTTCTTCCTTCTTCCGATACGTTTTGCCGGAGATCGTATAAACTCAATATAGCATCAAATTTATCGGTTTGTAAAAAAAAAAACGCCCGCCGCGCGTCTGTTTCGCCGTGAAAAGATAAATTCTACTTTCGGGGGTGTTCTTTTCGCGCAGTTTCTGCTAACAAAAACCGATCAACACAAAGGAGAACGGTTTTATGGATCCTCATCAGGATCGGACAATACATCGCGGGCAAAGAGAAAAGCTCGGCCTCACGCAGAAACAGCTCGCCGAAAGCTCGGCGTGAGCGATAAATCGGTCTCAAGTGGGAGCGCGGGGTCTGCCGGACGTGTCGCTCTATACGGAGCTGTGCGCGGCGCTGGGCATCGGCATCAACGAATTCGCTTTCGGGCGATGATATCGCGGAAAACGATCTGCCGCGCCGGGCAGAGGAGAATATCCTTCAAACGGCGGCGGACGGAAAGCGGCGGCAAAAAGCGGCTCAAATGTATGGTCGCTGCGCTGCTCATCGTTTCCCGCTGCGGCGCTCTCGATCATCGGGGCGTACCTGATCCGGACGATCAGGCCGGAGGAACGTGATCCGCCCCGTGGAAAAAGAAAGCACGGAGATGCAGACACTCAAGCTCCTCGCCGACGGTCTGGACGGAGCCTATATGTACCGCTATACAGCCTCGGACGATTTTCTCTCCCTGCGTATCTATCTGACGGAGTATCATTTCGGGAAACAGGTCAGCAAAGAGAACTGGGAGCTCAGCTACCGGGACATCGGTTCGCCGAAGGAGGGACGATCCTCATCGTCCCGGATTTTGAAAATTTTCAGGTGAAGCTCATCCTCGCTGACGGTGGGTCAAAACTTTCGACGAGCTTTCCATACTGGAGGGCGAGGAAAAATCGAAAAGTATTTCGCCAGAGCTGGGGCGTCCATTGAGGACGAAACGCCCATAACGTTTGAGTCGGAGCAGCCGCTCCTTTGCCCTGATTTACAGCGAAAATAGCCTTCAGCTCAGAGCCGTTCAGGAGTTCGCAGACGGCAGCGTGTCGCCGGTAAACGACTATGCCTACTATATTTCTCTCGAATTTTGCAAAGCAGAGCAATAAAAAAATCCTTCGGGGCAGACGCTCCGAAGGATTTTTTGTTACGCCAGGATCATTTTTCCGAAAAACTCCGGCCGGTGGAAATCGGGCGCTGCCGTTTCCACAGCGTTCCACGCGAGAAAGTGCGGATGCACGGTTTTGTCGCCGCATTTGTAGCAGTTGGTACGGAAGAAAACGCCCGAGCGCAGGGAAAACTCCGGATAGAGGATGCGCAGGAACGAGAGCGGGATGCGGTATTCCGCCGTCCAGCCGTCCGGCGTCCGGGTACAGACGGGACGGAACGTTTCCGTTCGAACTTGTGGCAAAGCCGGACGCGCTCGCGCCGGTTCGGGCCGAAACCGAGCTCCATGCAGGCGTTGGGGTTGATCTCAAAGTTTACATAACGCCCATCGTCCGTGAGCGAGAAGAAAAATTCCATGCAGCTGTCCTCATGGACGGGGCTGAGCGGGGCGCTGCACTCCGCTCGGATGTCCGATTCCCACGCGCGCTGGAAAACATAGAGCGCGGTATCGTCGTAGCAGAGCTTCTGCTCCATGCGGACGCCGCAGTCCGGCTCCCCACAGCACGCAGTCCGCGCGCAGCGGCTCGATCGCGTCCCAGCCGGGCACGCCGGATGCTTTGCTATCGTATAGCTTTTCATAGCGCCTGTCCGCCGAGATATACGGCGCTCCGGTTCAGTGCGGCGTCGCACACAACAAAGTCGGCGAGTTTTCCGACGGCGATGGAGCCGATCTCCGCATCCTGACCGATCTCGCGCGCCGGGATGATCGTTGCGCTCAGGATCGCCTGTTCCGCCGGGATGCCGAAGGATACGGCGCGCTGCATGCATTCATAAAGGTTGGCGGCGGACCCGGCGATCGTCCCGTCGGCGAGCTTTGCAACGCCGCCCTTGAGGAAAACGTCCTGCCCGCCGAGCGTATACTGCCCGTCCGGCATGCCGCAGCAGCGCAGCGCGTCGGAAATGAGGCAGATGCGGCCGGGGAAGAGCCTGAACGCCATCCGCACGGCGCTGGGGTGGATGTGGTATCCGTCGCTGATGAGCTCCGCAACGACGTTTTTCGCGCTCGGATCCCGCCCCTGATGGGGCCGGGCTTGCGGTGGTGGATGCCGGGCATGGCGTTATAAAGATGCGTCAGATGGGAAGCGCCGGCGTCGAAAAAACGGCGCTGGCTTCCTCATAGGTGCAGTCCGTGTGCGCGATGGACACAGTGCAGAGCTTCGATTTTTCCGTAAACTCGACCGCGCTGGGCAGCTCCGCGGCAATGTCCGCGATACGGAGCAGACCTTCGGAGGCATTATACAGGCGTTCAAACGCGGCGTAGTCCGGCAGGCGGAGATAGCTTGCGTTCTGCGCGCCCTTTTTCTTCTCGGAGAAGAACGGCCCTTCCATGTTGATGCCCATGAGCCGCGCACAGCCCTCGGGCGCGGCTTTTTGAGCGCAGCGGCAGTTTTGTACGCGGCTTCGAGCACGTCGTAGGGCAGCGTCATGGACGCGGGGGCAAAAGCTCATGACGCCGTTCGCGGCGAGATACTTTGCCATTTTGACAAGACCGTCGTAGTCGCCGTCGGAAAAGTCCGCGCCGGAATTGCCGTGGTTGTGGATATCCACCAGACCGGGGATCACATACTGCCCATGCAGGTCGATCCGTCTCCGGCGGCATCGGTGAGAATTTCCGCAAAACGCCCGTTTTCCACGCGGAACGCGCCGCGCTGAAAGCACCCGTCAAGAAATAGATTGGCATTGGTAAAAAGCATGATGTCATCCTCCTGTGAACGTTGATCTCCGGTGGTATGTTTGAATTTACGCCTTCGTTTCCTCGGCGACGATACGCCGCATATCGTCCCATTTCTTTTTTCCATGTCCGCCGCAAGCGAACTGCGCCCGCGCACGGTCAAGATTCTGCCCTTCGCGGTGGACGGCAAAGTACAGATCGCCGTCGATATGGTCGGTCAGAAACCGCATGCCGCACTCCAACGTTATTGTTTTCGCCCCCAGCGGAAGGAGCTCCAGCTCCCTGGCGGTCAGATTCGGGCACGCGCGGACATATCCGCGCGTGAAAACGCGGAAGCGCTCAGACTCATTTCCACCTTGGAGAGATCGCGCTCGTCCTCCGCCGCGGTCGAAGCGCCGTAGCGGATGGCGTCGCCGAAATCAAAGAGGCTTGAGCCGGGCATCACGGTGTCAGATCTACAACGCAGAGCGCCTTTCGTGTCTTCGCGTCCAGAAGGACGTTGTTGAGCTTCGTGTCGTTGTGCGCAACGCGGGCGGGATCTCTCCGGCAGAAAAAGAAGGTTCTGGAGCATGGACATCTCCGCTTCCCTTGCAAGAGCAAAATCGATCTCCGGCTGAACGGCCGCGGCGCGGCCGCGTCGCGCTCGATCGCCTCGCGGAAAAGGCGGCAGCGATCGGGCGTGTTGTGAAAAATTCGGGATGGTCTCGTGCAGCTTTTCTGCCGGAAGTCGGAGAAGCAGCTGCGCAAACGTACCGAAACCGACGGCGGCCTGATAGAAATCCTCGTCCGTCTCCGGCTGCTGAAGGCAGATCGTCCCGTCCACATAATCGTATACGCGCCAGTATTCGTCCCCATACCGGGTGTGGGGGCGCACCGTCCTTCGTCCGGATGAGGGACATGACGCTGCGCGGGATCGCTGGACTTGGGCGCAGGAAATCCGTCACCGCCGCAATGTTTTTCCGAAAAGCGCCTGTACATTGCGAAAGAGCGTGGTGATTGATTTTTGCAGAATATACCGGCGTCCGGTGTCGGTCACAACGAAAATGTGACGTTCACATGCCCGCTGCCGTAGTCTTCGCAGGAGACAGGCGTTCCGTCCAGCTGAAAGATGCGCAGAATATTTATCTTATCCTGATCCATGGTAAATGCTCCCTTTGCAGTGTTCCCGTCTATTTTAGTCAGTCCGGCGGAAGATAGCAATCCCTTTGTAAAGAATTACGCAGGATTTTTCAAAAAGCCAAAGCGCGGGCATCCGGCCCGCGCTTTCGGTTTATTGCAAAAAAAAATCGAGTGTTCTCAAAGGAAAGATCCCTTTAAGAACACTCGATATGGTCCGAGTGACTGGACTTGAACCAGCGGCCTCCTGAACCCCATTCAGGCGCGATACCAAACTTCGCCACACCCGGATTTCTAACAGCTTTGTCATACTACCACAAGGTGTGAGCAATTGCAAAGTCTTTTTACGATTCCTGCGGATTTTCCGCGGTGCCGATGTCACGGTAGAGCGAAACGAAGGTTTCAAAGCAGATATTGTTCTCTGTAATATACTTCGCGGCCTCCACGCCGACATAGCGGAAGTGGAACGGCTCATACATTACGCCCGTGATCGGCTCCATGCCGTCGGGGAAGCGCAGGATGAAGCCAAACTCCTGACAATGCGCGTTCATGTACTGGAACATGGCGGTGTTCTCGATGGAGCGGTTTTTCGTCGGATAATAGATATCCGTGATATCGCAGCAAAGACCGGTCTGGTGCTCGCTGTGAACGGCGGGCATGGTGATATAGTAGCCCTGACTGTCCTTGCCGTCGGATACGCCGTTGTTCCGGCAGACGCGGAGAAAGTTCGCGGCCTGATCTGCATAGCTCCGGTAGCCGGAGGAGAGATAGACGGAAAGCCCCTGCGCGCGGGTGTCCGCTGCCATCGCGGCGAGCGCATCGGCAATGCGGCTGTCCACGAGCTGTCCTTCGAGCGTCACAAGCTCCGGCGGGGCGTACTCGGCGATGGAGTTATCGGCGTTTGCGAGGATATACTCCCAGCTGTTGATATCAATGTCCGGCGGCTCGGGCAGACCGAGCGCGGCGCGGCCGGCAGGGAGTCCGGGTCCGGCGTCGGCTCGGGCGTAGCGGTCGGCTCCGGCGTCGCAGTGGGTTCCGGCGTAGCGCTCGGCTCCGGGGTAACATCCGGCGTTGCGGTCGGTACGGGCGTTGCCATGGACTCCCGGAGCGCTGCGGCGTCGGACGCCTTTGGCTGCGCTGAAACGCAGAACCATCAGCACCGCGCAAAGTATCAGCAGAAGGACCATGAGAATGATCCCGATCGTCTTTCGCGTGTTCATATTATTCCTCTTCCAGTTTTCTTTTGAGTTTTTCGAGCGCCTTTTTCTCCAGCCGCGATACATAGGAGCGGGAAATGCCGCAGCGCCTGGCGGTCTCGCGCTGCGTGAGCGCGGCGTCTCCGTTCAGCCCGTAGCGAAGGCGGAGGATCTCGGCCTCGCGCTCGTCGAGTACGTTGTCGATCAGCTGCGACAGATGCTGACAGAGATCGGTCTGCACGACGCGCTCGGACATGTCCTCCTCCGTCGGCCAGAACGTCGATCAGTGACAGGAATTGCCGTCGGAATCCGTGTCGATGGAGTCGGAGAGCGAGATCGCCCGCGCTTTTCCGGCTGCCGCGGAAGTGCATGAGCACTTGTTCTCGATGCACCGGGAGGCGTAGGTCGCAAGGCGCACGCCTTTGTCCGGGCGATACGTCGAAACGCCCTTGATGAGACCGACCGTTCCGATGGAGATGAGATCGTCCTGCTCGCTCTCGCTCGTATAGTATTTCTTGATGATGTGTGCTACAAGACGCAGATTATGCTCGATGAGCGTGTTCCGCGCTTCGAGATCGCCCCTGCATCCAGCGCTCCACGCAGCGCCGCTCCTCCTGGCAGGCAGCGGCCGCGGAAACGAGCCGGAACCGGCACCGAGCCGCAGCGAGAGAAACGCGCCGTTGAGCAGCAGTAGAAACGCACTTGCCAGCATACAGCAAACCTCCCTTAACGGATGGTTCATTGTATTCCGGCGCGGCAAGTCCCTATGTGCCGGGACGATCTGGCTTTATTTTCCCGTCTTGCTGTTGAGCCAGCTCAAAACGTCCTCGTATACCTCGGCGCGGTTCGTTTCGTTGAGCATTCCGTGCCGTCCGCCGTGATAGAGCTTCATGGTGACATCCTTCATGCCGGCCTTGAGGAAGCATTTGTAGGCGCGGATCACGCCGCGTCCCTGCTCGCCGACGGGGTCGCAGTCGCCGGAGACGAACAGGATCGGCAGATCCTTTTTCATCCGGGCGATGTTCTTCGGCTGGGTGACGAACGCGATGCCGTTCATCATGTCGTGCAGCAGCCCCGCCGTCGGGACAAAGCCGCAGAGCGGGTCTTCGTTATAGAGATCCACGGCGGCCTCGTCGCGGCTGAGCCAGTCGCTCGAGGTGCGGGGATTTTCAAACTTGTCGTTATAGGTGCCGAACGCCATCTTGTTGAGAAAATCGCTCTTGTGCATTGACCCGTTCCGACGAATGTCTATGGCGCTCATTACCTTGCCTGCCGATACGAGAGCGGGACTCTGGTGGCCGGTGCCGCTGATGACCGCGCCGTCCAGCCCCGTGCGGAAGCGGATGAGGTATGTCCGGGTCAAGAACGAGCCCATGCTGTGACCGAAAATGAAATACGGCTTTCCGGGATACTTCGCCGCCGTCTTGTCGTGCAGCGAGCGGATATCCTGCACCGCCTTTTCCCAGCCGTTTTCCCTCGCTGAAAAAAGCCGAGATGCGCCTCGTCCGGCGCGCTCTTTCCGTGGCCGAGCTGGTCGTGCAGCACCACGATGTAGCCGTGTTCGGCGAGAAACGCGGCAAACGCGTCGTACCGGGCGATATGCTCGGCGATGCCGTGCACGATCTGAACGATGCCGACGGGGTCCCTCCGGGAGATATTCACGCGCGGAGAGCGCCGTCTGCCCGTCCGAAGATAAAAATGTAAATTCCGACATACGTGCCATAGCCAAAGATCCTTTCTTGTGCTATAATGCCTATATTATAATATATATTATATACAATTCCCAGCGAAAATCAAGGAGGTTATCCCATTGAGCCAGCACGTTATTGCCCTGACCAGGGGACGACGAGCCCCCGCGCCATTATTTTTGATGTGAACGGGAAGGTCGTGTCGCCTCGCAGCACCCCTTCGCGCAGATCTATCCGCAGCCCGGCTGGGGGAGCACGATCCGATGACGATCCTCTATACGCGCAGCTTGAATCGCTCTCGGAGGCATTCCGCACGAGCGGCCTTTCCGCCGCGGACATCGCCGCCGTCGGCATCACCAACCAGCGCGAGACGACGATCGTCTGGGAAAAGGAAACGGGCCGCCCCGTGTATAACGCGATCGTCTGGCAGTGCCGCCGGACGGCGCCTCTGTGCGAGGAGCTGCGCGCCGATGGGCTGGGAAGAGAAGATCCGCGAAAGACCGGCCTTCTGATCGACGCCTATTTCTCCGGCACCAAGCTGCGCTGGATCCTCGATAACGTCCCCGGCGCGAGAGAGCGTGCCGAGCGCGGCGAGCTTCTTTCGGCACGGTGGACACATGGCTCATCTGGAATCTGACCGGCGGGCGCGTCCATGTGACCGATTACAGCAACGCTTCCCGCACGATGCTCTTCAATATACATACGCTGCAATGGGACGCCGAGCTCTGCGAAGCGCTCCGAATCCCGATGTGCATGCTCCCGAAGCCGGTGTCCAACTCCGAAGAGTACGGCACGATCGACTCGCATATGCCGGGGCTCGAGGAGCTCTCCGGCACGCCGATCTGCGGCGCGGCGGGCGACCAGCAGGCGGCACTGCTCGGACAGGGCTGCATCCATCCGGGCGAAGCGAAAAACACCTACGGCACCGGCTGCTTTGCCATGATGAACACCGGCCCGACCGTCCCGGTGAGCCGAAGCGGGCTTCTCTCGTGCGTGGCGTGGAGCATCCGCGGCGAGACGAATTACTGTCTCGAGGGCAGCGTATTCAATGCCGGCAGCACCGTGCAGTGGATGCGCGACGAGCTCCATCTCATTTCCTCGGCGGAGGAAACGCAGGCGCTTGCCGAGTCCGTGCCGGACAACGGCGGCGTGTATCTTGTCTCGGCGTTCACCGGCCTCGGCGCGCCGTACTGGGATATGTACGCGCGCGGCACGCTCATCGGCATCACCCGGGGACGACGCGCGCGCACGTTGTCCGCGCGGGACTTGAAGGCATCGCCTATCAGGTGCGCGATCTCATCGACGCGATGGAAAAGGACGCCGGCGCGCCCATGCAGATCCTGCGCGTGGACGGCGGCGCTTCCGTCAACCGCTTTCTCATGCAGTTTCAGGCGGACGTCCTCCGCTGTCCCATCGACCGGCCCGTTATGGTGGAGACAACGGCGCTCGGCGCGGCGTTCCTCGCCGGACTGCACGCCGGGTGTGGTCGAATGTCGGTGATATCGTCCGCATCCGCGAATCGGCGCACATTTTCCGCCCGAAAATGGACGCAGAAAGCGCGCAGGGAGCTCTGCCGCCGCTGGCATAAGGCCGTGGAGCGTGCCAAAGATTGGGAATAACTTGTTTTTTTCGTTGGAGATATAGTATAATTCCTTTTCAGGCAATTTGAACTTGGTTAGGAGAGTATGTCCATGCCATCGTTTTCGGAATATTACTGGGCGGGACGCCGCGGTCATCTGATCGGCGTCGGCGGCGTATCCATGTCGCCTCTGGCGGAGGTCCTCGCGGAAGCGGGCCTTGTCATCACCGGTTCGGACATGAACGAGGGGGCGAACGTGGCGCATTTGCGCTCGCTCGGCATTCCCGTGTTCATCGGGCATCGCGCGGAGAACATCCCGGCGGACGCCGAATTTGTCGTCCGCACCGCCGCCGTGCACGACGAAAACCCGGAGATCGTTGAGGCGCACCGCCGCGGGCTTCCGGTGTTTGAGCGCACGCAGGCGTGGGGCGCGATCATGAAAGATTACCGCAACTCGCTCTGCATCTCCGGCACGCACGGCAAGACGACGACGACCTCCATGTGCACGCACATCCTCATGGCCGCCGAGCGTGACCCGACCGTTATGATCGGCGGAACGCTGCCGCTGCTGCATGCCGGCCACCGCGTCGGCGCGGGCGACACGATCGTGATGGAGGCGTGCGAATATTACAATTCCTTCCACGCGTTTTCGCCCACCGTGGCGGTCATCCTGAACATCGAGGCGGACCATCTCGACTTCTTCAAGGATCTTGAGGATGTGAAAGCGTCGTTCCGGAAGTTTGCCTCGCTCGTGCCGGAAAACGGATACATCATTGCGAACGCCGAGGACAAAAACACCATGGACGCTCTCGCGCCGCTTGGCCGCGATATCTTCACGTTCGGCCTGAACAAGGGGCGGATGTCTACGCCGCCAATATTGTGCAGCACGGCGCGGAGACGGAGCGTTTGACGTTATATACTGCGAAGAGGTGTCTCACGCATGTAAGCCTCCGTGTTCCCGGTATCCACAATGAAGAATGCGCTCGCGGCTTCCGCGGCGGCGATCTGTCTCGGGTGCAGTCCCGCGGCCATCCGCTACGGTCTTGCCGGATTCTCCGCGAACCGCCGGTTTGAGTTCAAGGGCAAGTACAACGGTGCGGATGTTTACGACGATTACGCCCACCATCCGAGCGAGCTCAAGGCGCTGCTTGACGCGATCGAAACGCTTGGCTACAAGCGCACGATCGTTGTTCCAGCCGCATACATACTCCCGCACGCAGGCGCTCTTCAGCGATTTTGTTGAACAGCTCCGCCGCCCGGACGTGTGCGCTATCTTGCGGAGATCTATGCCGCGCGCGAAAAGAACACCATCGGCATCTCGTCCGCGGGACATCGCGCGCGAGCCGAACGGCATCTTTTTTGCGGATAACGCAGAGTTTGAAAAGACGCTGCGCGCAACGGCCAGCCCCGGCGACATTATCCTTACCGTCGGCGCGGGCGATGTGGTACAAGATCGGCGAACGCCTTGTCGCCGAGGGAAAAGCGATAAGGTATGACGCGAATGAAGCTGCGCGCCCGCAGCCTGATCCCACCAAATCCGGGCCGCGTCCGCATCCCTGCCTTTGTGACGCTGGCGCTGTTGGCGTTCATCTGATCGTCAACTATCTGGCGCAGAAGTCGGCGGTCAGCCGATTCCTCATCGATCTCAACGCAGTCCAGAAGCTCGATTACCAGAACATGATCCGTATTGACTTTCGCTAACGCGGAGTTCGGTCCCGACGGCGATTCTGATCCTCTTCAGCTCGTCGATATTGTCCTCTCTTATGGCTATGAGTCGCCTATCAGCTCCGCGCGTCGTGCGCGGGAGAGGCATCCGGCTTCGGCAATGCTCGACGGTTTCACCATCACCGGGCGCGCCATCGCGCTTCCGCTGCTGATCGATGCGCTCGTTATGGTCGCATCCGCGGCGCTCCTTGTCCCCCGGCCTCATCCTGTCGTATGCCTATGCCATGGCGTCGTATCTGCAGGTCGATCATCCCGACTGGTCGCCGGTACGCTGCATGCGGGAGAGCCGTCTCATGATGCGCGGGCATAAATGGGAGCTTTTCGTGCTGCCAGCTGAGCTTCCTCGGCTGGCAGATCGCTTGCGACGATCCCCGGTGTGTCATTTTGTGAAGCCCTGGCGTTCACCAGAGACCGTGTTTTATGAAAACCTCCGCGCTCCGGCTGCTCCGCAGCCGCCGCAGGAAATTCTGAAGAATAACGGCAGAAAACCGGCTGGCGGTCACCAGTCGGCTTTCTCGTAAAGGAGAAATGGATATGAAAAAGATCGCTGT
>VOFC01004260.1_pt1 | contig 11604 bp, 20 predicted proteins | sample 5384161 | NCBI WGS metagenome assembly VOFC01 (sample SAMN12384722, study PRJNA508395) | human gut metagenome | isolation source: healthy gut B | host: Homo sapiens | reverse complement strand
ATGGAGACCATGAGTGGTGCTGTAAAACCGCTTGAATGTACCGGAATTCACAGGGATCCTGACCATGTTCTCGAATCCGGTCCTTGGAATGAATTCTTCAGGCGTTATGTGCAACGGGAGCAGTCAACTTCGGCACGGCTCTCCGATCATTATGGGACAGAATATCGGAACATGTGTGACGCGATGCTTTCCGGTATCGGTGCCTCAAAGAACGCAAAGCGCGCGCACTGGTCCCTTTACTTTAATATTATTGGTACCGTTATTTTTATGATTGTCTTTTATACGATCAATGCGGTCGTTCATTTTTCCTTTCTGGACACAGCGGCAAACGCTATGGGAATTGCCGTGATCCACAGCAGCTTTAATATTGCGGCAACGATCATGCTTCTTCCGTTCGGCAGTGGCCTTGTAAAACTTGCATGTCTCACGATCCCGGAAGAGAGAAGGAAGCTCCGGTCGCAGAATCAGGAAAAAGACGCGTTCCGTCTTCTCGACCAGCGTTTCCTCGACACGCCTGGTTTCGCAGTTGAGCAGTGCCGTCAGACAACGATCCAGATGGCAAAGCTTGCGAAGGAATGCTTCTTCACGGCAGTGGATCTTTTAAAGGCTTTTCAGAAGAAAAGGCAGAGCGCGTGGAGGCGCTGGAAAACCTTGTAGACCGGTATGAGGATGAGCTCGGAACCTATATGGTAAAGCTCGGCGGAAAAAATCTGTCCAGACGACAGCCATACCGTATCCCTGCTCTTACACTGCATCGGTGATTTTGAGCGTATTTCCGATCACGGCATGAACCTAAAGGATTCCGCAAGGAGATGAAGGAAAAAATGCAGTTCTCCAGCAAGGCAGAGAAGGAACTTGGCATATTCTTCGACGTAAAGGAGATCCTGAACCTGTCCATCGATGCCTTCGAGACGAATAATACGGATGAGGCGTCAAAGGTGGAGCCGTTAGAGGAAGTCATCGACGATATCAATACCGTGGTGAAGGCGAATCCACATCAAGGAAAGACTCCAAGAAGGGAAAATGTACGATCGAGCAGGGATTTGTCCTGAATTCTGACCATTGCTCCATTTCCATGAATCTGGAGCGTGTTTCCGATCACTGTTCCAATATCGCGATCAGCGTGATCGAGATCGAATGCGCGATGGTTTTGATGCCCACGGATATCTGGAAAATTTAAAGGAGAGACGGAGATCCGCAGTTTGCGGCGATGGTGGAACAGTATCGTTTAAATACGCGGCAAATCCATAGTTACTAGAAAATGTTCAGTATTTGTAAGAATAGTAGAAGGCAAAAATCCTATCGGCGGTATGCCGATTTGGAATAGCTTTTTGGCACTATGGATCGTGAAATTAAAATCATGATCTTTAATCAGGCCGATGACGGAAAATGACAGAAATTAAGACAGGAGGAGAAAGAACATGGCTCTGATCTATGCGGTAGAAGATGATAAAAATATTCTGGAAATTGAGATGTTCGCACTAAAGAACAGCGGATATCAGGTAGAAGGATTTGAATGTGCCCGCGATTTTTATAAAAAGCTGGAAGAAAGCAGCCGGATCTTGCCCTTTTGGACATCATGCTGCCGGACGAGGACGGACTGGAGATCGTTGCAAAAACTCCGCCGCCGCCCGGAGACGAAAAGAAACCGATCATCATGGTGACGGCAAAGAGCACCGAGATCGACAAGGTGAAGGGACTTGATGTCGGCGCGGATGATTATCTGACAAAGCCGTTTTTGGTGTCATGGAGCTGATCGCCAGAGTGAAAGGCGGTGCTCAGAAGGACGATGGAGGAAGATAAATTCCTGACCCTGGGGGATATCTTCCTGGATGATGAGAAACATATGGTATACGTGAAGGATGTTCCGTGCAGCCTGACATTTAAGGAATATGAGCTGTTAAAGCTCCTGCTCCACAATGCGGGGATCGTAGTGACGCGAGAGATCATTTTAGAGCGCGTCTGGGGAATCGACTTTGAAGGTGAGTCGAGAACTCTGGACATGCATATCCGGACGCTCAGACAGAAACTCGGTGAAGCGGGTTCCATGATCCGCACAGTGAGAAATGTGGGGTATATGATCGAATGAAACGGAAAATCCATATAGAACTTCTTGCCACGGCAGTGTTCGCAATCTTGTTGACACTGCTGTGTGTTTTATTTGTTTTTTACGGAGTCTATCGGAAACAGGTCATCGGGGATCTGAAGGCGGATGCACTTGTCATGAAAAATATGCATATCTTCGACAATATCTCGGATCTGCCCCGGATGCCTACGACCTGAACCCGGATACGCTGCGCATCACGGTGATAAATGCCAACGGGAGCGTGATCTTTGACAGCAACGCGGATTTTACTGTAATGGAGAACCATGAAGACCGTCCGGAGATCCATATGGCGCTGGAAAACGGGAGAAGGAAGCGATACCCGCCGCTCGACAACACTGGATAAAAATCTGTTCTATTATGCGATCCGGCTGGACAATGGGCGGATCCTAAGGATTGCGAGGGAGGGCGACAATATTTTTGCTCTGACCCAGAACATGATGATGACGGTAGTGGGAGTGTTTGTGCTCCTGTTCTTCTTCTGTATCCTGATGGCAAATTACTTTACGAAGAATCTTGTGGCACCCATCGAGCAGATGGCGGAGAATCTTTCGGAGCCGGGGACAAAGGCGGCCTACAAGGAGCTGGTCCCGTTTATGAATAAGATCCGGCAGCAGCATGAAGATATCTTAAAGAGTTCTCAGGTGCGCCAGGAATTCACGGCAAATGTGTCTCACGAGTTCAAAGACGCCGCTCACGGCAATCTCCGGCTATGCGGAACTCATCGAACACGGAATGGCCGGGGACAACGGAGCGGTTCGCCGCGGAGATCCACAAGAATGCATCGAGACTTCTGACCACTGATCAACGATATCATCCAGCTTTCCCCAGCTCGATGGCGGGAAAAAGAGATGTGAGTATAGAAGATCTGGATCTGTTCCCGCTTGCAAAGGAATGCGTAGACATGCTCCAGATGAACGCGAAGAAACAGAATGTGACGATCCGGTTCAGGGCGGAGAAGCGCCGGTTTTCGCGGATAAGCAGCTTATGGAGGAACTGATCTACAACCTGTGCGACAATGCGATCCGGTTATAACAAAAGGACGGATCGGTGACGGTGACGACGGGCGGAGAACGGACATACCTTCCTCTCTGTAAAGGATACCGGGATCGGGATCTCGCGGAGCATCAGGAGCGTGATTTTTGAGCGTTTCTACCGTGTTGATAAGAGCCGCTCGAAGGCGACCGGCGGTACGGGACTTGGCCTTGCGATCGTCAAACATATCGTGGCACAGCCGGTGCGAAGCTTTCCTGGAGAGCGAGAACGGAGATCCGGGTGGATTTTCGGAGACTTTGAAGCAGGAGAAAGAAAAAGGCAGGAAGAACAGAAGGAAAATACGGAAGAGTGAGAACTTGATCAGTTGCCGTGCGCGTGCAGTTGTCCGCGTACGGCAACTTTTTATGATTTACGCGAACAACGAGCAAAGTCCGCGCTTGCGCGAAACCTGGCGACTGCCGCGAAACAAGCGGGAAACTCGAGAAACGTGTTTTCACTTGTTCCCGGACGATGTCTGTGATCAGTGTGCAGGCCGGTGAGAGTGATTGGAATCCTTCTCCGGCTGAAGGAAACGCAGCTGATCCGGGATCGTGCAGCTGAGTTGAATCCGCTGCACAAGATGAGGAGAAGCGAAATCCACTATTCGTCAGATTGCAGGAAATCTTTTGATTTCTGCCATCATTGCATCACTTTTTACAAAAATTACAAAATTCATTAGTTTAGCTTAAAAATACGTTGATGTATAGAAGAAATTGTGATAGGATGTTATGCATAAGTGCAGTCCAGGCGGACAAACGTCCGTCATGGACACTCTGGAGAGTCTCCGTATGGAGCGCCGAAGGTGTAAGACCGGTTCATGTCCATGGTACCGGTCGATCTCTCAGGCAAAAGGACAGGGCATACAAATAACCACAATGGGACAAAACCCGTTGTATGCAAATGTTCTACTTTTGGAGAGCTGATATCATATCAGCTCTTATTTTTGCATGTGAAATTCAGGGGGATATTCCATGATGCCGGAGCCGGAAATTTAAAGAAAAGGCTGGCGGCTATGATGATGAAAGAGGAGGATAACAAAAATGGACACACTGATGCAGCTTGTAACAAAAGGAAATGATTTTCTGTGGAGCTTTCTCCTGCTCGTTCTCTTATGCGGAACCGGACTTTACTATACGATCCGCCTGAGATTTATCCAGGTCAGAAAGTTCGGGGAGGGCGTCCGTCAGGTATTTGGGCATTTCAGCATGAACGGTGAAAAGCACGAAAAGGGCGAGATGACTCCGTTCCAGTCCATCGCGACAGCCATCGCGGCTCAGGTAGGTACCGGAAACCTCGCAGGAGCGGCGACAGCCCTCATCGGAGGCGGCCCGGGTGCGATCTTTTGGATGTGGGTCAGTGCATTCCTCGGAATGGCGACGATCTACGGAGGAGGCAGTTCTGGCACAGACATATAAGACAGAGGTAAACGGTGAGGTGACAGGAGGTCCTGTCTACTACATCAAGGCGGCGTTCAAGGGCACATTCGGAAAGGCGCTTTCCACTCTGTTCGCGGTATTTATTATTCTTGCTCTGGGCTTTATGGGGAAATATGGTTCAGTCCAATTCCATCGGGGCAGCGTTTGTGGAAGCATTTCAGGTATTCCATGTGGAACTTTCGCCGGTGATCGTCGGCATTGTCGTCGCAGTGATCGCAGCGGTGATCTTCCTTGGAGGAACAAAGAGTCTGGCAACGGTAGTTGAGAAGATCGTTCCGATCATGGCCGGTGTTTATATCGTCGGCAGCCTGGTTCTGATCTGCATGAACATTACGGCTCTCCCGGCAGCGTTCCTTTCCATTATTGAGGGGGCGTTTGCACCGGAAGCAGTTCTCGGCGCAGGCGCGGGAATCACAGTGCGTGAGGCGATCCGCTATGGTGTTGCCCGCGGCCTTTTCTCCAACGAGGCCGGTATGGGTTCCACACCGCACGCACACGCGAGAGCAAAGGCGGAATCCCCGCATCATCAGGGGCTCTGTGCGATGGTCAGCGTGTTCATCGACACATTTATCGTCCTGAACCTGACGGTATTCTCCGTCCTCACAACAGGCGTTATGAGCACAGGAAAAGAACGGTACCGCGCTCACTCAGGCGGCATTCATGAAAGGATTTGGCAGCGCGGGATCATCTTCGTCGCGGTGTGCCTGTTCTTCTTCGCATTCTCCACGATCTTAAGCTGGCATTTCTTCGGACTTGTCAACGTGAAGTACCTGTTCGGCGAGAAAGCGTCAAAGCTTTAGCTCCATGATTGTTGTTGTCTGCATCGTGATCGGTTCCTGCCTGAAGCTGGAGCTTGTATGGTCCTTAGCGGACTTCTTTAACGGGCTTATGGTCATTCCGAATGTTCTGGCGCTTTTGGCGCTCAGCGGACTGGTAGGCTCGTGGTGGAGCTTCGAAGGAAAGTAGATCCGCAGGTGTCTTTTAAAATGAAATATCACGTAAAGGCTAGATAGAATGGCGGCAGAACATGTATTGTGGGCATGGACTGCCGTCTTTTGCACTCGTGCGAAGATGCGGTGCGACCGCGCGAGATGCCAGAATGTACCGGACACTTGCGCTGTTGGTTAAAATTGGGGGTTGACTGTCGCCGATTGACACCAAGGGTACATTCGTAAAACGGATATCCCGAAATTTGTGAAGGATGCCGATGCGTAAAAGCATCGTCCCGGATGGGAACGCGATCTCAGTAGAATATAAAAAGGTGCAGCTGTTTATCCGGTGGTGTACCGCTGCAAAGATTAAGTGAGCACAGTTGAAAAACAGTTAAACAAAACAGCAGAACGATATCCTGCAGGTCGCCGAAAGCAGGAAAAAATCGCCAAAATGAATAAAACGGAGAGGAGGCGAAGTATGGCGGTGAATAAAAAGGCTGCGGGTTGCGCAAGAGTAATGCGATTTGAAAAAGCGGCGGAATGATAAGAAACAGTTGACTTTTTACATGGATTATATTATGATTAACAGTACAGAACATTTGTTCGCATCTACGGCACTTATACTTGATCTGGCAGTAGAACATAATATCGTGAACAAGGCAGGCGCATGGTATGCATATAAGGGTGATAAGATAGGCCAGGGACGTGAGAATGCAAAGCTGTACCTTTCTGAGCATGAGGATGTATGCAATGAGATAGAGGCACTTGTACTGGAGAAGGTTGGTATAGGTAATACTGATTCTAAGCAGGAAGAGAATAAAGAGGAATAAAGAGGACTAAATTTGATCCATGCAGGTTACTGAATTAAAGAAGCTTTCAGAGGGCAAGTATGTTCTGTACACAGACTATGAGCCTTATTCCGTGGTATATACTTCGGATATAAGACGGCTTAAGCTGATTGTGGGAGAGGAAGTGGATACTGCCGTTCTGGATAACTTCAGGAAAGAATACCTTTATAAGAGAGCCATGAACAGAGCTGTTGGATGTATAAAATGCACCGACAAGTGTGAGGCAGAACTGAGAAAGAAGCTGAAAGAGTATTATTGCGACCAGGATATAATCGATGCCACCATGAATAAATTAAAGGAATACGGTTATATTGATGACCTTAGGTATAGCAGAGCATATATTAGGAGCCGCATTAATAAAAAGGGTATTAATGTCATAAGCTATGAGCTTATAGCAAAGGGAGTACCGGGAGATATCATAGATGAGGCCATATCCCAGTCAGATATTCCGGATGAGAAAGGAACCATTATGAGGGTGCTTGAAAGACGGTATGATGTTCATGACTGTCTTGAAAAAAGGGACAGGATCATTGCTTTTTTTCTGCGAAAAGGTTTTAAATACAGAGATATAAAATTATGCATAGATGAGTATACAGGTGTGTAATTCCTTTGCTTATTTGGTTAAAGTATACATAAAAGATTAGATTTTACTTGACATAATTCACAAAAAATAATAAAATATCAATGTTGTATTCTTGTACAATGAAAACTAAATAAGGAGGTGCTCCTGTGGGATATTATATAATCGAAGGCGTTATTGCCCTTGTGCTTATTGTTGTTGCCTGGTTTGTTGCCATTGCATATCGTAAGAATATTGCAGAGGCTAAGATTGGTACAGCAGAAGAGCAGGCTAAGGAGATTATAAATGAAGCTCAGAAGACCGCCGAAGCTAAGAAGCGTGAAGCAATGCTTGAAGCCAAAGAAGATGCTCTCAAGACACGTAATGAACTTGAAAAAGAAGTAAAGGACAGACGTGGCGAGTTATCCCGTATGGAAAAGAGAATACTTGCCAGGGAAGAGAACATCGACCGTAAGGCAGAGGCTGTTGAAAAGAAAGAAAACAGTCTTGCGCAGAAGGAAAACGCTATTGAGAAGCAGAAGGCAAAGATCGATGAGCTACAGGCAAAGAAACTACAGGAACTTGAAAGGATTTCAGGATTAACCTCTGAACAGGCAAAAAGAATACTTATTAAAGGCTGTTGAAGATGAAGTAAAGCATGAAACAGCAGTTATGGTCAAGGAATTAGAAACCAGAGCAAAAGAGGAAGCTAACAAAAAGCGAGAGATTATGTTGTCACTGCCATTCAGAAGTGTGCAGTTGATCATGTATCCGAGACAACTATCTCATTAGTACAGTTGCCTAACGATGAAATGAAGGGTAGAATTATCGGTCGTGAGGGAAGGAATATCCGTACTCTTGAGACAATGACAGGTGTAGATCTTATAATTGACGATACACCGGAAGCAGTAATTTTATCAAGCTTTGATCCGGTAAGACGTGAAGTGGCAAGAATTGCCCTTGAAAAGCTTATTGTGGATGGAAGAATTCATCCTGCCAGAATTGAAGAGATGGTAGAAAAAGCGCACCGGTGTCAGCTACGATGAAGAACTGTTTACCGATGAGGAAAAGGCTGTCATCGACGGTTTCTTCACTTCTTTCGGAAAGATGGAGAAGGTGGACGAAGCTGATGGCTGTTGTGGGAAGCGCCAGCGGCTGTTCCGGCATATGTATACATGTTCATCGAGGCGCTGGCTGACGGCTGCGTGAAGAACGGACTCCCTCGCCAGGCCGCTTACAAGATGGTTGCCCAGGCCGTGCTAGGAAGCGCGAAGATGGTCCTTGAGACAGGAAAACATCCGGGCGAATTAAAGGATATGGTATGCTCCCGGGCGGAACAACGATCGAAGGACTTTGCCGCCCTGGAAGAAATGGATTCCGCGGTGCGATCATCAAGGCGTGTGATGCAAACTTTGAGAAGAATAAAAAGTTAAAAGGCTGATTGCTGTAAAAAAGAATTCTCCTATTATTTACAGATAATGAGATAAATTGCGAACAAGAAGCAAATCGCAGACAGTTCTATGCAGACATGTCGGATTTTTGTGGAAATGATTGACTGTGGATCAGAACAAAGCATAAAGTGAGGAAATGAAAGAAACATGGAAAAAGACAATTCGTTTAAAACGTGATCTTGCCTACACAGGAACGATCCTGAAGATCTACCGCGACACTGTTATCGCAAATGGAATCGAGGAAGTATACGATTATATTCACCATGATGGTGCTGCAGCGGTCCTTCCGGTCACAAAGGATGGAAAGATCCTGATGGTGCGCCAGTACCGGAACGCTTTAGACCGGCTCACTCTTGAGATCCCGGCGGGAAAGCTTGACGCCCCGGATGAGCCGATGCTTGAGTGTGCAGCGAGGAGCTTGAGGAGGAGACGGGATTCCGCAGTGAAAATCTGGAGTTCCTGATGACTGTGAACACCACGGTGGCATTCTGTGATGAGCAGTATCGGCGTCTATATCGCGAAGGGCCTGATCCCCTCGAAACAGCACCTCGACGCAGATGAGAGCATCGATGTGGAAGAGTGGGAGGTAAAGGATCTTCTGGATCTGATCTACAGCGGGAAGATGACGGACGCGAAAGACGATCGCGGCGATCCTTGCGTATGCCCAGAAGGAAGGATAGAAATACAGACCTCATCAGGGATAGATATGCTTCGTCGAAGACTCAAAAATCAGAAAAATATTGGATAAACAATAGCCAGGACTGCATAGACTGAAGAAAGGAACAGGGGCGGCAGCGCTATGACGGGATCCGCAGACACCGGAGACTATTGGACAGTCAGTTGTTCTGGCTGTCCTTTTTTTTTTGTTGGGACCATGATCAGGACGAGTTTTTCTGCAACAGGATGAGCACGGAGATGAAGAATACGCTGGAACAATGGTTTTCCGGGATCTTTGGTCCGGCGGAAATGTTTCGGCGGACCGGTACAGCCTGTTTGCAGGCGTTCTAAAAAGCGGTTGTATGGATCCTGGTGGGTATTCTGGTCTGTCAGACGTTTTTGTCGGGAGGATCCTGTTTTTTATGCGTCGGCAGTCTGCGTATCGTTTCAGGCGGTGATCGTCTGTGCCCTGACGATGCACGCGGAAGGTTCAGCGGGATCCTGCTCTTTTTTGGGCTGGTCTTTCCACAGGGGATCTTTTATGCGCTTGCGGGTTATCTGCTGTGGACCGTGGTTTTCGAACCGGTGGACGGGAAATGAGAAACCCCGTTCCTGGGCTATGATCATTTTTGATGATACTTGGAATCTTAACGGAGATTTGATGAATCCCCGGATTTCAGCCCTCGTATTTTTCTTTTTTGACCGGATCACAAGTGAGGAAAGGCACGGAACTGCTGTAAAATTTTTTCGTACATATTGACAAGATATTGCCGTGGTGGATATGCACAGTTCCATATTTAGCGATTGGCTATGGAAAAATTGGGACCCAAGTGGGAAAAAATATGTTTGATTTTGCCATAAAATGGGGATATAATGTAGAAAAATATTGGTTTTGCCGGGAAAAACAGTGGATCGGAAGAATGTGGACAACTATGTCTGAAATGAACGGGGAAAAAGACATGAGAGGAAATTCGGACCTTCATAAGCTATATGGAGGAGGAAAAGCAAGCGTCAAAAAACACAACGCTTTCTTATCAGAGGGATCTTTGAAGATGGCGGATTATCTGGAAGAGAACGGGATCACGGAGTGCGGAAAGGTAACAAAGACCGCGCTGAATTCTTATCTCCTTTTTCAGGGAAAAGAGGGAAAGGCGGCGTCAACGATCTCAAGATTTCTGGCATCTGCGAAATCCTTTTTCGGCTGGATGTTCAGGAAGGAAAGATCCGGAGAGATCCGGCGGATTCGATCCATGCGCCCGAAGATTGAAAAGAAAGTGCCTGTGATCCTGACGGTGGATGAGGTGACAAAGCTTTTGGAGCAGCCGTCCTGTGCGAATCCGAAAGAGATCCGTGATAAGGCGATGCTGGAGCTTTTTACGCGACAGGGATCCGTGTGACGGAGCTTGTCGGTCTGAAACTCTCCGATGTGAATATGTCCATCGGTTTTATCACCTGCCGGGATGAGCATAAGGAGCGGATGATCCCGTTCGGCCATGCGGCCAGGGAGGCTCTCAAAAATATCTCGAGGCTGCGCGGGAGACGTTCTTAAAGGGAACACACTCGGAGCTTCTGTTTACAAATTACAACGGCAGGGAAATGAGCCGTCAGGGCTTTTGGAAGATCATCAAGTATTACGGGGACCGTGCAGGAATCGAGGAAGATATCACACCTCACACCCTGCGCCATTCCTTTGCGGCACATCTTTTGAGCAACGGGCCGATGTGAAGCGCTGTTCAGACCATGATGGCCATGCTGGATCCCGCATCCACGCAGATGTATACGGCATATGGACAGACGGAAAATACAGTCCGGGAACGGCCGTACCAAGGGGGCACATCCTGGCAGAAGAAAGTGAAAAAAGAATGACACGACAGGAACTTTTGCATGGCCTACGGCACAGAGCCGTTCTTCGCAGACAATATACCGGATATCGATCGGGAAACAAACGGCAGAAGCCCGATTCTTTTGAGAAGAATTTGTCCCCGCCTGGAACACAGAAGGCTGAACTCGGGTGAAAGAAAATGGCTCAGCACCTTCGTGAACGACTGAGCTAGGATTTTCTGCCATAAAAATTCCTGGCAATACAGTTCTGGCGACCAGATTTTGCCCGGAATGCGAAGACCCCAGCATTCCTGTTAAGTGCCTCCAGAAGTTCCCAACCCATCCCCATCCTCACAATGTCAGATATCTTAATCCCTGCATTGATCGTAGGTGCTGCTTTTATCATTTATTTCTGATCTATTCTCCCAAAGCGATGCTTCTCGCAACGGATATGGGGCGTCCCTATTTTACGGATGCCTGCTGAAGACCGCGGGTCACCGATAGTCACCGATGGCGCGAGGCCGTGGATGTCCGCGCCTTATCGACGGACGCCTTGTTGGAATGACTTCCACATAGCCGTAGCAGGGTCGTCACTGGCGAGATCCCGGGCGTTACCTTGTCCAGGCTTTTTAACATCTCCTGATGTCGACCATGATGCGGTGGAGAACTAAGGAAGAAGGTCGCCCGGAACAGCATCTTTTAAGGTCGGGATGATATTGTTTTCTGCCAGAGACGCTCCTCTGTGGTGCGGCGGCCTCTCT
>VOFC01006960.1_pt1 | contig 11607 bp, 20 predicted proteins | sample 5384161 | NCBI WGS metagenome assembly VOFC01 (sample SAMN12384722, study PRJNA508395) | human gut metagenome | isolation source: healthy gut B | host: Homo sapiens | reverse complement strand
TGATGAAGTGGAACTGGCTTCCTCCATATATTAAGCTTAGAACCAAATACTTTGTCGAAAACCGTAACCCCAGTCAATACCCATCATACCAATCATCGGAAGGAAGATACGAACACCGACACCGGCAGAACGTTTCAACTCGAATGGATTGAATTTTGATATCATGCCCATGCGTTACCTGCTTCAAGGAAACCTAACACATAAATGTTAGTACTTGTTTCCAGCATCAACGGATATCTCAATTTCGATACCGAGACGTGCATAGGCATAACCTTCAGAACCGTATGGTGTTAATGAGCTGTTTTTCGTAACCACGCAAAGCGATACTTTCAGTTGCATGTTGAATAACCGGTCATACCGTCACCACCTACGTCGAATGTACCGAACGGAGATTTCTTGTATTGGTTATAGTGACCTAACAGACCGAATTCCGTACGTGTCATTAATACCAGACATTTAGGATGAGCAAACCGGATCCATCAGCGGAGTATATATGTTTTGCCTTTGAATTTCCATTTGTGGTATTCTATCCATTTATGAAGTTTATTCATGTTGTCCTGGGTAATGCTACCTGTTTCAGGGTTGCTGTAATATCCCTTATAGTCTTTACCGTCCATCAACGAGTAAGGCGGTGTGAACTGAACTGACAGTGAGAAATCTGAACCCGAACGAGGGAAGATTGGGTTGTCAATAGAGTTACGAGCCAAAGTCAATGAAATGCTAAGGTCATTACATTTACCGTTGGTGACCGGGAAGTATTGCCAGTCGCTCAAGTTATAACGTTGGTAAGCTAATTCTGCAGAAAGAGTGAAATAGTCATCCGGCCATTTCAGACGTTTACCCCAACCTACGGAAAGTCCCCACATCTTGATAGATTTATCAGGGTCATAATAGTTTTCGTAGTTGTTATAGTTACCATAGTTGTACATACCATAGCCACCATAACCACTATACATACTATTGTAATAGTTGTTGAAATAGCTGGAGTTGTAGTAACGGCTACTGATATCTGTCTGTACAGAGAAGAATGCCGATACAGAGAATGAATTCGGACGTTTACCGCCAAACCATGGATCGAAGAATGAAATACTGTATGATTGGTAGTATTTAGCGTTCGTCTGTCCGCTGATAGTCAATGTCTGACCATCACCTTGAGGAAGTATACCACGGTAGTTTTCACCCGGGTGCAACAAGTTGGCTACAGAGAAGTTGGTAAACTTCAAGCTCAACTTACCGATAATACCCGTCTGTCCCCAACCTGCAGAGAAATTCCACCTGGTCGTTAGCTTTGGAAGTCAAAGGCAAACCTATGTCAACAGTTCCGTTCATCGGATCCGGCTGAATATCCGGCTGCAGTTTTTCAGGGTCAAAGTGTCCCATCTGCTGGATTTCACGTAATGAACGCATCAGGTCATCCTTGCTGAACAACTGTCCCGGACGAATACGAAGTTCACGGCGAACGACGTTTTCATACAAACGGTCATTACCACTGATCTTGATCTTATTGATAGTAGCCTGACGGCCTTCATAGATTCTCATTTCGAGGTCGATAGAGTCGCCAACGATATTTACTTCTACCGGGTCAAGGTTATAGAACAGGTAACCGTTGTTGTAATATAAGTTACCGATAGCGTCATCATCTGTAGAAACACGTTCGTTCAATAACTTCTGGTTGTATACGTCACCTCTCTTCATGCGGAGCAGGAAGTTCAACTGTTCTGACGGATAGAGAGTGTTACCTACCCATGTAACGTTACGCAGATAATATTTTTGTCCCTCGTCTATATTCAAATAAACGTTTACAGTCTTTTCGTCATACTGTGAAACGCTGTCTTTTACAATCATTGCATCACGGTATCCCAACTCATTATATTTGTCGATAATCAGTTGCTTGTCTGCCTCGAAGTTCTCTGGCACGAATTTCTTGGTGCGGAACAGGTTACGAAGTTTACCTTTCTCATTGGTTTTCTTCATAACTTTCTTCAGCTTGGAAGTCTTGATCGCATGATTACCAACGATTTGGATTTCGTGTACTTTGATTTTTTCCTTCTTGTCGATATCAATGTCAACAATCACCTGATTTTCGTTAGATGGATCGTCTTTTTGCGCGATAATCACTTCTGCATTCTTAAAGCCTTTATCGTCGAAGTAACGTTTGATTAATGTCTTTGCACGGTCAACGGTATTCGGAGTGATCTGCATACCTTTTACCATTCCCAGCTTGCTTTCAAGATCGGTACGTTCCGACTTCTTCACACCATGATAGCGTACATCTGCGATACGTGGGCGTTGTGTCAGACTGATTTTTTAACCAGATTTTGTCACCTTCAATTTTCTCGGCTGTGATTTGTACATTTGAGAACAAGCCATGACGCCAATAACGTTTGATTGCTCCAGTAATTTCGTCACCCGGCACGGTAATCGTCTGTCCAACGGACAGTCCGGATAATCCGATTAACACATAGTCTTCATAATTCTTCACGCCTTCAACCTTGATGTCTGCTATCTCATACTTTTTAGGCTGTTCCGGAGTATAAGATGACAGGTTTCGAGTCTTCATCAGTGTTAGCATTTTGCGCAAAGCCTGTTGTCGCAAAGCTGCACAGGCAGACAAACGTTATGAATATAAAGGAAATACGATAATGCATTTATGTTATAATTTGATGTTTCGAGTTATATTAGCTGATCTGTTCACTGGTTTTGCCGAATCGGCGTTCCCTTTGTTGATATTCCCAAATGGCTTTACAGAATTCTTCTTTATCGAAGTCGGGCCAAAATGTGTCACAAAAATAAAGCTCCGAATAAGCACATTGCCATAGAAGGTAATTGCTTAGCCGGATTTCTCCTCCCGTGCGGATCAGTAGATCCGGATCGGGCATAAATTTAGTATCCAGATGAGATGAGATACATTCATCCAAAGTTATCTGTTCGGGAGACATTTCTCCCGTTTTTACTTGCGTCGCTATTTGCCGTACTGCTTCAGTTATTTCCCAACGGGATGAGTAACTAAGAGCTAGTACCATATACATACCACTATTTTTGGATGTACGTTCTATGCATGATGTCAAACTTTTCTGAACTTCAACAGGCAACTTCTTGAAATCACCGATTACGTTGAAGCGAATATTGTTCTTCATCAGTGTCTCTTCTTCAATAGATTCTAGCAATAGATTCATCAAAGCCGCTATCTCGTCTTGCGGCCGATTCCAGTTCTCGGTTGAGAAGGTATAAAGTGTCAGGTACTTAATCCCCAGTCTGGCAGCATCTTCAGTAATCTTCTGTACCGTTTCTGCGCCAGCACGGTGACCGTAAGTACGTTCTTCCCCTCGTTGTTTTGCCCATCGTCCGTTCCCATCCATAATGATGGCTACGTGTTGTGGTATCCGAGTTTTGTCTATTTGTTCTATATAGGACATCTTCTTATTTTAAACGTATACGTTTTTTATTTCCCGGCATGTTCCGGATCTTTATCAAACCATAGCTGATTCAAGCGACCACGCCATACTTCTGAATTATGACTATATGGGCGTTTTACTGTGGTAGTAGCTCGTGAGCTGTCTTCTTTTTTCTACTTCTTCATCAAAGCTAACATTGTCGTCTTTGCCGAATATGAATACTAAATAATTATTGGCTCTGTTCTGGGCATCTTTTTCTGTGTCCACTACCATGGAAAAGTTCTTTCTGCCTCTAAATTCGGGGAACTTAATAGGATCATATCCAGTGTTCTCTTTAGACCAATTTTGATGAGGGAATGAGAACTTTTTATTAGCTTTTTCCCAATCACGTCCTGACGGTGAAGTATAGAATGCTTCAAATCCGTCTCCAAATAGATAAAATTGAGAATTATAATGAATAATAATAGGGTTTTTTAGTTCCGGGCAATATCTATAGGTTGAACCGGCAGGGGAGATCTCCCCATCCGCTTACTATAATATTTTCTTTAATAGGGGTATCATTGTCGTCCAAAACTGGCTCTCTGTTCTCATTCAATTTGTTGACCTCTCGAGATTCTTCAGAATACATCCATGCGACAGCTATCGCAATGTCAGTGCCATCATTTGAAAGAGTGGTAGATTTTTCCGCTTCACCAATTAATAGCACACCTTGAGTTCCATTCCTATTCTCATAATTGGTATATGAGGTGATTTTACTTGGAAATTTTTTTCTGGTTTCTCCATCAAGATATTTTTTGTTGTTGTCATATAGAGCGTATTCCTCATTTACTCCATCAGTACTGGTTGTGAAAATATACTTATTATCATTAACTTTTTGATATAACTAATCCTTGTATTCTTTTCAGAGTCAAAATTCTCTTTGATAGGCGCTAAGAACAGTTCAATATTGGTTAAAGAAGTTAGCGCACTCCAATTAATACCATCTTCTGATGTATAGGCGTATACAGTATTGTTATTATCTTTAAACGTTGCATACAACATATCTTTGAATTCGATGATAGAGGTGGGTAATGTTTTTTATAGAATTCTCTATTCCTACTATCGAATTAGGAGACCAATTGTTTAAACCACTAAGTGTGTTCTTATATACTTTAAGTCCTGATGCCGTTTCTGTATATGTTAAGACATTAGACCCTAAAATAATGGATCTTTGAAGACCAATTATATTATTGTCACCAGCTCCTTCTATATACTCCCATCTCAACGAATCCGGATCATGCTGATGTACATTTACCTTAATAGTATATTCCTTAGTTTGATTAGGAGATATTCCCGCTAAGGCTTCTGTCGACCATACCTTTATCTTAAGTGGATTCCGAAGATCGATCGAATCATTGATGTTTAAGACGGAATCGTTTCCGCTTTTGTCCTTCATTGTAACGACGCCTGATGCCGTTGTTTATGTTTTGATTAAAATCTTGTCAATGATGGTATCGGCATGAACAGGAAGAGAGTCTTCGTTATAAATTTCACGTGATAATTGATCAATAGTGAATTTATAACTCCCAAGGCCTGCTGTGTCAAGTGCAAACGCATGGATAGTTGCATCCGGACTATATTCGATGTTATTATCGTCATCAAGACATGACGTTATAACAAATGACACCATGAAAAAAACTCGCTATGAATGATAAAAACTTTATTCTCATTTGAAAGATTGTGTTTATTTACAAGTTGCAAAAATAGAAACATTTTTTCCGATAATGAACATTACAGGTAAGTTTTATATAAAATTATAGATAATAACGCTGTTTTTATCGACGTAGAACCCCTTGAATAGAACTATTTTAGCTATTTCCGAAGAACATAATGCCAAATCTGTCTGTCGAAGTGTTTTTCAGTCGAATAACTAAAATTATCGTTCATTTGGGGTGCTTGAACACCGGAATGTAGTCTGCTGGGGCACTTCTCGATATACGCCTCATCCCATAGCTCGTCATTAATGAACGATTGCAGCAATTGGCTGCCTCCTTCTACCAGTAAGGACTGTATTTTCCGTTGATACAGTACTTCCATAATCTGCTCCAGTGGGTTATGATTGAAGTCGATGGAGATATATGTGATGTTGGTTCTTGCTGGCTGTTTCTTTTCAGTAAAAACTAATGTTGGTACATTCCCATCGAATATTTGTAAATCATTCGGAAGAGATAATGTGCGGTCTAATACGACACGTATTGGATTATGTCCATACCAGTTGCGTACCGTTAGCGACGGATTATCCAATAAAGCTGTTCGCCTGCCTACCATAATCGCATCCGCCTCCGCTCTTTTTTTATGTACTAGCATTGAAGTGAGAGGAGAGGAGAGTATCAAAAGGCATTCCACTTGTACGTTCTATATCAATAAACCGATCGGCTGACTCTGCCCATTTTAATGTAATATAAGGCCGATGAAGTGTATTGAAAGTAATAAAACGACGAATCAGTGATTGACATTCTTCCTCTAATATGCCGACTGTAACTTCTCGTCCGGCATCCCGTAGTTTTTGAATCCCCCGTCCGGCTACTTCAGAAAAGGGGTCCTGGCATCCGATAACAATGCGTGGAATCTGTTTCTCTATAATCAGATCCGCACAAGGAGGTGTTTTCCCGTAGTGGGAGCAAGGTTCCAGACTGACATAAATCGTAGAATGTTTCAATAAAGACTCATCTTTGACAGAACGGATTGCATTGACTTCCGCATGTGCCTCTCCGCAGCGAATGTGATAACCTTCGCCAATAATACGTCCGTGACATACGATAACAGCCCCTACCATCGGGTTGGGAGACACATTGCATAACCCGTTCTTTGCAAGCTCAATGCAACGCCTCATGTATTTTTCTTCTTCCATTTTGGTGCTCTTCGCCATATTATTCTTACTTTTGCACTCCGAAATTGTGAAAATATGAATCGTATCACCGCTTACATTCGCCAGTCTTTGCAGGAAATCTATCCACCGGAGGAGGTAAAAGCCCTTTCGATGCTGATTTGTTGCGACATGTTGAGGCTTAGATGCGCTCGATATTTACATGGGCAAAGATATAATTTTATCCGAATGCAAACAGCGTGAATTAGAAAACATTATATTCCGTTTACAGAAAAATGAACCGATACAGTACATTCGTGGTTTTGCAGAGTTTTGTGGAAGGAATTTTAAGGTTGCTTCCGGCGTGTTAATCCCTCGACCGGAGACCGCAGAACTCGTAGAACTAATAGTAAAGGAGAATCCGAATGCCCGTCATCTGTTAGACATAGGTACGGGAACCGGATGTATTGCGATCTCTCTGGATAAAGAACTTCCGGATATAGAAGTAGAAGCTTGGGATATTTCGGAAGAAGCGTTAGCTATTGCCCGTAAAAACAATGAAGATTTGGAAGCCGGGGTGAGATTTCTGCAAAGAGATGTATTGTCCGATGACTGGGAAAAGATACCGTCTTTCGATGTTATTGTCAGCAATCCGCCTTATGTGACCGAAACGGAAAAGAACGAAATGGACGCTAATGTCCTTGATTGGGAACCGGGGCTGGCCCTGTTCGTTCCTGACGAGGACCCTTTACGGTTTTATAATCGTATAGCCCGTCTGGGAAGTGAATTACTCTTGCCGGGTGGGAAACTTTATTTTGAAATCAACCAGGCCTATGGCCGGGAAACAGCACACATACTTGAAATGAACCAATATCGTGATGCTCGTGTTATAAAAGACATATTTGGAAAAGATAGAATAGTTACAGCTAACCGATGAGTGCACAATTAACTGATGAAGAGGCTTTAAATCGCGTAGCCTCTTACTGCTCCACTGCCGAGCATTGCCGGGCAGAAATAAATGAGAAGTTACAACGTTGGGGAATTGCCTATGATACCATTGCGCGTATTCTTGACCGACTGGAATCAGAGAAGTTCATTGATGATGAACGTTTCTGCAGAGCTTTTTGTGAATGACAAGTTCCGCTTTGCCAAGTGGGGGAAAATGAAAATAGCCCAGGGGCTTTACATGAAGAAGATCCCTTCCGATGTGGCATGGCGTTATCTGAACGAAATTGATGAAGAGGAATATCTCTCCATCCTGCGTGACTTGCTGGCTTCCAAACGGAAAAGCATTCATGCGAAAGATGATTATGAACTGAACGGAAAGCTGATGCGATTTGCCATGAGTCGTGGATTTGAACTGAAAGATATTAAGCGTTGTATCGACATTCCCGATGAAGAGGAACAAATTGACTGAAAAAATAAACGGATTCTTCTTTTTATTCTCGTTCAATTTCTGTACTTTTTGCGGCAAATAATTAATAGTTAGTTTAGTTATGAAAAACTTAGAGACTATTTGCGGAGAAACTTTTGAAGATTAAGGTTATTAAACTTCAACCCGCTAACCCTTTTTACATGGGCTTCTGGATGGAAATCCCCCTTTTACTGTGACAACCGTAAAACTCTGTCCTATCCTTCTCTTCGTAATTTTGTGAAGATTGAAATTACACGTCTGATATTAGAACGATTCGGACAGGTGGATGCGATTGCTGGTGTGGCTACAGGCGCTATTCCGCAGGGAGCTTTGGTGGCTGATGCATTGAATTTGCCGTTCGTGTATGTTCGTTCTACCCCAAAGATCATGGATTAGAAAACCTGATTGAAGGTGAACTTCGTCCGGGTATGAAAGTCGTAGTCGTAGAGGACTTGATTTCTACTGGTGGTAGTAGTTTGAAGGCTGTTGAAGCAATTCGTCGCGATGGTTGTGAAGTGATCGGTATGGTTGCAGCGTATACATACGGATTCCCGGTAGCTGAAGAGGCGTTCAAAAATGCGAAGGTGACTTTGGTAACGTTGACCAATTATGAAGCCGTGCTTGATGTTGCTCTTCGTACAGGTTATATCGAAGAAGAAGACATACAGACATTGAACGAATGGCGTAAAGACCCTGCTCATTGGGATGCTGGAAAATAAGATTCATTTTTTGATCAAACATATTTGGTAAAAAGAACTGTTCGGGCAATATTTGGCCGGATTGTTCTTTTTTTTTTTTATACTAATAGAAAATTATGAGTAATTTTGAGAGTAGTGTCAAGGTAATACCTTACAGCCAGGAGCGCGTATATAATAAACTTTCAGATTTAAGTAATCTGGAAGCAGTCAAAGACCGTTTGCCAAAAGATAAGGTGCAGGATTTGAGTTTTGATTCGGACACGTTGAGTTTTAGTGTCTCTCCTATCGGAAAGTTGACTTTGCAAATTGTAGAGCGTGATCCTTGTAAATGTATAAAGTTGGCAACAACTAACTCTCCTCTTCCTTTTAATATGTGGATTCAATTGGTTGAAACTGCAGAAGAAGAGTGCAAAGTGAAGGTAACTATCGGAATGGATCTTAATCCATTTATGAAAGCAATGGTACAGAAACCTCTCCAGGAAGGTTTGGAGAAGATGGTTGATATGCTGGCAGTTATTGGATATTAAACTTTTTTTTATGGCACAGAAACTTTGGGGGAAGTCCGTACAGGTAAATAAGGATATCGAACGTTTCAGGGTAGGTCGTGATCGTGAGATGGATCTTTATTTGGTCAGGCATGATGTGCTTGGTTCTATGGCTCATATTACGATGCTTGAAAGCATTGGGTTGTTGACAAAAGAAGAACTGGACCAGTTGCTGGTGGAATTGAAGAGTATTTATGCCTCGGCCGAAAAAGGCGAATTTGTGATAGAAGACGGGGTGGAAGATGTACATTCACAGGTAGAATTGATGTTGACCCGTCGTTTGGGAGATATCGGAAAGAAAATACATAGTGGCCGTTCCAGAAATGATCAGGTTCTGTTGGACTTGAAACTTTTTACCCGTACGCAAATAAAAAGAGGTTGCCGAAGCGGTAGAACAACTATTTCATGTCTTGATCCGTCAGAGCGAACGGTATAAAAACGTTTTGATGCCGGGATATACACACCTGCAGATTGCAATGCCTTCTTCTTTTTGGCTTGTGGTTTGGTGCCTACGCCGAGAGTCTTATGGACGATATGCTGTTTTTGCAGGCAGCATTTAAAATGTGCAATCGTAATCCATTAGGTTCAGCAGCCGGATATGGTTCGTCTTTTTCCTTTGAACCGTACCATGACGACTGACTTATTGGGTTTTGATTCAATGAATTACAATGTTGTATATGCTCAAATGGGGCGTGGAAAGATGGAACGCAATGTTGCTTTTGCATTGGCTACGATTGCCGGGACGATTTCCAAATTAGCTTTTGACGCCTGTATGTTTAACAGTCAAAACTTCGGTTTCGTCAAGTTGCCTGATGACTGTACCACGGGGTCCAGCATTATGCCTCATAAGAAGAATCCCGATGTCTTTGAACTGACACGTGCTAAATGTAATAAACTGCAATCGCTTCCCCAACAGATCATGATGATTGCGAATAATTTGCCTTCTGGCTATTTCCGTGATTTACAGATTATAAAAAGAAGTTTTCCTGCCTGCTTTTCAGGAATTGAAAGACTGTTTGCAGATGACAACTTACATCATGAATGAAATAAAGGTCAACGAGCATATCCTTGACGATGATAAATACCTCCTTATTTTTAGCGTGGAAGAAGTGAATCGTTTGGCACGTGAAGGTATGCCTTTCCGTGATGCATATAAGAAGGTTGGTTTGGATATTGAAGCAGGTAAATTCTCGCATACTAAAAGAAGTACATCATACACATGAAGGTAGCATTGGTAACCTTTGTAATGCAGAAATCTCTGCACTGATGCAGCAAGTAATCGATGGATTCAACTTTTGTGGAATGGAGAGAGCGGAGAAAGCACTGCTTGGAAGATAAAATAGACTTTCGGAGGATAGTTTTTTAAACTTTCCTCCGAAAAGATTTGGCAGAAACAAGTAAACTACTTATCTTTGCACCCGTTGAAAAAAACGCGGAAATAGCTCAGTTGGTAGAGCATAACCTTGCCAAGGTTAGGGTCGCGAGTTCGAGTCTCGTTTTCCGCTCTTTCTTTGAAAGGATGCTCGAATGGTGGAATGGTAGACACGAAGGACTTAAAATCCTTTGGCCATTTTCTTAAGCGGCTGTAAGTATTCAGAACAGATACTTGGGAAAGTCAAAAAACTCTTCGTAATGGAACAACTTGGGATTTCGGTAAAACCTAATAATTAGGACTTTGAAAGAATAAACCTAAGCGCAATTGTCCTAATAGGGAGCAAATTATTAAGCCTAAATGAGCAAGAACAGAAGTATTCAGAACAGATACTGGAATTCTCTATGGAACAACGGGAATATTCGCCTGCCACCTTGGTTGAAGCGGTTTGCTCGGCAAGGAAGGTAAAGACTGTTGGTGATTTGTTTAATGAATATATAGCTCAACTGAAGGGTGAAGGCAGGTTAGGTATGCGCTTTCTGTTCAGCAAGTTTGTAATTCATTGTGCAAGTTCAGAGGTCATTTGGATATATATTTCTCTGATATAGATGTTAATTGGCTGAAATCTTATGAATCATGGTTGAGGTGTAATAAGTTGGCTGATAATACAATTGGTATTCGTTTTAGAACTTTGCGGGCTATATATAATCTAGCCCTTGTGGAGGGATTGGTAAAAAGCAGATAATTATCCATTCAAAAAGTATAAGGTTTCTAAGTTACATAAGGAGACAGCTAAGCGTGCAATAACAAAAAGAGCAGGTGAAGCAGGTTATTGAGTATGATGTGTCAAAATCTCGCTTTTATAAGAGATTGGCAGTTGATATGTTTACGTTCTCTTACTTAATGGGTGGTATTAATTTCACTGACATGGCGTTTCTTACTGATAAGAACTTTGAAGGTGAACGTTTGGTGTATATTCGTCAGAAAACGAAGAAACAAATAATGTTAACATTACAAGAGAAGGCAATTGAGATAGTGAATCGTTATCGTTCCTCACAACGTAAATATGTATTTCCCATATTGGATAATAGAGAACGAACTCCACGCCAGATAAGAAACCGAATATATGATGTATTGATAATGTCAACGGATATTTAGCTGATATTGGGAAGGAATTGGGTATTGAATTGAAGATTTCCAGTTATACGGCTCGACATTCTTATGCGACAGTCTTGAAGCGTTCGGGAGTTTCAACATCTGTAATCAGTGAATCTTTGGGACATAGTTCCGAACGGGTGACACAGATTTATTTGGATAGCTTTGAAAATAAACAATTAG
>VOFC01003479.1_pt1 | contig 11611 bp, 21 predicted proteins | sample 5384161 | NCBI WGS metagenome assembly VOFC01 (sample SAMN12384722, study PRJNA508395) | human gut metagenome | isolation source: healthy gut B | host: Homo sapiens | reverse complement strand
TTGTCCTAGTGATGATAGACGTTCTGCTTCCATAAGAGTTTCTTGAGTGTCTTTGATTTTTTCATATCCTCAATGTGTTGAGTTATATCTTTAAAAAGTATTAATGTTCCTAAAGATGCTCCTTCTGATAATATTGAATTTATTTCAATATGAAAGTGTTTTTCTATTTTTCTTATATATAAATCAAATGATACTGTTTTATCAGTATTTTTTTACTTTAGGTAATGCACTTTTTATTTTTTTGAAGTTTACGTATAAATTATTTTCCTTTAAAAATTGTTCAAAGTTTTGACCTCTTAAATCTTTTGATGTTTTTATATTAAAGGTTGTTAAAAATGTCTTATTGAAGTCTGTTATATTCCCATCATCGTTTAATACTATATAGCTATCTGAAATTCTGTCTACAATTTTTGAATTGCTATAGGAGCTACACCTAAAAAATTAAATTTTAATATAGCTAATCCATATACAAAAATAGCTAAAGAAAAACTAATAGGTGTTAAATATACATTCATACTAATAATTTTAGTTGTTCTAATAAATTAACAATTATAGGTATGCAGGTACCAATTATAAATAAAATAGATTGTTTAGAAAAGATACCAGACGATTTAATTGAAGTCTTTATAAAAGAGAATATACTTATTAAAAATAAAAAATATGTATAAAAAAGAATGTATATAAAAAATATGGACCAAATGTAGTATCATACATTAATAATGAATAATTAATATAAAATAAATGATGTATGTTATTAGTCCACAATACTAATAAAGACAATATTGGTATTATAAAAAGAGCTATATATTTTTTTTAAATGAAATATGTGTATTTTTTAAAATTAAAGACATAAAATAAATAGTAACTGGTAAAAAAAAAGTACCGATGTAAATGAAATACTCAAAAATATATAGGTGATAAGTTAAACAAATTATAACAGATATTTTGCATTAAAACACCAAAACTTATAATTAATACACACATCAAAATGCACATAAAAGATTTTTGTAGTTGCATTAGGGGCCTTTTTATTTAAAATATAAAAGGCCATGCAAACAACTAAAAATGTAGAAATTGCTAATAATATAAATGGTATGGTAAATAAATTCATATGTTAACTCCTCTAATCTAAAAAAATTTAATTTCTTTAAAATAATTAATATATTTCATAATATAATTTTGTCAAGATACTGCCAAGAAAAACCAATATGTTTTAGATACTCCCTCTGTAAAAAAGCTGTTTCCAACTTAATATTAGACGTATAAACAAGATGTTTATTAGAGTCCAAATCTTGTATAATTCCAGAAAGTATATTTTTCTTTTCTGGATCATCTAAAAGTGCTTCAATTATGTTAGTCATCTTTTCTTCTGAAACAGGTATAAGATTAATTGACATGTCATTTAACGTATCATAAAATAATTTTATTGGTAATAAATTTGTATTATAAACATGTAAAAAACGGTACAACAACTATTATAATTTAATATTTTTATAATTGCTTCAGCACATAAATCAACAGGTGTTAAATCTATGGCATGATATAACGCATATTCAGGGAATGCTCCTATTTCAATAAATGATTTTATCCTTTGAGCAAAGGCATTTTCACTAGTATTTATTTGAAATTTACCATCTGAATATCTATTAACAATATTACCAATTCTTAGTATTTGGGCATCTAATCCATTTAAAACTTCATTCAAAATAATTTTTTCAGCTTCAAATTTTGTCCTTGTATAAATTCCATTTAAATTTTGGCCAACATAAAGATTTTGCTCAGAAAAATGTGTTTTAGGTTTATATTTTCAATAGTCTCTTGTATAGTATTTTCCTTTTTCACCATTTCCAGAAATACTTATAGTAGAAATATGTAATAATCTCTTATTAAGTTTTTTACATAAATCAACAACATTAGCAGTACCAGTAATATTTATTTTTTCAAATAAATCTTTTTGACCAAAGTGTTTTACAATAGCGCCAGAATTTATAACTGAGGAAATATTTTTTTCTATAAGATTGAAATCCACAGGAGAAAGTCCTAAGTTTTCTTTAACAATATCTCCCTCAACAATATGTATTCTGTTAATATTTTCTTCATAAAAATTATTACCAAAGTAAAAGTTTAAAGTATTTTTTAATCTTTCAGAAGGTATAACATTATTCTTTGTTCTTACCAAACAATAAATATCACCAGTCTCCTTAGTTAAAAATTCATATATTAGATGAGCACCTAAATATCCAGTACCACCTATCAATAAAATATTATTAACATCAAATTTTTTAATACTATTTATATTTGAAACATTATTTTTAGCTAATATTTGATTGATTTTTGAATAATCATATTCACCTAAATTAACAACATTTTCTTGAATATCTTGATTTTTATTTGCAAGAAATTTTATAGTTGGAAAATTAAATATATCAGCATATTCAAAGTTAAAACCATTTTTCATAGCTTCAAGTTGCATATTTATAGCTGAAATAGAATCTCCACCAATATCAAAGAAATTATCATTAATAGATATAACATTGATATTTAAAATCTTCTTCCAAATATTTAATAATAGTTTTTCTCTAGGAGATATTGTTTCATTTGAAATTTTGTCTTTGTTTTGATAATTCTCAAAATCAGGTAAAGGAAGAGCTTTTTCTATCTATTTTCCTATTTATAGTATAAGGCATTTGATCAAGTCTAACAATATATGTTGGTACCATATAATAAGGTAATGCTTTTCTTAGAAAGTCTTTTTTACAAATTGTTCAGAAATATCAGAATCTTTATCTGTTACATAATAACCACATAAAAATTCTTTTCCATTATGTTCAAATTTATTAACAACACTAGATATAACTCCATCAATGCTCTCCATTTTTGTTCTATTTCACCAAGTTCAATTCTTAGACCTCTTAATTTTATTTGATGGTCAATTCTACCTAAGCATTGTACTTTTCCATCAAAAGTCCATCTACCAATATCACCAGATTTGTACATCTTTCCAGAACCAAAGTTATTTGGTAAGAATTTTTCTTTTGTCATTTCTGGTTTTCCTAAATAGCCAAGACCTACTTGAATACCAGAAATATATATTTCTCCGACAACTCCAATAGGAACTCTATGACCATTTTTATCTAAAATATGAATTTGAGTATTCATAATTGGAGGACCAATTGATATCTTATCTTCACCATTAAGATTTTGTACATTACACAAAATTGTTATTTCACTAGGTCCATAAATATTATAAATTGTTACACCATCAGATAAATCCCTTAAATCTTGTACAAATTTTTTCAGGTAAGGGTTCTCCACCAAAAACCATATGTTTAATATTTGAAAGTGCAGAAGGTTCAAGTCTGTTATCATAATTTATTTTCATAAGACTAGAGTAACAGTCATAACATCAGCATCATATTTTTTTTTAAAGCATCTAACAAAATAGGATTTCTATGCTCAGCATTATTTGCCATAAGCACTTTCAAACCATGAGTTAAGGAAACTATTATTTCATAAACAAATATATCAAAAAGGTGTAGATGTTACAGATACAAGACAATGTTTATTTCCTTCCTTTAAGTAATCTAGAACTTTTGACATTGCTTTTGTCATATTAGCAAATCCAATTTGATTTAACATAACTCCTTTAGGTTTTCCTGTTGAACCAGATGTATATATGACATATGACAAGTCATTTGCATTAACTTTAACATTAGGATTATCAAAATTTTCATTATAAAAAAATCATTATCTAAATCTATTTCTATACAATTTTGTATTTCCTTAACAGAATCTTTTAAACATTTTTGTGTTAATACGTATTGGGCTTTACAATCTGCTAAGTAATATTGAGTACGTTCAATAGGATATGTTGGATCAACATTTAAGAATGCAGCTCCAGCTTTTAAAATTCTAACATACAAACTATAGTCTCTAAAGAACGATTAGTCATAACACAAACTATATCATTTTGATGTATACCAGAATTTATTAATAGGTGTGCTAAGCTATTTGCCTTTTGATTAAGTTCTAAATATGTCAATTTTTTATCATCACATATCAATGCAATATCATTAGGCTTTGATTTTACTTGATTTTCGAATATACTTACAACAGTATCATCATTTATAATATCATCAGTATTATTAAAATTAGACAATAAGTCATTTTTCTTTTTCAGTAATGATATTAATTGAAGATAATTCAAGTAACAAATTATCTGTAAAATTATTTAATAAAAATACAAAATGTTCAAAAAACTATTAATAGTATCAATTTTAAATAAATCTGTATTGTATTCAATTGCAAAAAGTACATGTAGAAGGTACAACCTCAAATGTTAAATTAAATTTTGATGTATGTGTATTTGCAGGTAGTAACTCTAATTTGTTTTCTCCTATATTATAATTGTTTTTTTTCATTATTTTGATAGGTAAACACAATATCAAATAAAGAAGTGTTAGATGGAATTTGTAAATCTTTTAGTAACAAATCATAAGGATAAGGTTGATTTTCTAAAGAAGATAAAACTAAATCTTTCACATCTAAAACCAAATTTTCTAAAGTTTCATTATCATCAATTTTTAAATTTAATGCAATATTATTAACAAACATTCCTATAAGATTACTTAATTTTACCGAATTTCTAGCCTCGATAGGTGAACCTATGATTATATTATTTTGACCTGTATATTTATACAACATTAAATATAAGTTTGTAAGGAAAATCATATAATCAGAAACATTAAGTTTTTTTGATAATGCAAAAATTTTATTTAATAAATCTTCATCAATTTTATAATAAATTTTATTTCCATTAAAAGTTTTCTTATCTCCGACAGGAAAGTCATAAGGTAGATTTATAACTGGAATTTCATAATTTTAAATCTATTATTCCAATAATCTTTTTTTCGTAAAATCATACTATCATCATCTAACAATTTGCTTTCCCATATAGAGAAATCTTTGTATTCTATCTCTTTATTAGGTAAAATATCTTCATTATATAAAGTACAAAAAATCATGTAATAAAATATCTAAAGAAGTTCCATCTAAAATTATATGGTGTGAGTCAATTAAAATTAATGAGGAGTCCTCAATATAATGTAATTCAACTCTTAATAAAGGAGCAAACTTTAAATCAAATGCTTTTTGGAAAATTGTCTATCAAAGAAGGTATATCCTTTTTTTTGATATTTCTTTATCAATAATGGTTTTTAAATTAAGTTCATAACTATCCAAAAATAAATTGTCTAGGCTCATTATTTTCTATTTTAAAGTAAGTTCTAAAAGAACTATTTCGTTTAATAATCTCATTAAAAACAGATTCTACTTTGTCTTTATCCAAATGAGAATTTATCAATAAACCACCGCTAATATTATATAATAAAGAATTATTACCAGATAATTTCGTTGTGCATAGTAAATTCTTTTTTGTGCGGAAGATAAAGGATAACTATATGTATTAGGTGCAATAGGAATATCATCCGCGTTATTAGTGTTATCACAGGTATCTATATAATTTGAAAGGTCATAAATAGTAGTATGTCTAAATAAATCTTTTATTGTAACATTTTTATTAAATACATTAAAAATCTCTAGAGATAAACGTATACAAATTAAAGAATCCATTCCTAAATCAAATAAGTCATCATTAATTGAAATTTTATCCAAATGCAACAATTTACATAAAATTTGATGCAGTTTGATTTCCGTTAAAGAAGAAGGCTCTTTTATTTCTGAAGAATAAACCTCAATTTCAGGTAAACTATTTTTTGTCAATTTTTCCATTCTTGGTAATTGGCATTACTTTCTAATATTATTATATGATTAGGAATCATATAATATGGAAGAGTTTTTTCCAGAGATTCTTTTATATAATCAACGGTAATAGAATTATCTGATAAAGAAACGTAACAACAAATTGAAGGTATCTTGTTAACTTTTTTAAACAATGTAATAGAATTGTTCTACACCATCAATATTTTTTAAGTTTTTTATTTATTTCATTTAATTCAATTCTGTGACCTCGAAATTTAATTTTGTGAATCCTGCCTACCTATAAAATTTATGTAGCCAGCATCACTCCAATAAGCAATATCACCAGTTTTATAGAACAACTTATTATTATATTTACTAATATTTACGAAACTCTTTTTGTAACCTCTTGTGTTATTAATGTAACCAAAAGAAACATTTTTTCCAGATACACATAATTCTCCTGGATACCCTACAGGCTGTAAATTATCAAATCTATTTAAAATAAATACATCATTATTCTTTAGAGGGAATCCTATTGGTACAATTTCAGATTCATTAGCATTGTAACTATATGTATAGAATGTTATACAAATTGTTGTTTCCGTAGGTCCATACCATTTACTATTTCTAAATTTTCATTTAAAAGTCAATAATTTATTTAAAGTTGAATTTTTTATAGATTCAACCCCAACAAACATTTTGTTAACATTAAAACTATAATTGTTTAATTTTATAAATTTGTAAACATCTAATAAAACACTAGGTGGAATATATAAAAATGTTATATGTTCACTTTCAAGAATATCACACAATATATGAATATCTGTTAATGTATTTCTAGGATAAATAACTAATGATGCACCAAACAATAAAGGTGTATAAATCTCACATACACTTACATCAAAAGAAATGTTAGTAACAGATAAACATATATCATCTGATGAAAATTTATGTTTAAAGCAATCATTAAAGTTATATATAAAGTTAATTAAATTATAATGTGATAACATAACTCCTTTTAGGATTTCCTGTTGAACCAGAAGTGTAAAATTACGTAACATAAAGTGTCACTAGAAAAATCAATGTTTAAATTCGAATCACCATAATTTGTTAAATCTTGATTTTCCGGATCAACTATCAAAGGAATATCAGTATTTATAGTTTGGTCAGTTATTAATAATTTTGAATTACTATCTTTTAAAATATAATTTACTCTATCCTCGGGATAATCAGGATGCATAGGAAGATATGCAGCTCCAAGTTTTTGTATAGCTAATATACATATAATAAACCATGAATCTTTATTCATGTAGATACCTACAATATCATTTCTTTCTACATTATATTCTTTTAGTAATCTTGCAAATTTGTTTACTAAACAATTTAATTCAGTATATGTATATTTTTCGTCTTTGTACTTTAATGCAATGTTGTTTGGATGTAAATTTACTTGCTCCTCAAAAAGTTTTATAATATTTTTATCCAAAGGACAGCTTAAAGTTCTATTATTAAAAACGTTAAACATTTGGTTTTGCTCTTCTGGAGTAACTATCTGAATATTACTTAATAAAATAGAAGGCGCTAATAAAATTTGATTTATCATATTCAAAATACGAAGATGCATTGAATTTATTTCATCTTCAGAATATTTTTCAATTAAGAAGTCATAATTAATTTGCAGATTCCCAGTGTCATTAATATCATATAAGTGAATATTTATATCATTCAAACAATTATGGTTAAAGTCCAATTTGTTTCATAGTCTCCAATGTCACTAGAAACAGCTTTTTGTTATCTGATAAGACATAGAAATATTATATAAATTTGGGATGTCTGTGGTTTGTCTAATATCTTCTAAAATATCAGAATAAGAGTATCTTTGATGCCTCAATAAAGATACCAAATTAATATTATTTGTTAATGCGAAATTAGCAAATGTATCTTCCATATTAAAACGTACTCTAAATGGTTTTGTTGTAACAAACATACCGGTAGTTTGCTTATCTTTATAATTAAGTCTATTTAAAATTGGTGTACCTATAATTAAATCATTAACGTTAGAAACATTAGCTATATACAAAGAAAAGACAGACATGAAGAAAGCATAATTTGAAATTTTATTTATATTACAAAATTCAGAAATTTGTTTTACTAAATTAATATCAATATTAAAAAGAAAGCCTTTTGCTTTTGAAGAATCATTATAATTTTCTTTATTTATTGATGGAATAGAAACAGGTTCTGAAAAAGTCTTTTAAACAAGAATTCCAAAATTCTTTTATCATTATTATATCTAACACTGTTTTTATAATCTTGTTCAGCTGTTATAAAATTTTTATAAGAGAATGTATCAGAAATATATTCTGAATTATTGTTTAATAAAAAATGATATATTTTCACAATTTCCTGTATAGTAAGACCTAAAGACCAAGAATCAGCAATGATATGATGAACATTTAAAATAATGCCACCCTTTCCATCTGGAAATTTAGCCAATTTAAATTTAAATAAATTTGAGTTGATTAATGTGAATTTTTCATTAACCATAGATTGTTCAATAAAAAGTAAACTCTGATTTTGAATTTACATTTATTATATCTATATCAAAAGGCACAAAGGCACTAAAAGTTTGCATAGGGATATTTTTTAAGATTAATAAATTGATTCTAAAACTATCATTTTTTTCAACTAATATATTAATAGCTTTTTTAAGAATATCAAAATTTACAACTTCATTTATAATTCCAGATACACATACATTATTTACATTTGTATTAGAGAAAAAAAAAGTTCTGTGTTCCAAATGTTCTTTTGTGGATTTGTTAATTCAAATAATTCTTTATTTTCCATATATAATACCTCTTTAAAATACAATAATAATTAATTGCATTATACTATTAAAGTATATAATTTGCAAGCTTTTTGACATATTTATTTTATATAAAAATATTTTTTCGACAAAAAATGACGCAAAATAACATACAAAATATAAAGAACAAGAAAAAAAACTGATTTTTTTCCGTCACAAAAAAATAGGTTTAATAAAAAAATAATAGTACATAATAAAAAAGTAGGAGGAAAGAGATGCCAAAAAGATATAAAAAGAAAAATAAAAAAAAAAAAATACTATTATCTGTAATAGTAGCCAGTATTATAACCATAATTTTAATATATTTGTACTATACATATAAAAACATAGAAATATATGACACAAAACTACGAAACACAAAGAACAATATCCACAGTAAATGAACAAACTGTGGATAACGTAATAGAAAACAGCAAAACAGTGTCAGATATTTTAGAAGAAACAATGGAAAGCGTAGTAGGAATTTCAAAATTAAAAAATAGTGGATCATCAATATTTTCAAGCAATAATGAATATTCCTTAGGATTAGGAACAGGGATAATTGTTACAGATAATGGTTATATTTTAAGTAATGAACATGTTACAGGAAGCAAATTAAGTACATGCTATGTGACATTAGAAGATGGAAAAAAAAATATGATGGCACCGTGGTTTGGAGCGATTCAGATTTAGATTTATCAATAACAAAAATAGACGCAAAAAATTTAAAATATGTTAGTATAGGAGATTCAAGTAAAATAAAAAGTAGGAGAAACTGTTTATGCAATAGGAAATCCTATTGGTTTTGAATTTAGAAGAACAGTTACCTCAGGAATTATAAGCAGTAAAAATAGAACAATAAAATTAGAAGAAGAAAATAAGTACGACATATATGTCAGATTTGATTCAAACTGATGCTACTATAAATCCAGGGGAATAGTGGGGGGCCACTAATTTATCCTAATGGAGAAGTAATACGGAATAAATACTGTAAAGATATCTTCAGCAGAAGGTATAGGATTCGCTGTTCCAATTAATGTTATTAAACCAATTATTGAAAGTTTTAAGAAATAATTCATTTTGAACAAGCAACAATGGGAGTTTATGCTTATGATAAAGAAGTTATACCATACTTAAATAATAATATAAGTTTTTAGCAAAGGAATCTATGTTGCGGAAATTATAAAAAAATAGTCCTGCCTCAAAAACAGAACTTAAGGAAGGAGATATAATTACAAGTGTAGATGGAAAAAAAACTAAATATAATGAATGATTTAAGGGAATATATTTATAAAAAAAACCAAATGATGTAGTTAATTTGAAAATTTCTAGAGGAAAGAAAAAAAGAAGTTGAAATAACGGCAAAAAGTGAGACAACGGTCCGAATTTGTCTCACTTTTTATGTAAAAAAATGTCGAAAATAAAATAATGTTAAAAATAAGACAAAATTTTACAAAAAAATGAGACAAATTCGGACCGTCCCTTTGTCTCATTTTCTTTTAAATTGAATTTTCTAACATAATCTTTTAGTATTAGAATTATTCATAAACACTTCTGAACGATTTTTCTTTAAAAACTCAATAATTTGATAAACATCAATCCAAATTTCATTATTACTATCTACTTGTGATTCATCAAAAATAAGCTGCATACCAAAATGAAGGTGAGGAACATTAATATTATTTACATTTTCCTTTAGTACTATATCCTGTCATTCCAAAATAGCCAATAACATCACCAGCAGTAACTGTTGAGCCCTTCACATAAACCATTAACAAAAAAGGATGATTTTTCCGCAAATGAGCATAGTAATAATATCTTTTGCCATCAAAACTACGAATACCAATACGCCACCCACCATATTGATTCCAACCTAAATGCTCGATTGTACCAGATTCAACAGCAATAATTGGGTCCCAATACTGCCCATTAAATCATTGCCCAAATGAGTACGCTTAAAACCATATGATCTTGAAGCACCAAAGTCATCATAATGACTAAAACTATAATTTTTTGCATAGGTAAAAATGCTTTAATCCATATTGTTTTAAAATGAGTTGTTCCATTTTCATTTCAGTTTCTATTGAATAATTTCCAATAAATCTATTTAAAACAGCAGAATATGCGTTAAAATAATAATTATAATATTTCATATTTTGTGTTAAATCTTCCATTGATTTTCCATTATTTAATTGATTTATTAATTTATTAAATCATTTTGTTTAAAATTTTTAAAATTTCCGCCATTTTTACAAGCAAAATAAGCTAATAATTCAATCCAATTATATTTTATCTAGAATCAGAATTATGAGATTTTATATCTAATTTAGAAGTTTTTTCTAAAAGTGCTTCATAAGTTATTTTAAAATCAACCCATTTTATAAAATTACCATCTTCATTTAACTTATTTTGATTTATTTCCAAAAAATATTAAGAATTAGATTTCTGCAGATTTTGAGTTATTATAAAAAAAAATAATACTATACAAAAAAACAGCAATTATTAAAAAAAATTATTTTTTATTAACTTTTTATTTATTTTATAAGATTTAATAATCATATAAAATTTTTATTAAATTGTTTTAAAAAATATATTAAATACAAATAAATTTTATGATTTTAATTGATGGATTTAATCTTTTATAATATAATTTTAATAGAAAGAAGGAAAGATTATGAATATATATATGGAAAAAAGCTAAAGAAAATGCAACAATGGAATAAAAAATAAAGAGGGAGGGCCTTTCGGTGCTATAATTACTGATAAAGAAGGAAAATATTATTTCAAACGGAAATAATAAAGTAATAAAAAATAATGACCCAACAGCACACGCAGAAGTTGTTGCAATAAGAGAATCTTGCAAAAAATTAAATACATATGATTTATCAAATTATATTTTATATACACTCTTGTGAACCATGTCCAATGTGTTTATCTGCAATAATATGGGCAAACATCAAAGAAGTATATTATGGTTGTACAAAAGAAGATGCTGGAGAAATC
>VOFC01006202.1_pt1:0-10000 | contig 11612 bp, 14 predicted proteins | sample 5384161 | NCBI WGS metagenome assembly VOFC01 (sample SAMN12384722, study PRJNA508395) | human gut metagenome | isolation source: healthy gut B | host: Homo sapiens | reverse complement strand
ACGGGCACCTTAGCATTCACCGGAGCTTTTCTCGCCTCTGAGCATCGCAGACTTCCCTACTATATTTCAGTCCCTTACGCCCAGCTCAACCAACGGCTGGGTTCTGCTATCTCAAAGTGTCCTTCCGGTTTAAGGTTCGGTGGCTACGGAATTTCTACCGTATGTGCATCGACTACGCCTCGCGGCCTCGCCTTAGCTCCCGGCTTACCTTGGGCGGACGAACCTTCCCCAAGAAACCTTAGATTTTCGGCCATTATGATTCCCACATAATTCTCGCTACTCATTCCGGCATTCTCACTCCTGTACAGTCCACCGCTGCTTCCGCTGCGACTTCACCCCGTACACGACGCTCCCCTACCACGCCCTTGCGCACATCCTAAGCTTCGGTTATACGCTTAGCCCCGTTATATTTTCCGCGCAGAGTCACTCGACCAGTGATCTATTACGAACTCTTTTAATGAATGGCTGCTTCTAAGCCAACATCCTGGTTGTTTTCGCAACTCCACATCGTTTTCCACTTAGCGTATATTAGGGACCTTAGCTGTAGGTCTGGGCTGTTTCCCTTTTGACAATGAAACTTATCTCACACTGTCTGACTGCTGATCATCAATTAGCCGGCATTCAGAGTTTGATAGAGTTCAGTAAGCTTATCGCCCCCTAGCTCATTCAGTGCTTTACCTCCGGTAATCTAAATCAACGCTAGCCCTAAAGCTATTTCGGGGAGAACCAGCTATCTCCGAGTTCGATTGGAATTTCTCCGCTAACCACAAGTCATCGCCGGTCATTGCAACGAACGTGCGTTCGGCCCTCCATGAGATTTTACTCTCACTTCAGCCTGCTCATGGTTAGGTCACCCGGTTTCGGGTCTATGGCAACGAACTTTATGCGCCCTATTCAGACTCGCTCTCTTCGGCTTCGGTACTGAATACCTTAAGCTTGCTCGTTACTATAACTCGCCGGACCGTTCTACAAAAAGTACCTCATCACACTTTAACGTGCTTTGAGTGCTTGTAAGCACAAGGTTTCAGGTTCTCTTTCACTCCCCTCCCGGGGTCCTTTTCACCTTTCCCTCACGGTACTGCTCCTCTATCGGTCATCAGGTAGTATTTAGGCTTGGATGGTGGTCCACCCGTTTTCCCACAGGGTTCACGTGTCCCGCGGTACTCTGGATACTCGCTGTCAGTCTCACCTTTCACTTACGGGGCTCTCACCCTCTGTGGCCGGCCTTCCCATGCCGTTCTTCTTATAGGCTCCTCTGATCTTGATGCCAGTCCGAACCCCGGTGAATAAATCCACCGGTTTGGCCTCCTCCGCGTTCGCTCGCCACTACTTGCGGAATCTCGGTTGATGTCTTTTCCTGCCCCTACTTAGATGTTTCAGTTCAGGCCGTTCCCCACGTACACCTATTTTATTCAACGCACGATACGTAGAGTATTGCCTCAGTGGGTTTCCCCATTCGGAAATCTCCGGATCATAGGATATTTGCTCCTCCCCGAAGCTTATCGCAGCTTGTCACGTCCTTCGTCGGCTCCTGATGCCAAGGCATTCCCCTTGCGCTCTTTATAGCTTGACCTATTAGAGATATTTTGGTTCTCTATAGTTGAATTATGCAGGCAATCAACAGGTTACTTCGCAAAATTGTAATTGTTACCCTCTTCTTTCACAGATGTTCCACAATTAAAATCAACTTTCTTTCTTTCAAGTCTCCTTGAAAGACCTCTCTGTTGCCTTGCTTTTCATCACATTCTTCATTGTTCAGTTTTCAAGGTGCAATCTCTGTCCTTTGTTAAGGTCAGAAATAAGTATCTCAAGCCTCTTCAACTTTCGAATACTTATTTCCGAGCCATTACCCTTCAGATTTGGTGGGCCCGAGTGGGCTCGAACCACCGACCTTACGATTATCAGTCGTACGCTCTAGCCAGCTAGAGCTACGGGCCCGTCCCTTATTCTCTTTGGTGGAGATAGTCGGGATCGAACCGGCGACCTCCTGCTTGCAAGGCAGGCGCTCTCCCAGCTGAGCTATATCCCCGTCCTATCTTCAAGGGCGTATACCCTCTAAATTAAACAACGAACAAATCGCGCTGCGCACGATTTCAATTGCTTCGCAATTGCTCACTTACGCTTTCCCAGATGGCTGACCAGGAATCCGTCAGCATTTTGTTCCGACTTTTGATTGAATTATATGCCGCGCTTCGCGCGCCATGTAGGTCTACTGACAGGTCTCCTTAGAAAGGAGGTGATCCAGCCGCTCGTTCTCGAACGGCTACCTTGTTACGACTTCACCCCAATTATCGAACCCACCTTCGACCGCGCCCTCCGATTCGGTTAGGCTACGGGCTTCGGGTGTTCCCGACTCTCATGGTGTGACGGGCGGTGTGTACAAGGCCCGGGAACGTATTCACCGCGGCATGCTGATCCGCGATTACTAGCGATTCCGACTTCATGTGGGCGGGTTGCAGCCCACAATCTGAACTGGGACGGCTTTTAGGGGTTCGCTCCATCTCACAATATTGCATCCCTCTGTTGACCGCCATTGTATTACGTGTGTAGCCCAGGACATAAGGGGCATGATGATTTGACGTCGTCCCCACCTTCCTCCGTTTTGTCAACGGCAGTCTCGCTAGAGTGCTCTTGCGTAGCAACTAACAATAGGGGTTGCGCTCGTTGCGGGACTTAACCCAACATCTCACGACACGAGCTGACGACAACCATGCACCACCTGTCTCTACTTTCCCCGAAGGGCACCTAACATATCTCTATCTCGTTAGTAGGATGTCAAGCCCTGGTAAGGTTCTTCGCGTTGCTTCGAATTAAACCACATAATCCACCGCTTGTGCGGGCCCCCGTCAATTCCTTTGAGTTTCAACCTTGCGATCGTACTCCCCAGGTGGAATACTTATTGCGTTAGCTGCGGCACGCAGGGGGTCAGTCCCCGCACACCTAGTATTCATCGTTTACAGCGTGGACTACCAGGGTATCTAATCCTGTTTGCTCCCCACGCTTTCGCGCCTCACCGTCAGTTGTCGTCCAGCAATCCGCCTTCGCCACTGGTGTTCCTCCTAATATCTACGCATTTCACCGCTACACTAGGAATTCCGATTGCCTCTCCGATACTCAAGAAAAACAGTTTCAAATGCAGTTCACGAGTTAAGCCCGTGGATTTCACATCTGACTTGCCTTCCCGGCTACACGCCCTTTACACCCAGTAAATCCGGACAACGCTTGCCACCTACGTATTACCGCGGCTGCTGGCACGTAGTTAGCCGTGGCTTATTCGTCAGGTACCGTCTTCTGCTCTTCCCTGACAAAAGAAGTTTACAACCCGAAAGCCTTCTTCCTTCACGCGGCGTTGCTGGGTCAGGCTTGCGCCCATTGCCCAATATTCCCCACTGCTGCCTCCCGTAGGAGTCTGGGCCGTATCTCAGTCCCAATGTGGCCGTTCAACCTCTCAGTCCGGCTACTGATCGTCGCCTTGGTGGGCCGTTACCTCACCAACTAGCTAATCAGACGCGAGGCCATCTTTCAGCGATAAATCTTTGACATCAGGGCCATGCGACCTCAATGTGTCATGCGGTATTAGCAGTCGTTTCCAACTGTTGTCCCCCTCTGAAAGGCAGGTTCCTCACGCGTTACTCACCCGTCCGCCACTGTCCTCTGTTTCAATTGGACGAATCCTCTTTCCACAGATTCTCGTTCGACTTGCATGTGTTAAGCACGCCGCCAGCGTTCGTCCTGAGCCAGGATCAAACTCTCTATAAATGGTATCTAAACAGCTCCAGAGCTGCTCAAATCTTTACAGAGCTATTTGTCATAGCTTCAAAAACTTTTTATACTTGTTTAATTTACAAGGTACACGCCCATGCGGAACATTTGTTATTATACTGCAAAGCCAAATTTGTCCCCAGGTTTTCTTTCCCAAAAACTTTTTGCAATTTTTCATTTGGTACTCTAATGGAAGATGACATTTGAAAACCGGCTGTGCTAAACAGCTTGTTTGATTACAGGCGCGCTGTTTGTCAAGACTGTTTTCAAAAAATTGCTTTTTTCTCCGTCCATAAAGCCAGTGACAAACGACCGCTTTGGTATACATTTTGGCGACATGATACATTTATGATTAATAGAGGTGATCTTTGCAGATCCTTCAAGCAGATGACGCCACCTTTGGAAAACTGAACGGCATCCCCAGTTATCTCCCTGCAGCCAGGTCTAAACGTGATCTACGCCCCTAACGAAGGCGGCAAGTCCACATGGTCACGGTTTCTGCCGACCATGTTCTATGGCCTGAACACCCGCGAGCGCGGACCGCTGGCGGACAAAAACCGCTTTCGCCCCTGGAGCGGTGCCCTGATGCAGGGACAGCTGGAATGACGACGCACGAGGGATGCCTGCACCCTCAGCCGGGAGACCAGACGGACCGCCGCCCCCATGGGTGACGCCCGTCTGTACCCACACCGGACCGCCGACACGCCCGTTTCCGGCATCCTCGCCGCCGAGGCCGGTAGTATCTGCTGGGCATTCCACGGGGTGGTTCTGCGCAGCGCCTTCATCCCCTCCGGCCAGAATGCTCTGGCGGTGGATCCGGACGCCGAGCTGGAGCGCCGCATTGCCGCCCTGATCACCACCGGCGAGGAGGACACCTCCTAGGCGGAATCGAGCGGCTGAAAAAGCAGCTGAACCGGCAGCGGCGGTACAACCGCACCGGACAGATCCCGGCACTGGAGCAGGAAATCGCCCAGCTGGAGCGCCTGGCCAGACAGGAGGCCATGGCCCAGGCGCAACAGTTCGACGCCGCACAGCTCCGGCTGCAAGATGCCCAACACCAGTTGGAGGAACTGCAGCAGCGTCGCCCAGTGGCAGCAGCTGGAGCGCCAAAATCGCCCGTCGCCAATACGAGGAGGCCCAAGGCAGCCCTATCCACCGCCCAGCAGCAGTATCGGCAGCTGGAGCGTTGCGCTGCGACGTCCTACCGGACGAGGAGACAGAGCAGCTGCGGGGCAAGCTACCGCTCTGCCCAGGTCCATCGCCGCCCGGCGGCAGGCCGGCAGAGCAAGCGGCCCAAATCCCTGCATCCGGCAGGCCGCCGGGATGGCCCGGCACGGCACACCCCCTCTCTCCCGCCGACGGCCGCAGCCTGCAAAGCCGCCTGTCCGCCCTGACGGACCCGCCCGCACCATCGGCTTTGCCCCTGCCTGTGGGACTTCTTCTGCTGGTCGGGGCCGAGCCTGCGTGCTGCTGCATCTGCCTGGGCCTGCGCCCATTCTCTGCGGCGCAGTCGGTGCCGCCGCTCTGCTTATGATATAGTATCCCGCCATCGTCACACCAAGGCGAAGCAGCAGGCAGACGACCAGCGGAAGCACCTTTACAGCGGCAGATCGCAGAGCTATCTCCCTCTACTCGGAGGCTCAGGAGGCCACTCGCAGCTTGCCGATGCCGCCGCAAGCCGCCGCCGACAGCCATGGACGCCTCCGATCGGGCCCAGGCTGGCGCTGCTGGCACGGGTCCGCCTTCCATTCCACTGCCGTGGATCTGCCTGCCGTGCAGGTGGCCCTGTCCGCCGCCCGCCGCAGCGCGCGCCGCCCTCCGACGGCAAACCGGCTCAGGATGAGATGTACCTGCCGCCTGTTGGAGGAGCGTCTGCCGGCAGGGGGGAGCTGCCGGATCCGGCCATTCCTCTGCCCCGGCCCCCCGTTCCGTCGAAGCCATGACTCCGCCGCCGGAGGCGCGGCCCAGACGCTGCCGCCGCAGGAGCACCCGGCTGGATACCATCTCCGGCCGCATCCGCGGCTGACCGTGACCTGGAACTGACGGCAGGCCCAGCTGGCCAGAAGCAGCCGAAGGCTGGCGGCCTTGCAGGCGGAATACGAGGCGATCCAGCTGGCTATGGACACCCTGTCCGCCGCCAATCAGTACTCTGCAAAACCGTTTCTCCCCGGCGCTGGGCGCACGGGCGGAAATTTTCTCTGCCCTGACGGGAGGGCGCTACGACAAGGTACTGCTGGACAGGACGCTGGCTCCACCCGCCGAGCCCTCCGGTGACCCCACCCCCGCAGCATTCAGGTGCTGAGCCAGGGCGCCGCCGACCAGCTGTATCTGGCGGTGCGGCTGGCCATCTGTCGACATGGTGCTGCCGCCGGAGAAAAACATGTCCCCCTGATCCTGGATGACGCCCTCGCCTCCTTCGATGACCAGCGGCTGGCCGCCAAACCCTGGACTATCTGTTCAAAGGAGTCAAAATCGTCAAATTCTGCTGTTCACCTGCCATGACCGGGAGCGGACCTATCTGGCGGGTCGCCCCGGCGTTCACATTCTTAACCCGAACGAGGTGCTGTATGTTTCCCGCTGAACACCTTTGAAAATCTCTGCGTATTTTTCCTGCTGCTGATAATTTTACAGCGCCGCCGGGTGGGTAGGCGAGATGGTCTACTGCTCCGTGGGCAAGGGCCACATTTGCGAAAAGCGCGGCTTTTTGAACGGATTTATCTGCCCCATCTATGGACACGGAGCCCTTTTGGTGTTATATGTATTACATGGGGGCTTCAAAAAATCCCGTTCTCACCTTCCTGGGCGGGCATGGTCCTGACCACTGCGCTGGAATACTTCACCAGTTGGTTTATGGAAAAGCTCTTCCACATGCGCTGGTGGGATTACAGCAAGAAAAAAATTCAGATCAACGGGCGGGTCTGCCTGCTCAACAGTGTCCTGTTCGGCCTGGCCTGCGTACTGCTGTGCCATGTGGTAAATCCGCCGGTGATGGCATGGCTGTTCCGGGTGGGCGACACCTACACTATTCCGGCGGCGTCGTTCCTGTTCGGCATCTATCTGATGGATAACGTCCTCTCCGTCCGCAGCGCCATCCAACTCTCCAACCGCACAGAGAAGCCCACGAGGTCCAGCAGAGGTGCGCCAGCACCTGGCCGCCGCCCCCAGGCTTGGGGGACAAGGCCGCCGAGGGAATCGAGGCGCTACCTTCAATCCGTGGACAATATGACCCGAGACTTTATGGAGGGCCCGCACCCAGCAGCTTATGGAGCATTATGACGAGTTCTGGCTGAGCAGCGCAAGCAGCTGCAGCTGCTGCGCGCGGCCAGGATCTGTTCGAGCGCCGTCTGCTCCGCAGCCACCCCAACCTCCGCTCCCGCCACGACGAGCAGCTGAACCAGCTCCGCCGCCGGCTGGACCGCATCAAGACCGAGGCCAAGGCTCGGGCCGGGAAAAAAAGTAATATATAATATAATATGATACCATCGATTGACAAGGACGACATGGTTTTGAAGAAATGCGCCCATACCGCGTCAAGCACGGAAATACAAAGTATTCCTGCGGGTCTTTCCTTGTCTGGACATATTTCTGCGCGGCAAAACTGCTTCCCACCTGCCAGCGATGGATTTCCGTATTTTGGAAAAATCCGCAGGCGGGCTGGCCCGCCAAGGTGAGAAAAAAGCGCCGCAAAAACGCGCTGGCAGGCGTGTTTCCTTCGATGGTATAAAGAAGTTTGAGAATGCCGGCGTAGGCAAGTCCATGGTCACCAGCCAGCTGGCCGTGACCATGCAGCGCAAGGGCTATCGCACCGCAGTGCTGGATGCTGACATCACCGGCCCGTCCATCCCCAAGGCCTTCGGTGTCCACGGCCGGGCCGTGGGCACCCAGGGCGACGCCATCGTCCCCGTGCAGACCGCGCACGGGCATACAGCTGATGTCCGTGAACCTGCTGCTGGACAACGAAACGGACCCGGTCATCTGGCGCGGGCCGGTCATCGGCGGCGTGGTGCAGCAGTTCTGGAGCGCGTACCCTGTGGAACGACGTGGATTATATGTTCGTGGATATGCCTCCCGGAACCGGCGACGTGGCACTGAACGTGTTCCAGACCCTGCCAGTGGATGGCGTCATCATTGTGGCCAGCCCCCAGGAGCTGGTAGCATGGTGGTACAGAAGGCCGTGAAAATGGCCCAAATGATGAACATCCCCATTGTGGGCCTGGTGGAGAACATGAGTTACGTCCAGTGTCCCGACTGTGGCAGGGCTTCAGAAACTCTATATTTTCGGCGAAGGCAAGACCGGAGGCCGCCCTTAAAGGCGTACCACATCCCCCTGCTGGCGAAAATGCCCATCGACCCGGCTGCTGCTGTAGCTCAGTTTTCGGTTTTTTTTTTGAGAGCGCATCCTTGGTAAGGATGAGGTCGGCGGTTCGAATCCGCCCAGCAGCTCCAAAAGCATCGAAGACTTCGGTTTTCGGCGCTTTTTTCATTGTAAAATGTTGAAAGAAAACAGTGTGGGTCAAAATGTGGGTCAACCGCCTGACCCACACCCTGACCCACACGTGGAAATGCTCGGAAAGGGTTGAAAGATGAGCGGACGGAATATCCGTCCGCTCATCTCTTTTTTAGATTGGCTTACATCACCTGCGCCATAAAGCTACCCATGGTCTGCGCAGCTTCGTCCTGCTTTTGATGGGTGGCGTGGGTGTAGGTGCGGAGAGTGAAGCCGGCATCGTAGTGGCCCAGCATACTGCTGACAGTTTTACGTCTACGCCGTTTTGTAAAGCCAGCGTGGCAAATGGTGTGTCTGAGATCGTGAAAGCGTATGTGCGGCAGTCCAGCGTCTTTCAGAATTTTCTTATGCAGGTTCACAATGGAATCGGGGTAATACATCTCCCCTGTGACGGGCGATGGGAACATATATGGATTGTCGGGGTGTTTCTTGTGTTCGGCAACCAGCAGGTCGGCAGCCTCTTGTAGAATACTGACTTTTCTGACCGATGTCTCCGTTTTGGGGCGCGAGAGTGTCAACTCCCCATTGGGATTCTTGACGTACTGCTTGCTGACGGAGATGGTTTTGTCCGTGATGTCGAGGTCACTCCACTGGAGGGCAGTCAGCTCACCCTTGCGCAGTCCGCTGACCAGTTCCAGATAGAACATGGGCAGCAGTCCCCTCTTATCCGCAGCGTCGAGGTAGGTCTTGATATGCTCCGGTTGGAGGATCTGTCTCGAATTTCTGCACCTTCGGTGCGATGCAGTCCTCGGTGGGGTTGCGGAGGATCAGGCGTTCTTTTTACGGCGCGGTTCAGGGCACTGTGAAGCATCAGGTGCAGGCTGCGGACGGTGGTGCTGCTGAGTCCCGGATTGCCGTGACCGCTTTTCCTCTGGTGCGGCCGCCTCCATCAGCTCCTTTGCTTTTGTGTCCTTTCCGCTTTCGACGGAAGGGCGCACACCCGAACTGCCGGTACAGCGCCAAAAACTGTCGGCCTCCATGGGACTGCCTTCGTACAGGGGGGGTCAGAATGCCTTACGGGACCCATGAATGCCTGAGACCACACCGGGGTGTGGACCTCACCGGAAGGCTGCGAGATCAGGCTTTCGCCTAAGAACAATATAAGATATGCACCGGGAGATGCCAAGTCGTGGCGAATGACGGAGGTTTCTCCATTGCAATATGTCATATCCTGTGCTATAATGCACTCAAACTGAATAACGGGACAGCGTGAGCCGGGTTTATCCCGGCGGCGGAATGGGGTGAGAGGCCCCGCGAGACGGTCACTGTGATGTCGATTTATTCGGCTAAGTCAGATACGCAAGGCGTTGTTCCCGGCACCGCCATCTTCGGGCCGAAGCTGTCGTATAGAATTTGCTTCGCCCGGCTGCTTTTTGACGGCTGGGTGATTTTTTGCTGCCAGGCACCATGGTGCCTCATGCTTGAGTCCAGGGAAAGCATGATAAAGATTTCAAGCCGCCGGGGCGGGGGAGGACGGCAGACCTTTTTCCCGTCCCGCTTTCCAGAAAAATTTTGCGCTATTTGTCGTTCCTTTCTTTTTCCCGAGGCCCGGGCCGTGCTGTAGAGGACGCGGCCCAGGGGGGGAGGGAAATAGGGGGCGTGAGATATGGGATATTACGGATTGCCACGGGCGCGGTGCGCCCTCGCAATGGCAAAAAGTGTGTGATTGCTTCGCATTTACATAAATGAAGAGAACGAAAGGGAAAAGAGATGAAAAAAAGAATCATTTCT
>VOFC01006292.1_pt1 | contig 11628 bp, 15 predicted proteins | sample 5384161 | NCBI WGS metagenome assembly VOFC01 (sample SAMN12384722, study PRJNA508395) | human gut metagenome | isolation source: healthy gut B | host: Homo sapiens | reverse complement strand
TCATGTTGCACCTCGCGTTCGCGCCATTCTGCCTCTGTTCCTTTTTTGTGTGACAAGCGTTCTTCCTTGCATACCATTATCTCCTGTGGTAAAATCAGAATTGACAACTTAGATTCAGACAAGAGCGGCCCTCCCGATTTGGGAGGGCTTTTTCATTCGTGCACGAGAACCGTGCCGCTGTCGCTCACGTCCTCGATGGGGCCGCCGTTGATCGTGGCCATCGCACTTCACGGTCGCCGTTACTTAGCTCGACGAGCGCAAGGCAGGCAACAGGGTACGTCTTGCCGTCCTCAAATGCGTAACACATATTCGCAGGGGCAGGGATAATCTGAATGATTTTGTCGTTCATGGTTCTTGTCCTTTTCCGTTCATAGGCTTAAAGCCTGAAATGTTTATTCATTGCCCGCTCAAACTTATCTCGATCATCAGCAGGCAAAAGCGGAATTACACGGTGCTGTATTTCGTCACGCTGGCGGTAGCGTTCACCCTTTCGGCGTGCCGGTTTGATTTCCACCAAAATATTGGTCGCAGTCTCAAAATTCATGCTGTGAAACCCTCCCTGTGACCTTGTAGAAGGTCGCGTCAACGTGCCCGGTTGCGCCGCGTCGGTTTTTATCGAGCCATAGTTCCAGCAGCGACGGCGATTCCATGCGGTCATCCGTCTCGCACGGCGGGTTATGCAGCAGCGTCACCGTATCCGCGTCCTGCTCGATAGCGCCGCTTCGCGTAAATTTGCCATCGTAGCCCGAAAACTACCAGAGCGGTCAGAGGCCGCTGCGCGGTTGAGCTGGCAAAACACAGCAACAGGGGATGTTCAGCCTCAGTGCAAGCAGCTTCAATGCCCTGCTGTTCCTTGTGGTCGCCTCGTAAAGCGAAAGCCGAGCTTCTGGCGGTTCAAGCAGCCCGAGGTGATCGAGGATCAGCAGCCCCGGCTTCTCGCGGTAAGCCAATGCCTCCACCTGCCGAACGTTCATACCAGTGCGCTTGATTGAATACAAGCGGCAACGCGGGAGAGCGCTGTCGTCCCCTTTAGCAAAGCGCGTGTACTCGTTGTCCGTAAGCCTGCCGCCGAACATGAGCCGCGCCGATGACAGACCGCCGATGTTGCCGACAAGGCGAGCGGAACAGTCCTCTGCGCTCATTTCAAGTGACAGTATAATACCTTGACGCCGTTTCTTGCTGCATTGAGCGCGACCTGCAAGGCGAGCGCTGATTTGCCGATTGCCGGCCGTGCACCGATGACGTGTAGGCCGCCGTTAATGAAGCCGCCGCCGAGCAATTTATCGAACCTCAGCAGGCCCGAGGCCACACAAGGCACTCTGCCTCCGACCTGCTCAGAAACGCGGTATCCGAGCTGCATCAGCACCGCCGTAAGCGTTTGCGAATCGCCGCGTGTGTTTTCCTCGGTAAGCCGCTGCAAAGACCTCCTGTGCGCGCCCAAGCGCGTCTGTGGGTCGTGTCCAGCTGTTATCAGCTCTTCGCCGATCTTTCGCAGGAACGTGCAAGCGCAGCTTCCTTGACCGCTGATAAGTAAACATCGAGATTTGCCGTAGTTGGCGTTGTGTCCATCAATCCAGTCAACAGTTTGTCCGTCACATCGGTGCAATTGCGTCCCGCTTCCGCTCGGATGGTCAGCGCATCGAAGCCACCGCTTTCCTCATACTGCCGACGCATCGCCCGGAAGAATCTCTTGCAGCGGCACGGAGGAAAACACATCATCGGGAAGCTCTGCCGCCTCCGGAAACAACGACGGGTCAATCAGCAGCGAACCGAGTACGCCGTACTCATTGAGAATTGAATCCATGCTCATTCACCTCCATGTGTCCGTCGCTGCGTCGTACTGCCGGGGCGAAGATTCATCTTGTCCCGCATTACTTTGACGCTCCCATGTTCTAACCGCCGCTTTCCAATCGACGATCGGTTTTCCCTTCCCCTGTTTCCAGCCGTTAGCCGAATAGAAGTCAAAGAAGCGTTCAGCGTCCACAGCGTTCTTCCGTTCGCTGCAGTATGCCTAATCTCATCGACCGTTGAGGAATAAAACGAGGTCGTGGCGGCGTAGCCGCCTTATTCTCCTCACCTGTACTAACCTTTACCTAAACTATCCTTACCTAACCTATACTGGGTTGACCGTTGGTTGCCATCTGGTAAACCATCGGTTAACCGTTGGTTGCCGTCGCCCAATTTCACCAGCAAATTTTGTAAATGCTCGGCTGGTATCGGTCCTTGCGGATCTGATTATTTGTGCTCCAATCCGTGATATAAGCGACCAACTCATCATTCAGCAGTGACACGAACTTTGGAGACGAGAGCACCCGCAGATCATCATCCGCTGCGCCTGTCGTCCGCATCACGGTAAAGGCTTCCACAACTCCGTCATCGTCCGCAGCCATACCGAGATCATAGTAAAGTACAAGCGCGACGACGGTGGCATCGTCAGGAAACGAGCCGAGTTGATGACCGACTTTGCGAACATCCTTCGTTCAGCCATTTTGCCACCCCCACAAGGTCTCCTGACCGGTCATCTTTAAAAGCGCATCTTCCGCTGCGTGTGAGATCGCCGCGATCTCCCTTGATCGTCTCGACATCGAACTGATAAAGCGCTGAATATCAAGCGTGCTTATCGGCAGAAAAATACCCATTTTTGCAGTCGGGCCAAAATCAGCTTCCCAGCCTTTGCGCTCGCCCGCTTGGATGCGACGGCGGATCGACCGCTCATCCTCGCCGGTAAGCTGGACTAATTCAGCAAGCGTCGTGCCTTTCTCTTCCCCCCTCGTGAAGCAAGTCGGAAATAAGAAACTTTTTCTGCGTCAATGACCTACTGCTGACAGGGGCACGTTCTTTTTCAGTGCTCATTGTCACCCGTCACCCCCTGCTTTCCACCTCGCCCATTCCCGCAGTCCGTCGACGAGAACTCGAGAGCAGCCGTTGATCTTGATAATCGGAAAGCCTTCCGTCTTCGACCATGCGTAAATGGTCGGACGACTGACCGACATAAGGCGCGCCGCCTCCGTCATTGAAAACGGCAATAGGGGTCAATTTGTGCGTTCATTATCTCCCGCCTCTTTTCCAATACTATCAGTAGTTAAACTATTCTTGTTTGCGGCTTTGCGTTCCCAATATGCAGAATTAGCTGCCCTCACTTTATCTCTGTTCTTTGCTCCCACGCGCGAAGATATGCGTTGCGTTCTGCACGCGCCCATCGCTGATAACCACCTTAGCCACCTCCTCACTTGACAAATAACTTCAAACGCTCTAAAATAAGATAAATGAAATTGAAATATAAATGATTTCATTTATCATATCCCGAATATACCATAGCGAGTTAGTGATATGTAATTTATTCCAGAAGAAAAGAAATAAAATGTGCGCTCATTTTAATTCTATTTATGAAATATCGAGGTGGCAAATGGAGAAAAAGTAGAAGCAAAATGTCAATACCTTCGTGTCAGCCGCGTCGACCCTGCGGTGATTGAAGAAAACGCAAAAAAGCGCCGATGGTGATGCTTTATATCGAGAGGCGTTTGCAAAAAGTTAAATGAACTGTTAGAAGAAAAACAAATCGATCAAAAACACTCGCTGCAAAAACCAAAATTTCTGAAACAAACATTTCTAATTACCGAAATGCAACAACAACAACTATTAAACTTCCAGCTCGTAAAAATTGCGCGTGAACTCGATGTCTCTGTTGACTATTTATCCGGCAATTCAGATATCGAATCTATAAATCTGGGACGTACAAGATATCTGCAAAAACCGGTCTATCGTCAAAAGCAGTTGAAACCTTTGTTGTATTTCAAGGAAAAAGATATCCTTCCTGATCTCACTCGACTATTAAGCCATATCACTTGCGATCTCGACTGCATACTCATAGGGGAAAGATATATGCCGTCTTATCGATGACGTCAAAACTGCATCAGTGTATGAAGAAAACTGCTTTGGAAGACCTTTTTTATAAATCAAGGTTCACCTGTTGACGGTGTAAATTTGCGCGGATATGATCTCTGCATATTTAGGTCCCAACAAATAAAGAATAAAATTTCCAAATGGATTGATGATGTAAGCGGCATAAATAATCTTGAATCGTCTGTTGAGAAAAAAGCGGCATGACGGGATCATCGAAGGTATAATGAACGCCCAGGATAATTTCAAAGATAGCAGCAGCTCTACAAATATCGAGCAGAATACCAAAAAGTGAAAAACCGTCCCGGTGCTGGAACACCGAGGACGGTTATAAGGGGCAGCAAACGGAGAAGCCTACTGCCCTCCAATCATAACAAATGCAGGAGGAAAAAGCAATGCCAAGAAAAAGCAAATACGCGCGCCGCGTCGGGCGCAGGCAGCATCCGGCAGCGTCCTGACGGTCGATGGGAAGCTCGCGTGACCGTCGGCAATGACCCGGGCACAGGAAAACCGATCCGCCGCAGTATCTACGGAGACACGCAAGCCGCCGTGCGCAAGCAGATGACAGCCATTCTCCGTGAAATTGACCGCGGTACATATCTGACACCACAAAAGACGACAGTCGCACAATGGCTTGATGAATGGCTCGACACCTTTGCCGCCAATAAGATCAAGCCGACGACATATCTTCACTATCAGGCTTGTATCAAGAATTACATCAAGCCTCAGATCGGCGCTATCGAGCTGCAAGCTCTGCGCGGTGCGCATGTTCAGAAGGTTTATAACGCCATGACGAAAAAGAGGGCTGAGCGGAAAGACCGTCAAGAACTGCGCTGCCGTACTGCATAAGGCCCTCTCTGTTGCATTGAAAATAATTTCTACCGTGGATGTTCGGAATTTGTTAAGAATTTTCACAGTGGAATCACAAGGTTTGCATGATATAACTTTTCCCACAGGCGGGAAAAAGAAACCAAAATGGGCCGGAGCTTCCGGCAATGGAGGAACATATTATGCAGACTGTCATCACGATCAACGCCGTCATCATGGCGCTATTTTTCGTATGCTATTCCTATCAATTCTTCTATGTGGCGGTGGCGCTGCTGAAGCGGAAAAAATTCACCTGCCGCAATGAAAACCACCGCATTGCCGTCCTCATCGCCGCGCGCAACGAGGAAAACGTCATCGGCCAGCTGCTCGACAGCATCCACGCGCAGAAGAACTATCCGATGGACCACGTGGACATCTACGTCGGCGCGGACAACTGCACGGATGACACGGCCCGCGTGGCGCGCGAGTGCGGCGCAATCGTCTTTGAGCGCCACGATACGGTGCATGTCGGCAAGGGCTATGTGCTCAATGAAATGCTCAAGCGCATCAAGCGCCCGGGCCGCAAGCACTACGATGCCTATCTCGTGCTGGACGCCGACAATATCCTCGACCCGAACTTCATCTCCGAGATCGAGAAGGTCTACTCCAGCGGCTATGAGATCGTGACGTGCTACCGCAACTCCAAAAACTACGGCGACAACTGGATCTCCGCGGGCTATGCGCTGTGGTTCCTGCGCGAGGCGCAGTATCTCAATAACGCGCGCATGCGTCTTGGAAGCAGCTGCGCCGTGTCCGGCACAGGCTTTCTGTTTTCCGACGGTGTGCTGGAAGCGTGCGGCGGCTGGAACTTCTTCCTGCTGACCGAGGACATCGAGTTTACCATTGACAACGTCGTGCGCGGGGGAAAAGGTCGGCTACGCGGCGGGCGCGGTGCTCTATGACGAGCAGCCCACGAGCTTTGCCCAGTCCTGGCGCCAGCGCATGCGCTGGTCGAAGGGCTACCTGCAGGTGTTCCGCAAGTACGCCTCCGAGCTCTTCTCCGGCATTGCGCGCGGCAGCTTTTCCTGCTATGACATGACGATGAACATCATGCCCGCGGCGGTGCTCACGGGTGTGAGCGTGGTCGTGAACATCGGCGCGGCGATCGCGAACGCGACGTCAGGCGGTTCGATGGCGGTGCTGGCGGTCTCCGTGCTGCAAACGCTGATGAGCCTGTACTTAACGCTCTTTGTGCTCGGCGCGATCACGACCGTGACGGAGTGGAAGAATATCCGCTGCGCGGCGTGGAAAAAGGTGCTCTACGCCTTCACGTTCCCGCTCTTCATGCTCACCTACGTGCCGATCTGCATTGTGTCGCTCTTTACGAAGGTCGAGTGGAAGCCGATCTGCCACACCAGAGTGATGACGCTTGAGCAGATCGAAGAGCCCGGCCTGCGCGCATCGTAAAAAGCGATTTTCCATAAAAGGGGAGAGGGTGAAAACCCTCTCCTCGTTTTTTATTATTACCGCTTGTCACCGGGCTTAAAAATGAGCGCCATCAGCACAGCAAAGACGACCGCTGCGGCGATGCCGCCCGCCGTGGCGCTGAGGCCGCCGGTCATCACGCCGAGCCACCCCTGCTCTTGAACGGCTTTTTCCACGCCCTTGGCGAGCGAGTAGCCAAAGCCGAGCAGCGGCACGGTCGCGCCCGCGCCGCCCCATTTGACGATGGGCTCGTAGACGCCGACGGCCGTCAGCAAAACGCCGCAGACGACATAGCCCGTCAGGATACGCGCCGGCGTGAGCGGTGTTTTGTCGATGAGGATCTGTCCGATGGCGCAGAGGATGCCGCCGCAGAGAAAGGCGTTCAGATAATCCACCGCTTATCCCTCCTTGTGATTCGAGAATACGACCGCGTGGCAGATGCCGGGGATGCTCTCGCCCTGAAATGTCGTCGTGGGGGAGAGCAGCGCGCCCGTCGGCGCGAAGATGATGCGGTTCCATTTGCCCTCGCGCATCCCGCGTAGCAGATACCCGCACAAAACGCTTGCCGAGCAGCCGCAACCGCTGCCGCCGCAGTGCATGTCCTGCGATTCGATGTCGTAGAGCAGAAGCCCGCAGTCGGTGTAGCGCTCACCGAGAGGGAGCCCATCGCGCGCGAAAAAGTCCGAGACGATCTGATGCCCGAGCCTGCCGAGGTCGCCCGTCACGATGAGGTCATAGTCTTCGGGTTTTGTCCTCGTGTCGCGAAAGAGCGCGCACAGCGTGGCATAGGCGGCGGGGGCCATCGCCGCGCCCATGTTGTTTGCGTCGGTGACGCCCTTGTCGACGATTTTCCCGGTTGTCACGTGTGTGATATAGGGCCCCTCGCCCTCGCACGCGAGGAGGCAGCAACCGCTGCCTGTGGCCGTCCACTGCGCGGTCGGCGTGCGCTGCGAGCCGTAGGGCACCGGCATGCGGTACTGCCGCTCGGCGGTGCAGAAGTGCGAGGAGGTCAGCGCCGCGGCACAAGAGGCATACCCGCCGTCGAGCATCAATGCGGCGAGCGACAGGCTCTCGCCCATCGTGGAGCACGCACCGTAGAGTCCATAGAATGGGATGCGGCTCTCTCGCAGAGCGAACGACGAGCCGACGCACTGGTTCAAAAGATCACCCGCGAAGATGAGGTCAAGGTCACTCACCTTGAGCCCCACCTTTTCCAGCGCGCGGGAGAGCGCGTGGCGCTGCATGGTACTCTCACCCTTTTCCCAGGTCTTCTCGCCGAAGAAGTGATCCTCGCTCAATTCGTCAAAGTATTCGCGCAGCGGGCCTTCGCCCTCGAACCGCCCGCCGACGGCGGCGAACGAGAGGACGGAGGGACATGTGCGCAGGCGGCGCGTCTGCGCGCCGACGGTTTTTTGCTCCATCACGCTCTTCCTTTCCGATGGATTTAGGGGAATCGTTCAAAAGTGGCATTAGTTTCTGCCGTTTTTCCAAGAATATGAGTACTTGACGCATATTGCGCAAGATGTTATGATAAAAATACATTGATATAGGAGGATTTTTCCGTGAAGCATGTGATTTCTACGACCACTGCCCCCGGCGCCGTCGGCCCCTACTCCCAGGCGATCGAAGCAAACGGTTTTGTATTTGTCTCCGGCCAGCTTCCGCTGGACCCGGCGACCGGCGCATTTGTTCCCGGCGGCACGTCCGAGCAGGCGGAGCAGAGCATCAAGAATCTGCTCGCGGTGCTCGAGGCGGCTGGCTGCAAGGCTGAGGACGTTGTCAAGACGACCGTGTTTATGATCGATATCGGCGATTTCGGCGTTGTCAACGAGGTGTACGGCAAGTATTTCTCCGGCGAGTGCCCCGCGCGCTGTGCGATGCAGGCGGCCGCCCTGCCCAAGGGCGCGCTGGTCGAGATCGAGGCCATCGCGGTCAAGCCGTGACGCGCGAAAACCAAAAAGAAAAGGGAGAAACAGCGTGTTTCTCCCTTTCTTTTTGCGCACGGACGCGGTATAATATTCAAATTACCATATGATATTTTACTTTCCGGGAGGAAATGGAATGAAAGAAGAAATGCGTACCATCGGCTATCTCTGCCCCGCGTGCCACAAGCGCGTCATCCAGCAGAGAAGCGTGTTTGCCCTGAGCGCCTCGGGTGCGGTCGTGAGCTGTGAGTGCGGCGAGTCAAGCCTGACCATCGAGGCGGAGGAGAACAAATTCCGCCTGAGTGTGCCGTGCGGCGTGTGCGGTGAGGAGCATCTGGCGGAGTGCAGCGCCGACAAGCTCCTGCACGGGCGCGGCATCGGCCTTGCCTGCCCCGATACGAAAATGCTCTGCTGCTTCATCGGCGAGGACTACGCCGTCGAGCACGAGATGGAGCAGCTCTCGCTCGCGGCGGCCAAGGAGCGCGAGCAGGGCGACGACCCCGCCGCCTTTGCCGACAGCGTCATCATGTATGAGATCCTCTCCGAGCTCAAGGAGATCGCCGCGCGCAAGGACGGTATCACCTGCTCCTGCGGCAGCAAAAGCTACGGCATGGAGATCCACAGCACCTACGTCGATCTTGTGTGCAAAAGCTGCGGCGCGAAGCTGCGCGTCCCCGCGGCGACGGACGAGGACCTCGACCGCCTCTGCTGCCGCATGAAATTACAGATCAAAAGCGAGTGAGGGAAGACTATGATCGGTTTTCTTGCGAGTCGGTTCATCAAAGACTATCAGAACACGTCTGATGCCGCAGTGCGGCGCGCTTACGGTGTGCTTTGCGGCGCGGTGGGCATTGCCATCAACCTGCTGCTCTTCGCGCTCAAGCTGTTTGCGGGGACGCTTGCGGGCTCTGTCGCCGTCACGGCGGACGCCTTTAACAACCTGTCCGACGCGGGCGCGTCCATCGTGACGCTGCTGGGCTTTCGTTTGGCCGGGCAGAAGCCCGACCCCGAGCATCCGTTCGGCCACGGGCGGCTGGAGTATATCTCGGGCCTCATCGTCTCGATCGTCATTTTGCTGATGGGCTTTGAACTGCTGCGCGACGCCGTGGGCGCGATCCTGCATCCCGAGGCTGTGGAGTGCAGCGTGCTGACGGTGGCGATCCTGCTTGTCTCCATCTGCGCCAAGTTCTACATGTACTGCTACAACCGCGGCGTGGGGAAGAAGATCAGCGCCGCCGCCATGCAGGCGACCGCGGCGGACAGCCTGTCCGACTGCGCGGCGACCGCGGCGGTGCTGCTTGCGACACTCGCGGGCTATTTCCTGCATTGGCAGATCGACGGCTGGTGCGGCTTGGTCGTGTCGCTGCTCATCCTGTGGGCGGGCGTGCAGGCGGCAAGGGACACCCTCTCGCCGCTGCTCGGCCAGCCGCCGTCCGAGGAGTTCGTGCAGGAGATCCGCGATATTGTGATGGCGAATAAGGCCGTGTGTGGCATCCACGACCTTGTGGTGCACGATTACGGCCCCGGCCGCGTGATGATCTCGCTGCATGCCGAGGTGCCCGCGCACGGCGATATTCTCACCCTGCACGACGAGATCGACAACGTGGAAAAGCAGCTGCACGACAAGCTTGGCTGTGAGGCGGTCATCCACATGGACCCCATCGTGACGGACGACGAGACCATCAACGCCGCGCATCAGAAGATCGCCTCGCTCGTGCGCGGCATCGACGAGAATATCTCCATCCACGACTTTCGCATGGTCACGGGGCCGACGCACACGAATGTGATCTTCGACGCCGTTGTTCCCTACGGCTGCAAAATGAGCGACAGGGAAGCGGAGGAGAAGATCAAAAAGGCGGTACACGAGCTGGATCCGAGCTATTTCGCTGTGGTGCAGATCGACAAGAGCTATGTGAGATAAGCGCACGCGCGCAAAAGGAGAACCTATGACGGAAGAAATCAAGAAATTAAAGGAACTCATTGACGGAACGGACAACATCGTGTTTTTCGGCGGGGCAGGTGTTTCGACCGAGAGCGGTATCCCGGATTTTCGCAGCGTGGATGGCCTGTATCATCAGCAGTGGGACGACCCGCCGGAGACGATCCTGAGTCACACGTATTATGAGCGCTATCCCGAGAAGTTTTTCGCCTTTTACCGCGCGAAGCTCCTCTGCGAAGGCGCAAAGCCCAACGCCGCGCACTTAAAGCTCGCCGAGTGGGAAAAGGAAGGGAAGCTCAAGGCCGTCATCACGCAGAATATCGACGGGCTGCATCAGGCGGCGGGCAGCAAGAATGTCCTCGAGCTGCACGGAAGCACCTTGCGCAACTACTGCGAGAAATGCGGCAAGTTCTACGACGTGTCCTACATCAAGCATTCGCAGGGCGTGCCGCGCTGCACCTGCGGCGGGCGCATCAAGCCCGACGTGGTGCTCTATGAAGAGGGCCTGGACGAAAAGACACTTTACCGCGCGGTGGAGTATATTCAGGAGGCCGACGTGCTCATCATCGCGGGCACATCGCTCGCGGTCTATCCGGCGGCGGGCCTCGTGCGCTACTATCGCGGACACAAGCTCGTTGTCATCAACAAGACGCCGCTCGACCGCGGACTTGGTGCAGACCTTGTCATCACGGGCGCGGTGGGGGAGACGCTCGCGCAGCTTTAACACGAAAAAGATGCCGGAAAAGTTTGAAAAATCTGAGCTTTTCCGCCATTTCTCTTACAGCAAATTTTTTTATTATTTCTCTCAAAAAAGGTTGACATTCGACCTCTTTTGGGCTTATAATAGCCAAGCGGTCGTTGAGAGACAGCCGTTTGAAAGATGAACATGCGGGTGTGCTGGAATTGGCAGACAGGCTAGCTTGAGGTGCTAGTGTTCGTATGGACGTGCGGGTTCAAGTCCCGCCATCCGCACCATCTTTTTAAAAATCAAATATGCGCGAGTGGTGGAATTGGCAGACTCGCTAGATTCAGGTTCTAGTGTTCATTACGGGCGTGCGGGTTCAAGTCCCGCCAAGGAGAATCCTATGTTGACAGAAGAACAGTTTTCGTATCTTGCAAAAAAAGTATATGGACATGGTGTTCCGTCTGGCGCTCCACTACACCAAAAGCCGCTCGGAATCGGACGACATCACGCAGGAGGTGCTGCTCAAGCTCTACCGCACGGACAAACCGTTTGAGAGCGAGGACCACGTTAGGTACTGGCTCATCCGCGTTACGGTCAACGAATGCAAGCGGGCATTCCTCTCTCTGTGGAAGCGGACCGAGCCGATCGAGGACTATGCCGAACAGCTTGCGTTCAAAACGCCGGAGCACAGCGAGCTCTTTCATGCCGTGATGGCGCTGCCGCAGAAATACCGTGTGCCGCTCTTCCTGCATTATTACGAGGGCTACTCCTGCGAGGAGATCTCCCAATTCCTTGGCATTCCCAACGCGACCGTCCGCACCCGATTGCGGCGCGGGCGGGAACAGCTCAAAACCAATCTTCAGGAGGCGAACAACGATGTTTGACGA
>VOFC01000101.1_pt1 | contig 11628 bp, 16 predicted proteins | sample 5384161 | NCBI WGS metagenome assembly VOFC01 (sample SAMN12384722, study PRJNA508395) | human gut metagenome | isolation source: healthy gut B | host: Homo sapiens | reverse complement strand
GAGATATATTCTGGTTATGACAGCCGCGAACCCCGTATCCGTCAGTATCCAGATCAACCCGGGATCGCCACAGTGGCTACGTAGAACAGACTTTATCTTCTTTAACGGGCAGCGTATCCCACATCCGTATCACTCCCCAGCACCGTGCCGAAGAGTTTATGTTCAGCCTGTTCAAACGATCTTGTATCGCATCAAACACATACACGTTTGCCGAAGCGGCTGCAAAAACGACCTCTCAAAAGCCCGTTTATCAATTATCATTCCTTCATCGTTATTATGGCTTATCCGGTTAGCTGTCGTTGATTTGGCATCGGTATTTGATCCAGTATGTCGTGAGCAGGACGGCGGCACATCCGGATAGACCTTCTCACCCCATCCGTTATAGTACGAATCACCACATTATGCGGCATATACATCAGATCATGAAAGGCAATCTCGTGCGCGACTGCTTTGAGAGTAAACAGCCGCGCTTTCTGTCAGATCCGGAGTTAGTTGAAATGCCCGGGAGTGCTCCCACCAGATTGGATGAATATTATCACCATAACAGGTAATATTGATTTCCTTGGAATGTCTTCAGACCAGTCGCCACTCCTCTTTAGTCGTATCAATCTGCTACTTGATACGCAGCACCATACGGTTCTCCTTTTGCCGTTAGATCGATGTAATAACCGGGTAATCCAGACTTTGCCGGAATTCCTCGATGCCGGACACAAAAATTTTTAATATTCTCTTTTCTTTCTTTAATGCGCTCCAGCTGCTTTTTATAGGCTCGGTTATGTGCTCTTTCAGCCAACAGATTGACCAAAAATCCTTGTGACTTCAACCTGGTACTTAACCGTCGCATGATTCTTCAGCTTGGCTTTTTTCCCCAATCAATCAACCGCTTGATGTCAAAACCAGTCGCCTCGAAAATAGAAGTATAGTTGGGTAACGGATAGTATCGGCAGCCGGGTGTCGGAAAACGGACCAAAATGGTAAAACTTGCGGTCTTTAGTGTGGTATAGACTTTTTCCGTCCTTGCCGGGTTCACGCCCCATCCGACCTCCAGATCACCCAACGGGTCTTTTTTTTTCGTCAAGCAGCGGCAGTACCTGGATCCCATCCTCACGCAAGGCCGACTTCCGAGCTGCCATAGAAAACATGATTGATACGCCCCTTTATCATCCGCCTTTCAAACCGGCAATAACAGGCCTCCTTGTGCCGAGCCTGACAATCCGGAACCGTCAACAGACAGTATGATCACCGACACACAGAAAAATAATACTTCATATCTGTCGCCTGTTCAAGCATGAAGGAAGGTATACTGTTATGCAGCATCCATTTTTAATTTCATATCAACAGTCGGTCTGCCCGTATCATAGTCATTATACTTCTGCCCAGCACCGTAACAAGTAAGCTTGAACAACTTGTTCTGAGACATCACCTCGTCAACCCCTATCAACCTGATCAGCTCATACGGTAGCCTGTTGTCAGCGCCCCAGTTCACGTATTTATAACCTTTCGCCCCCGGCAACGTCGTCGAGGACACATCTTCGCCATCCTCGTCAAAAACCGCCGAACTGTCCTCGACCGTCTCCATGGACGCCTGCACGCCGGATTTACCCACCTCAAACACACCTGAAGGGATATAGTCCAGCCGCACCCTGTTGTTTGTCTTATTTTTCATAAATAAACCTCCATACCATTAATTGAAAACAATGTGATATCACGCAACCTGCGCGGCAGTCCGGATTTGGGACACTTGACCAGATGCGTACCTCCCCGCCAATGGGAACCGATACAGATCACCCCTTGTACTCAATGATGTCACCTGTGGACAATTTCCAGACACGCAAATCAACCGGCTGTCCGGATTCCAGCAGCCGGATGGCATCAAGCCTATGTATTACCTTTTATGCCCATATCACTCAAACGTATAATCAAATGTATTATCAAACACACGTCCGGCACGCGGCAACTGCAAGATATTGTGATTACGCTGCGCATACCGATAAGAGAAAGTAAAGAACGGCAAATGATCCGGATCGTTGCTGCGCTTCGATTCCGACTCGGTGATGGTAACCTCCTTGCCCACTGTCGTACCGTCCAGCAGATAAATCTCTTTAGACCGGAACAAATCATCAAGCCACAACGCCATCTCATGTGTCAACACACCCGTATTGGCCTTGAACACCTTGGTCTCATCAATCCGATAATTACGGAACATGCCATTAGTGTAAGCGGTGGACCGGACGTATTCCGGCTCCAACGCATGAGTTCCAGTACAGTAAACCGTCTCCTGGCACCCGAAAGAATTGGTGAACAACAGAACCGGAGCGACATCGGGCGCATCAGGATCGAGTGAGAAAGTCTGCGTCCGTACTCCGGCATGAATAATATAGCGCACCAGCTCGAAGCCTGGTTTGACCAACAATTCGGGAGAAACTTCTACCGTAACGATCTTGTCCGTATCTGTCACCTGCCGCAAACTCACCTCACGGGTAGACAAACCGTCTTCGTCCCGGTAATAGACACAGCCGGAACTAAAGGCATAGGCCGGGATATCCTTTACTAAAACTATCATATAACCTTTTTTTATTTCAAAAATAAGGCAAATACCACAACCTATAAAGACAAGGACACCCTGTCTTGCAACAGAATGCCCTCTATGTAAAATGTATAAAAAATGTTTCTTATCGACGCATCATCATCCATTTGGGACGATTGTCACTGTCTACATGGATGTGATGGCCCGTATCACGCATCGTAGATGCAATATCATTCAAGGACAACTCCACCATATCAGACAAAATCATCTTGAATATCTTGTGTGCTTTTCAACAACACATCATCACCATCAGGTTGATCAGCCGGAAGAAACGCCATCAGATATTCAATCAATACATATTCCTCTACACGAGATTGATTGGGGTAGAATTATTTTCATGCTTCACCTCCTTTGTAACATAGTCATGCAAAAAACGCATCTAATCGGATTAATTGTTCATGATTTATTTCGGATATATCTCCATAATTTTGAGCAAATAAATGGAATTTGACTTCTTTATTACCGTCACTACCTATCTCGACAGTCTTCATTATTGAAAATTCGTCATTCATCGCAAACCTCCTTCCAGCATTTTCGGGTTTGAAGCTTCACAGAAGCGGAACTCGCCACGTACAGGATAAATATGAACTATGAAGACAGTATTATACGGATTCTTATCGGGATAGACCTCAATACGTATATCATTGTTTCTGGAAACATCCACACGAAGCGGTTTGGTTCTTGGAAACTCTTCATCCAACATGGACGCTTTGGCACGAATACTCTCAATAAAGGCATCACGTGACAGTTCATCAGGAATCAATACATGAGTGAAAGTGGAAATCCACTTGTTCATAGCCCTGCCTTTATTGTTGACAGACAGGTAAGTTTTGGGTTCATCAATAAAAAGAATTTCATTTCAGCCCTCCTTTCTTGCAAAAGATGTAACGACACAACAAACCAAGCCAGGCAAAGCAATGCAGGAACAGCCGACACAAAACCGGCACATACCAATGCAGAAAAAGCCAAGGAAGCATGAGCCATAAGGCACACCTGACGGTTGGTAACTACGGATTCAAGAACACACGAGAACAGTTGATTCTCCTTTTCACACCACACACTGAACGTGGATTTTTTTGCCTCTAATACAGGCAAAGTAGCTGTTTGATTTTCATTTTGGAAGTCATTTAAAAATGAAACAATATGTTGATTATTACGGGAAGGGAACAAAAAAGTTCCGCTCCCCGTTGACTTCCACCTTGAACAGGCAGTGGGCGCATTAACGCTCCACACGGGACGGAACTATATGATAATCCATGGGCATAAAAAATGCCAACGGCCATGTTGGCGGTACTGTCCGCCTGTTCAAAATGGAAGTCATTGCAAAGATGGGGATTATTTTTTAATCCACAAACTTTTTGGTAACTTTTTGGAGAATAAATACCTAAATAGTTGAATAAAAACTTGTTTCATTGAAAAGTATATCATTATTTTACGATCTACTTTTAAAACATCAATATTATGGTATCATTAACTAGAACATTTCACCCCATAGGATTTGGAGCATTCTATACTGAATGTCATAAAACAATTGATAAAGAAATAAATATAGTATATGATTGTGGAACAATAACAAAAGATGTAAATTTAAAAAACTATATAGAAAATCTCTATGCAAAAGATAGCACTATTGATATTCTATTTATTTCCCATTTCCATGCTGACCACATAAATGGTATACCTTACCTTAAAGAACGTTGTAAAATAAAAAAAGTTATTATACCATATATACCTGAAATAGACAGACTTTTATTCGTTTATATCAACAAACTAAATGATTTTTCTCAACTAATTATTAACACTGAAGAATATTTCGGAAAAGAGACTGAAGTTATTAGAATCAAACCGGAACAAGAAGATGAATTAAACAATAGCTTTCAAAGTGATTCTGTCAACCATGAAAAAAAAAATACCAATATTCCAAGTGGTACCCCTATTAATATACCATTAACAACATCTCACACAAATTCACAATGGTACTTTTTATCCCATTCAATTTTGATTATACAAAAAAATATAACAAATTTAAAAACAATACTACAATGCAATGGCCTAGAATATAATAATTTAAATGAAGAGAATTACATTATAGACAATTTTCAGACTATATCTAAAACGTATCGCGATACGTTAAAAAGTAATACAAACGACTCATCTATAATTCTTTTTTTTTTCTGGTACGACATATAACACGAAACCATCATTATTCTTTATATCTTATTGGAAAAATAAAATTAAAAATGGAAACGTTGATATGTTAAAAAAGATACTATTGCTTATCACTTCCTAACTGTATTTACTTTGGGGACGTTTCCTTAAATTCCAAACGTATCTCTTGTTTAAAATCTAAATTAAACAAAATCGATCAAACTTTTTGGAAAACAACCCAAACAATTCAAATACCACATCATGGTTCTAAAAACAACTTTAATTCTGCTATATTAACTCCCTATTTGACATGTATCATTTCATGTGATTTCATCCATTTCAAATCTCCATCGTGTTCTGTTATACATGATATTTTAAAATCAGGTTCTTTGCTAAAGGTTGTAACACATCAGAAACACACCCAATTTACCGAACATGCAGTTTATTAAAAAACGGCCGCCGTTTCCCGAGTTCGCTAAAACAATCAATCCGTAGTCACTCCGTAGAGCAATTAAGTTGATGGGAAAGGCAGCCGTAACTTTTGCACAACAAGTTGTGACTTCTACAATCTCCTATATATCATTTTGCTGACATCAGCAAAATGGATCTGTATGGGTATAAAAAAAGCCCATTAAACTATCATGAGCATTAACCGCGCTCTACGTTCCTGACCAACAGGATTGAATTGTTTTAGCACTGCTAATATGAGGATTATATCTGAGAGTGCAAAACTTTATTTAAAATAATTTGCGAATATACTTTGTACTTTAAAAAGTCATCATGTATATCCTTACTTTTGCTATCTATAAGTTTTTGAAGTAACAAGATCGATTCTTCTTGAATAAAATCACTAAAATAATCCTTTTTATATCTATAACATTCTACATCAAGAAATTCATTATTTATCTTCAATCTTATTTTCTTGACACCTGATGCTATTTTTTCAGTTGACAAGCATCGACTTCATACATAATATCAACTTCATATTCCTTAGTCATACTATATGTCGATATATATTCACCATATTTATCTTCTGTTATTAGAAATTGAGACCAACTCAAGACTTCATCATTTTCCAATTTCAACAATACAGGAGAACCTTTCCATGAAAATAATTTTTTCTTTAGAAGATAAATTAAATATTAGAAGAAAACATTTCATCAACTTTGTCCTAGAAACCAAGGTTAATCTACTTGAAGATTTATTTTGCTTTTCAATGTCAAAGAAGAATTTTTAATTGTAAAAATGAAATGAGAACCAGATAAATATCTCATTCCATCTTTATCAGAATAGTCTTTCTTCAATATTGCATACCATCCTATCTTATAACCTTTATCTGTTTGAGCATAAATTGTTAATGGCAGAAATAATAAAAAATCAACAAAACTATTTTTTCATAACTTTTGTATTTTATCCGATCAACCAAGCGGCATTAAACTTTTTATCTTATTCTTTTAATTATCAAACTAATTATTTGAGGAGTGCCAAACTTTTTATTAAAAAATCATCTGTAAATGTTCTCTTTGTTTAAACGCTTCCTTAATTAAATTATATTCATCTATAATGAATTTACTTACATTATCTTTTTCTTGGTTCAACATCATAAATATTATCCCATTCACCTCAAATCTAATTTTCTTAAACCCTTTTTTTTTTAAACCGTCAATCAATTCATCTGTCCATTTCTATATGAGGCATAAATATCATATAAAAACATAAAAACAACAAATCTTCATCATAAATAAATTCTTGGTTTTTATAAACTGAATCATCTCCAAACTTTATCCAACACAGGAGAATCTTTTTCTATTTTTTAATTTTGTGTCTTATACAATTAATAATTTTCTGACTACAAAGATATAAAAGGAAAATCGTATCTTTGTAAAAAAATGAAATGATTATGACAATAATACAGTATATTAAAAAGCCAATTACAAAAGTAGGGACAAATATCTATTCATCATGTGCTTTTATCATCAGCTTTATAGCATCCATGATAGCAAAAATGATATAATAATAGATCTACAATCGCACCTATTATTCCGATGATTATTTCTCTCTGAAATCATTCTTTTCTTTTATCTCTGTCTCAGAAAAAAAGTTTTCATAAAATTCAATCCCAACCGCATCGCCTTTTCTCCTTCTTCCGTCAAAAAAGAACATTTTGGCATCTCCTTTCAAAAAAAGCTTAGATCCCAACAAAACTCCTAATACAATATTGATGTCTTTTTAAACTATACAGAGGTTTGCCCACTCTGAAATACAGATAATCTTTTTACGCCTAAATAAGACCCCGACCATTATTGTATGTATATTGTAAAATGGCATCAGCTATCTCTGTTTGAATCTTATTCATTTTATTAAAAAACATCTCCTCATATCGTGCGCCAACCGGAACCACCCGGAACCCGATTTTACGGGTTACGATATGAGGAGATCAAAACGGTTTTTATTTGGCAATACAAATATGGTAATAATATTTGAAACGACAAAAGAAAAAAAACTTATTTTTTGTAAAAAAAGAAAACACTTATGAAATTCTATTTTCAAGACCGAAAATTGAAGATTTAACCATTTTTCAAAGGCTGCTTTAAGATTAAATACTAATTTTGCAATTGAATTCAATACCACCCATGTTCGATTGTATAAGAAATATATTAGCTTTTGCTGGCACATTTCTTGTTATCAGTACAAGTACCATGTTACTGTTGCAAGGGATTGTATGTTTTCTGACATGGAATTGGAATTAAAAAGACACCGATTATAGAATTATCATAATCGGTGTCTTGGTTGCTTTTCTACTTATACCTTTCTATTATCTACCAGCATAATCAATAATCATGGCGACCTTTATTTTTTAGCATTTAGAATATCAATAATAGGTTGCATATCCTCAGGCGTCTTTATTTGCAAGGAGTCCATTGCCCGTTTAGCAGCTTCTACTAGTTCTCTATCAGCCTTCCTATCGAGAAAGTCGCTAATTGCCCCTCCGATTCCACTTGTGTAGATTTCTAATCCATCTTTTTGGTTGCATTTTATTCCTCCACCTGTCAACATTGTAACAAACAAACCAAAAGCAATAATTTCCCAATATTTTTGGTCGATAATCTCAACCATCCAGGAGATTCCATTTGGATTTTCATTATCAAAGAATCTTCTAATGAAATTCCATATCCATATTTATTGCTGAAATCATCGATTAGTGACGAAACAGCTTTCAAATCACAGAAATCATCCAATGATACTTCCTTTTGAGTTCGAATTCTAAGAACTAAATTCAAAACATCATCTTTGATGTAACAATCATGAATTACGCTATCTATATAAGGGGCATAATTGCTTACATCAGATAAAATATGTCTAGAATTAAACATCAGTTGCAAAGCTGGAGGCAAGACAGATCTTCGTCCATAATATTTCCAAGTAACCGGACGTCTTTTCTTAAATTCACATCGGTGCTCATCGTCAATAACCAAAGTACCTTCTTCATACATATCCCCAGTAACAACCCCCATGGCAACATGAACCGCACCAGAAGATGGAATAATAACAACATCACCTGGCTGCATATCACGAGTAAAGCGTAAAAGCTGAGCTACAGGATACCCCGAATTTCTAATATCAGGATATCGATGATGAAACATTGCTTTTAAAGTTTCTTTCGCGGCATTTTCCGTTTCCGGCAAATGCCGTAAATCTTCCAACGATATATTGTTATAGCCAACAGCAACATAATTACCTCTCACAAATTCACCATAATAGGCTCCTCCCATAGTACGCACCATCCAGTAGTTTTGTTGTGTATTTAGTTCTTTTTTAGGTCACCAATCAAAGATTCAAAGTCACAGTATTCCATCTTGACAAATATGGCGAATCCCTTTATCAAAACGCGCCCAAAGGTATTAGTGTAACCTTAACCCGATTTTACGGATTACGTCTTGAAAAGGGATTCATGTCCTGTTTTACCAGTATTTATGTCACTAAATTTGAGGGCACTGCAAATATAACAATAATATCTGACAATACAAAAGAATACTTTTATTCCAATAAAAAGGCTCCCACCCCGTGGGAGCCTGACTAATCAAGTTGCCTGTCATGCTGTCAAACAATAACTACACAACTGATAAGAACTCTTGACCGATACGATGAATACCGTCAATAATACGTTTCCGCTGCTCCTGGCGCGGAGTACGCAAACCGCTTGCATAATGTGAAAGTTGTTGCTGGTTGATACCCGAAGCCCGTGAGATGGCAGCCAACGAAGTGAACTGCTCGCACTTACGAAGTAAGGCAGCCATTCCCAATTCAACATCAAACTCATAATCACCTCGAACCAGCCAATCAAAGCACCTCACCATCCTGCACCAGCCCTTCAATATGCTCACGAACCGCAGCAGCCAGTTCATCCATTAGCCCCTCATAGCCTTTGGATGTAGCGACAACCATTCCGCACAATACATCCTCTTCGGTGACCGCACCGAAATTCTTGCCACACCAATCTACTTTTACTTTAATTTTGCCCATAACATATCTTATCTTTTTAGCAGGATGGAAATAACACCCTGCCTGTTTCCAAAGCTACAGGGCAATGCCTTATATTGTATCCGCCGCACGGCGAATGCGGTCAGCCAAATCAACCAAAGCCCCTCGCAGCTGCTCTTTTTCGGCATCGCTGAACTTTTGCCGTTCGATTCGTCCAATTTTTGGTATATCCATCCGCTTGATTTACCAAAATAAGAGCGAAACCATTTCACGCCATGACAGCACCATCAGAATGTCTTGCAACTTTTGCTTGACAGTCATTTCTTCTTGAACCAATACCACCTTTTCCATATTCAAATCATTTAAAAATTTATTCGTAGTAATGCCTGCCCCAAAGGGCAGGACTTTTCAGTCTTCTTTCGGAAGGTCCACCATTTGGTCGAAAAGCTCTTGAGCGTACCACAGCAATTGCGGATATCCATTTGATAAGCATTCTGTAGGTTGCGAATCGCCTCGATCAACTCAGCTTCTTCTGCCGAAAGTTTCATTACTACAGTGTTCATAAGCGCTTAATTTTGAACACCACAAAGATAGTACGAATTTTCGTATTATCAAAAAAACAAAGTACGAATTTTCATATTATTTTTTATATCATCCCCCTCCGTGGTTGAAGGAACGGAAAAATAAAAATTCCGCTGTCCCGTCGGCTGCCGTCGTGTGAACTTGTGAGCGCGGCGGCAGCCGATTTGCAATTTTCAAGCCTGCCCCCAAAGACAGGCTCTTTCTTCCCTATCACAATTTCCTCATCCCTGTAAGAGTAATATGTCCCATTCCCAAAAATCACATGGTCCATTAACTCAACCTCCATCAACTTTCCTGCTTTAGACAGCTTTTCCGTTACATCATCATCCTGCCTGCTGGGGTTGACCGCTCCTGACGGATGATTATGCAAAACCACCATCGCCACCGCACAACAACCATTGTGGAATCAATTCTACCGATTGATATTCTCTTCCTTTTGATTACCTTTTATGGGAGTGGTTTATAAAAACCACCCAAAATTCCTCCTGTTTCAAATCGGTCATGACAGGATACATATAATTATATATATCCTTGCTGCTCAATATCTTTTCCGGCTCTTTGTTCTTGCATCTTTGTATAATTCGATAACAGCTTCGGCTACTTCCCTGCGTGCCGGTGTCAGACTTTCCAAAACTTCTTCAAAAGTCATATTTTCCTGTTTGGAAAACTCCCTACGGTTCGTCACCTTATAAATTAACTCACTCTGATTCAACGCCCTGTAATCTCTATCAAATAATGTATTCATACCCATTTATTTTAATAATGTTCTACCTAAAAAATAACCTCCCAACACTTCAGCACCGAAATTTTCAATCTCGCACGCAAAACGGGCATAAGAAAAGCCACGGGTTATAATATCATCGAAAAGAAGCACCTTTTTCCGTTGAAAAAATCCCGATTAAACTTAATGATATGCACCGACTCAATATTTTTTCCGTTTTGGTTCTCATGAACGGCAAGCCGTTCCCCCTCAATGGTTATCGCCTTGTATGCGTTGGTAGCACCCGTCAAACGGCACACCTCTTCCGCAAATTCCTCATAACGGATAGCATTCGCCACCGCCGTACAGGCAGGAATACAAGCAAATGTTATCGTATCACACAACCACCGAACTGCGCCCGTATCTGTGAACAGAGCCTGAACTTGCATGTGGTATGGAACATTTAATTTCGCAGTATAAAGGAGATACATATCACGGGGGAGAGCGACAAAACAGCGCGTGACAGGCAGGAAAGAGAAAGAGACAAACCACATCAAAAGAACTAACGAGTGTTCTTTTTTATTGTTAAAGAGTCAGTAGTGCGCGAAAAATCCGGTATTCGGCCATAATGAAAGCATAGTCAGCGGATTTTCGCACGCACGATAGGGTGATAGCATATTGGAAAACAATGAATATATTTTAAAATTTACTTTTACGCTGGAAAATTTCAGTTTTCCAGCGCTCAAAAAAAATGATTGCCTGTTACCGAAGCATTTACAGCCTTTGCCGCTTTATTGGAATAATAGCCCCAATCATTCTCATTGCCTTTTTTACAAAAACATCAGCGGAATATGTAACATTGCCCATACCGATTTTGCGCCATCACCCGTACGAACTTCGCCGCACGCAACAGGCGCGCACGGTCATTGGCAAGATACAGGTAATTACACTTCCTCGCCAACGCGGAAGTAACAAACAGATTGATATGGGTGCGTGGAAATTTCTCAAACCGATACAAGGTATCAAACGCATCGGAGCCATCGGTACCGCCCACTCCTCCGTTTCCGCCAACTACTCACCCCGTTTGTCCTTGCCCCATTGTACACACCTGCCGTCTGGATGGATATCA
>VOFC01005881.1_pt1 | contig 11636 bp, 25 predicted proteins | sample 5384161 | NCBI WGS metagenome assembly VOFC01 (sample SAMN12384722, study PRJNA508395) | human gut metagenome | isolation source: healthy gut B | host: Homo sapiens | reverse complement strand
CTTCGAAACCTGGTTTCAAGAATTTACGTGGGTCGAAGAGTTTCTTCTTGTCGTATTCTGCTTCATTTGCATCGTATTCAGCAACAAATTTACGTGTTGCGTTAGCAAATGCGATTTGACATTCAGTGTTAACGTTAACTTTAGCAACACCAAGTTTGATAGCTGCTTGGATTTGATCATCAGGAATACCTGATCCACCGTGCAATACGATTGGGAAGTTAGGAACAGCTTCTGTCAATTTTTGCAAGTGGTCAAGGTGAAGTCCGCTCCAGTTTTCTGGATAAGGACCGTGGATGTTACCGATACCTGCTGCAAGGAAGTCGATACCAGTTGCAACCATAGCTTTAGCATCTTCGATTGGTGCCAATTCACCATCACCGATGATACCATCTTCTTCACCACCGATTGTACCAACTTCAGCTTCAACTGATACACCGTTAGCGTGTGCAAATTCAACAACTTTAGCTGCTTTTTTCAAGGTTTTCTTCAACTGGAAGGTGTGAACCGTCAAACATAACTGAAGTGTAACCTACACGGATACATTCCAAAGCATCATTGTAGTGACCGTGGTCAAGGTGAATAGCAACTGGTACAGTGATACCCATTGATTCAACCAATTCTTCGATAAGAACTTTACACAATTTGTAACCACCCATGTACTTAGCTGCACCCATAGAAGTTTGGATAAGTACTGGAGCTTGTTTAGCTTCTGCTGCACGCAAGATAGCTTGAGTCCACTCAAGGTTGTTTGTGTTAAATCCACCAACTGCGTAACCATTATCACGAGCTGCTTGGACAAATTTTTCTGCTGAAACGATTGCCATTATAAAGGCCTCCTATATTTTTTTTGGGTTTGAACCCGTTTACAAGTTTATTCTATCACAATTAGACTCAAAAAACTAGCTTTTCTACAATTTGTAAGCGTTTTGATTTTTAATACAAAAAAAACCAGTCATCTGACTGGTTACTCTGCGGAAAAGAGGGACTTGAACCCTCACGACCTAAAGCGGTCACAGGATCCTTAGTCCTGCGCGTCTGCCAATTCCGCCATTTCCGCTAACAACATTAGTTATTATATCAAGATCGACAACTCGTGTCAATACTTTTTGAAAGTTTTTATAACTTTCTTTGTCTCTTTCGAAACAACTACTATATAATACCATTTATTGTTTGCTGACGTCAATACTTTTTTGCCTTTTTTAAATTTTTTAGCAAAAACTTATCTATTATATCTTTTATCAAAAAGTTAAGCTAAACTCTTATTCAGTTTATCTAATTTCTCTCTAAGGGGAAGCTAAGTAGACTTCTTCTCCAAAACCACGCGATTTTCAAGCCATCCTCAGCACAAGCCAATAACGATTCTGTCAAAGGTAAAATCATTTTGAGATCTGTATCAGAAATATCCTTTTTCGAAAATAAACGACGAATTCTAGGAAAATCATAGTCAAATGCTTCAAAAAAGGGTGAGTCATTCAAAATATTTTCCAGATTTTCCAAATTGACTAAAAGACCAAGGTGAAAGGCTGCCGGCGCAAAAAGTTGATGAGAAAGGTTGGGTACAAACACTGCGAAACTCAATAGTTCCTCGCGTCGTTAAATCTTGAATTGATAAGAACGGTGAGTCTTAAAATCTTCCTCACTTGGCTCAATAGTGACTACTTCACCATGAATAGAGTGTGCTTTGACAGATGGCGTACTTTTAGGGTAGTCTTTAGCACGTATTGGTTCAAAATAGTAAGTTTCGTCACCACGCTTAGCAGTAAAAATGGCTGTCTCAGACAAGTAAGAAAATAGTCATCTTCACTCTAAATACCTTAGGGAAATACTCCTGCATTTTCCTCAAACACACCATGCATGGAATTCTCCCAGAAAACATCACGGGAAAGCGCTAAATCCCAATCAGAACCCCAAAACTCAGAGTTTGCCAATAACACTGCCTTGGGTCCCTCTATTTGATTAAAAGCATTTAAGACTCTTAAATAGGACGTTTTTGAAACATCTAATTGTACCTGACTCCCACAGATGAAAGAACCATATTCTGGATAATCATGAAAGAAAGAATCGTTCTTTTGCTTTAGATAGCTCGAGAAAATCCATAAGCATCTCATAACGAGGAGATTTAACAGGTCTGTTGTCATTTTTGCCCAGTTTGGATTCACTCCCAACCTTGCAACTCATGATTATGATTCTGAAGATAAGGTTGGATTATACCGAGGTAAGTATCCAAACGTTCCTCAACCTCAGAGATTCTTTTCAGCCTTTGCAAAAGCAAACTCAATCGTATTGTAAGAGACTTCAAAAGAATCATATCTCCAGAAGCTTTATCAATAAGCTGAATAGGATTGTTATCAGAATCATACTTATCAGCTTGAAAAATCAAAATTATCCAAGAGATAGACTAGTAACTGTTTTGTAAGAGAGACATCTGTAGCATTACCACTCAAATTAACAACTGGGTATTCCAACTCAATCCCCACAAATAATTCCGGTTGCTCCTTAATTGGCTCATAGTACCTTTGCTTAAGCAGTTCCTTGGCTGTTGTCAAAATAATGTCCCCCCCTTTTTGAAATAAGCTATTCCATTATATCAAAATATTCAGACGATTTATAGCCCCAAAAAACGCCTGCTTACGAAAAATAACAGTATTACCTTTCGTAAACAAGCGTTACATGCTTATTTATTCCCATTTTTATGATGAGTGTTCCCGCTAGGCGTATGCCCAGCGGTAGACCAGAGACTAGACTAAGAAAAGCTAAGCTATTCCATCATCATAACACTCAACAAAATTGATAAAAATTAAACAAGTTCGATGATTGCCATTGGGGCAGCATCGCCACGACGTGGTTCTGTTTTAAGGATACGAGTGTATCCACCGTTACGTTCAGCATAACGAGGTGCGATTTCTGAGAAAAGTTTTTGAAGAGCAGTTGTTGATGTATATTTATCAGTTGCTTCATCATAGCTTTCAGATGCAATTTCGTTACGTACAAATGCAGCTGCTTGACGACGTGCGTGCAAATCACCACGTTTACCAAGAGTGATCATTTTTTCAACTGATTTACGGATTTCTTTCAGCACGTGCTTCAGTTGTAACAATTGCTTCATTGATGATAAGATCTGTAGTCAAATCGCGAAGCATTGCTTTTTACGTTGTGAGCTAGTGTCCTAGTTTACGGTAAGCCATGTTATCCTCCTATATTATTATTTATTGTTTTTGAGTCCAAGTCCAAGATCAGCCAACTTAACTTTGACTTCTTCAAGAGATTTACGACCTAGGTTACGGACTTTCATCATTTCAGGCTCAGTTTTTCTGTCAAATCATGAACGGTATTAATACCGGCACGTTTCAAACAGTTATATGAGCGTACAGACAAATCAAGTTCTTCGATGGTACGGTCAAGCACCTTTTCATCGTTCACTTTTTTCAGTTTCTTTCATTACATCAGTAGCTTTAGCAACGTCAGTAAGGTCAGTAAACAAGTTCAAGTGTTCAATCAAAACGCGAGCCGAGAGACCGAGGGCATCTTCAGGGATGATTGTTCCGTTTGTCATGATTTCGATTGTCAATTTATCAAAACCATCGTTGCTACCTACACGGGCAGGTTCAACTTGATAATTGACTTTTTCACTGGTGTTGTAGATTGAATCTACAGCCAATGTTCCCACTGGTGCATCATCTTTCTTGTTTTCATCTGCTGGAACATAACCACGGTTTGTAGCTACTGTCATAGTCGCTTTCAAAGAAGCTCCTTCAGCGATAGTGAAAAAAGATAATGATCAGGGTTTACAATTTCGATGTCACTATCAGTCAAGATATCTCCAGCAGTAACTTCAGCTGGACCTTGGACATCAAGTTCAATTGTTTTTTCGTCTTCGACGTAAGATTTTACAGCAAGTCCTTTAATATTAAGGATGATTTGCATCACGTCTTCACGGACGCCTGGTACGGTATCAAATTCGTGGAGTACACCTTCAATGTTGATTGAAGTGACAGCTGCACCTGGAAGTGAAGCCAGAAGTACACGACGAAGTGAGTTTCCAAGTGTTGTACCATAGCCACGTTCTAGTGGTTCGATGACAAATTTGCCGTAATCTTTATTTTCATCAATTTTTGTTATTATTGGTTTTTCAAACTCAATCATTTATTATACTCCCTCGAAACGAACCTTGTGTACTATTGTTATTAAAGATTACACACGACGACGTTTTGGAGGACGACAACCATTATGTGGTACAGGTGTTACATCACGGATTGCTGTTACTTCAAGACCTGCAGCAGCAAGAGCACGGATAGCAGACTCACGACCTGAACCAGGACCTTTAACAGTTACTTCAACTGTTTTAAGACCATGTTCTTGTGCAGATTTAGCAGCAGCTTCTGAAGCCATTTGTGCAGCAAATGGTGTAGATTTACGAGAACCTTTGAAACCAAGAGCACCAGCTGATGACCATGCTACAGCGTTACCATGCACATCTGTAATCATAACAATAGTGTTATTGAAAGTAGCGTGAATGTGAGCAATACCAGATTCGATATTCTTTTTCACACGACGTTTACGTGTTGGTTTAGCCAATGTTTTTACCTCCTATTTTATTTTAATTATTTTTTCTTACCTGCAATCGCAACAGCTTTACCTTTACGAGTGCGGGCATTGTTTTTAGTGTTTTGTCCACGGACAGGAAGTCCACGACGGTGACGGATACCACGGTATGAACCGATTTCCATCAAACGTTTGATGTTCAAGTTTACTTCACGACGAAGGTCACCTTCAACTTTGATTGCGTCAACTTCACGACGGATAGCATCTTCTTGATCGTTTGTCAAATCTTTAACGCGGATGTCTTCAGAAACGCCTGCAGCAGCAAGGATTTTCTTAGATGTTGGAAGTCCGATACCGTACACATAAGTCAATGAAATTACTACACGTTTGTCATTTGGAATGTCAACTCCAGCAATACGAGCCATGTTTTCTCCTTTCTATATTATCCTTGACGTTGTTTGTGTTTTGGATTTGTTGGACAAATTACCATAACACGACCATTACGACGAATTACTTTTACAGTATTCGCAAATTGGTTTAACCGATGGTCTTACCTTCATGTTTCAATCCCTCCAATTATTTCGATTATTTAAAGCGGTATGTGATGCGTCCACGTGTCAAATCATAAGGACTCATTTCAACAGTCACACGGTCACCGACCAAAATACGAATGTAGTTTTTTACGGATTTTACCAGAAACTGTCGCCAAAATTTGGTGTCCATTTTCCAATTCAACAGTAAACATAGCATTAGGCATAGTTTCTACAACTTTACCTTCAATTTCAATCACGTCTTCTTTTTGCCACGCAAAGTACCCCTAAAATTTCGATTTGATTTCCTCTGAGCACAGAGGTAACAATTATAAGTCAGACTAAAGTATTATAACATGCTTAAGTCTGATACGCAAAAAATAGATTATATAATTATTTAATTGCTGCAATCGCTTTTTAACATCAGCGAATACATCGTCGATATCTTGGATTACCTTGAATATCTGATACAAGACCAAGCTCACGGTAATGTGCAATAATTGGCTCCCCCTGAGCAATGTTTACATCAAGACGACGTTTAACAGTTTCAGGTTTGTCATCTTCACGTTGGAAGAATTCATTCGCCACAAACATCACATGTTTCAACCTTGTTGGGTTGAATACTTTATGGTAAGTTGCACCACATGAGCGCGGTGAAATGAAACGACCTGAAAGACGTTCAACCAAGGCAAGATGGATCCACTTCAATATTGATTACCCGTCAAGTTTAAACCAAGTGCTTTCAAGATTTCATCCAAGGCATGAGCTTGCTCGATCGTGCGAGGAAAACCATCCAAAAGAATCCTTTTTTTCCTTATCGTCTTGAGCTAAACGCTCTTTAACGATTCCGTTTGTCACTTCATCTGGTACCAATTCACCTTTATCGATGAATGATTTGGCCAAAACACCCATTTCAGTTTGGTTAGCCATAGCAGCACGGAACATATCACCAGTTGAGATGTGAGCTACACCAAATTCTTCAACAATTTTTGCAGCTTGAGTCCCTTTACCAGCACCTGGTAGACCCATAATTAAAAGATTCATCTTACGAACTCCTTATTTTTGTTTTCAAATAACTCTATCAAAGTTTAAAAACATTGGTAGAGTTATCAAAAAAAAAAGAGAAGGGACAGAAAGTAACCTTTCTTTCCCTCTCAATTGTTCATGAGAAGACTTAGTCTTCAAGATTCATAAATCCAACGTACTGACGTTTCAATAGGTAACCTTCGAGTTGTTTCATACCTTCGATACCAGTTGAAATCAAGATCAAGAGAGATGTACCACCAAGCGCGATTGAGCTTGTAAGGTGCATAAATTGTTGAGCCGCAATTGGAGCCAATGAAATAAACGCGAGAAATACAGCCCCGATTGTTGCCAATCTCTTAAGCAATGAAGACATATACTTTTCAGTCTCACGACCTGGACGAACACTAGGAATGTAAGACCCATTCTTTTGAAGATTTTCTGCAGTTTTTTCAGGATTTACTTGGACAAATGTGTAGAAGAATGAGAACAAGATAATCAATATTGCGTAAGTAATCATTCCACTAGGCGTATTATACGAGAGTAGTCCTTGTAAGTGTGATAACCATGTAACCTTCGAGAAGAATGGAAGAATAGTACTAGGAATTGTTGTAATCGAGCTAGCAAAGATAACGGGAATAACACCAGCTGGATTAACTTTCAATGGAAGGTAAGAACTCGTTGGAGCCCCTTGAACCAATTTAGTATATTGAATTGGAATTTGATATTCTGCCTGTTGAACAAATGTCGTAAAGAAGACAATCGCCAAACCTACCACAATTAGCAAAGCAACTATGATATATGAACGAGTCAATTCTCCTGAACGAACGTTGACAAAGAAAATCCTCGTAAATTGTTGAGAACATTTTTGGAATAGAAGCAATGATCCCTGAAAAGATAATCATTGACACACCATTACCAAAACCTTTATCTGTGATTTGTTCACCAAGCCATGTCACAATTATGCTACCAGCAGTTAGAATTGTCCCAATCAATAGGTAGGTTGAAACATTTGGTGTTTTAACCAATGAAATTGATGAGAGAGTATTAAAACTTGCTGTAATACCAATCGATTGAACAAAGGCTAAAACAAGAGTAATATAGCGAGTCGCTTGGTTCAATTTACGACGACCAACTTCCCCTTGTTTGCCCCACTCTACAAATTTTGGATAAATATCCATCTGCAAAAGTTGGACAATGATTGATGCTGTAATGTAAGGACTAACCCCCATCGAGAAAGATAGAAAGTTATTCATGGCATTACCAGACACCAAGTTAAGCATGTTCAAGAAAGGTAAATCACTTAATTGTTTCAAACTTTCCGCATTGATACCAGGAACTGTTACATGAGTCCCTACACGAAAAACGAAAATAATGAAGATTGTAAATAAAATCTTATTACGAACGTTTTTGACTTTCAATGCGTCTTTTAATAGTTTAAAGAACATAATGAGTTACCCCTCATTAGATGACTTCGATTGAACCACCTTTTAGCAGTGATAGCTGCTTCAGCAGATTTTGAGAATTTAGCTGCTTTAACAGTCAATTTCTTAGTCAATTCGCCGTTACCAAGAACTTTAACGCCTGATTTTTCAGCACGAACGATTCCAGCTTCTTTAAGAACTGCTGGAGTTACTTCTGTACCATCTTCAAAGGCGTTCAATTGATCAAGGTTTACAAGTACGTATTCTTTAGCGTTGATGTTTGTGAATCCACGTTTTGGAAGACGACGGAACAATGGAGTTTGTCCACCTTCAAAACCAAGACGTACTCCGCCGCCACTACGCGCTTTTTGTCCTTTTTGACCACGGCCTGAAGTTTTACCGTTACCAGATGAAGTACCACGACCTACACGGTTACGGACTTTACGAGAACCTTCAGCAGGTTTCAATTCATGAAGTTTCATTATTATTTTCTCCTCTTTTTTTGTAAAATGCTAGCGCCTCTAACCAAGTAAGGTAGCTCAATTAGAAACTCGCCTATACATGAAATTCAGTTTAAGTCGCAAGGGAACCCTCACGACTTAAATCAATTTTATTTAACGTCTTCTACAGTTACCAAGTGAGAGATAGCGTTAACCATACCACGGATGGCAGCATTATCTTCCTTAACAACTGAAGAGTTTAATTTACCAAGTCCAAGGGCAACAACTGTTTTACGTTGTGACGGGATGCGTCCGATTGGAGACTTAGTCAAAGTAATTTTAATTTGAGCCATTGTAATCTCCTTTCTTAAGCCAAGTCAGAAACTGAAATACCACGAAGAGCAGCAACTTCATCAGCACGTTTCAATTGTGCCAAACCGTTAACAGTTGCACGAACGCTGTTGATTGGAGAGTTTGAACCGAGTGATTTAGATGTTACATCAGCAACACCAGCCAATTCGATGACGGCACGAACTGCTCCACCTGCAGCAACCCCAGCCCCTTCGATAGCTGGTTTCAACAATACTTTCGCTCCACCAAATTCTGAACGAACTTCGTGAGGAATAGTTGTACCAACCATAGGAACTTCGATAAGGTTTTTCTTAGCTGCTTCAACTGCTTTACGGATAGCTTCTGGAACCTCTTGAGATTTACCAGTACCAAATCCTACGCGACCATTACGGTCACCAACAACAACAAGAGCAGCAAAAACGCATGTTGCGTCCACCTTTTACAACTTTAGTAACACGGTTGATAGCAACTACGCGTTCTTCAAGTTCAACTGCATTATCTTTAAATGCCATTTTCTAGTGTCCTCCCTATTAGAATTTCAATCCGTTTTCACGAGCTGCATCAGCCAAAGCTTTAACACGTCCGTGATATAGATATCCACCGCGGTCGAACACCACTTCAGAAATACCTTTAGCAACTGCACGTTCAGCAACAAGTTTGCCGACAACAACGGCTTGTTCTGTTTTAGTTCCTTTAGAAACTTCTTTATCAAGAGTTGATGCACTTGCGAGCGTTACACCCGCTACGTCATCAATAACTTGAGCGTAGATGCCTGTATTAGAACGGAAAATGTTCAAACGTGGGCGATCAGCAGTTCCAGAGAGTTTTCCGCGAACGCGACGGTGGCGTTTTTGACGGAGTTTGTTTTATCTGGTTTCGAAATCACAATTTTCACCTCTTAATTATAATGCTTGCTCATGAGAGCTTTTGGTAAAGAGAAATCAAAAAGAATTGCCACAAGGATAAAAATCCTATTATTTACCAGTTTTACCTTCTTTACGACGTACGTATTCACCAACGTAACGGATACCTTTTACCTTTGTAAGGTTCTGGTGAACGAAGGCTACGGATGTAAGCAGCTGTTTGACCAACAACTTCTTTGTTAATACCACTTACAACGATTGAAGTTGCAGATGGTACTTCAAAAGTAATTCCTTCTGGGCTTCAACTTCGTCTTGGTGAGATTTACCAACAGACAGAACAAGTTTTGATCCTTGAAGTTGCGCACGATATCCGACCCCGCGCATTTCAAGTTCTTTTTGAATCCTTCTGATACACCAGTAACCATGTTGTTCAAAAGGGCACGAGTTGTTCCGTGGATTGTTTTCATTTCTTTTGAATCGTTTGGACGGTGAAGTGTAACTTCAGTTGCCTTCAACTGATTTCAATGTTTTGTTAAACTCACGAGTGAGTTCGCCTTTAGGTCCTTTAACAGTAACAACGTTATCGTTGTTTGTTATTTCAACACCAGCAGGCAACACGTAATAACTTTATTACCAATACGTGACATAGTATTTTTATTCTCCTGTTAGATTATCAAGCCACAAAGTGACTAGTTTTCACGGGGATGAGTCTCATCGAATATAATCAACGAAACTCGCACAAATCATTTGAGATAAGTGCTTAGTATCAATTCTTACCAAACGTAAGCGATAACTTCTCCACCAACATTCTTTTGGCGTGCTTCTTTATCAGTCAAAAGACCTTCAGAAGTTGAGATGATCGCGATTCCAAGTCCGTTAAGAACTTTAGGAACATCTTCACGTTTAGAGTAAACACGAAGACCTGGTTTAGATACACGTTTCAAGTTAGTGATAACACGTTCACCGTTTTGTCCGTATTTCAAGAATACGCGGATGATACCTTGTTTGTCATCTTCGATAACTTCAACGTTTTTTACAAAACCTTCACGTTTAAGGATTTCAGCAATACCTTTTTTAATGTTTGATGCAGGTACTTCAAGTACTTCGTGTTTTGCTTGGTTAGCGTTACGAATACGTGTCAGGAAGTCTGCGATTGGGTCAGTCATAACCATTTTATATTTTTCTCCTCTTACTAGTAGTTTGCATAATGCACTTGCTAGTTAATGATTGAGCTAGGCTCAGATTGTGTTTAATACATTCAAATTAGATAAACCAACTTGAATACATCATATTTTTACCAAGAAGCTTTGGTAACACCTGGAATTTGACCTTTGTAAGCCAATTCACGGAAGCAAACACGGCAAAGTTTAAATTTGCGATAAACTGAGTGTGGACGTCCACAACGTTCGCAACGAGTGTAAGCTTGCGTAGAGAACTTCGCAGGGCGTTTGTTCTTAGCAATCATAGATTTTAGCCATTTAGTTTTACCTCCTAGATTACTTTGCAAAAAGGCATTCCAAGGCCTTTAAGCAATTCACGACCTTCTTCGTCAGTGTTAGCAGTAGTTACGATAACGATATCCATACCACGTACTTTATCAACATCGTCGAAGTTGATTTCTGGGAAGATAAGTTGTTCTTTAACACCAAGTGTGTAGTTTCCGCGTCCATCAAATGATTTTGTTGGAACACCATGGAAGTCACGTACACGTGGAAGTGAAACTGTTACCAATTTATCCAAGAATTCGTACATACGTTCACCACGAAGGGTAACTTTTTAGCACCGATCGCTACACCTTCACGAAGACGGAAGCCAGCGATTGATTTCTTAGCTTTAGTAATCAATGGTTTTTGACCTGAAATAAGTGCCAACTCAGCAGCAGCTTTTTCAAGAGTTTTAGCGTTGTTTACAGCTTCACCAACACCCATGTTGATAACGATTTTATCAACTTTTGGCACAGCCATAACTGAAGAATAGTTGAAATTTTTCAGTCAAAGCTGGAATTACTTCGTTAGTGTATTTTTCTTTAAGACGGTTAGCCATTTAATACTTTCTCCTTTCCTTCGTGATTAGTCAAGCACTTCGCCTGATTTTTTGTTGTAGCGAACTTTTTTGCCGTCTACAAATTTGTAGCCAACACGTCCAGCAACACCGTTTTTGTCCAAAGCTTGAACGTTTGAAGCGTGGATTGGTGCTTCTTTTCCACGATAGCACCTTGAGGGTTTTCAGCTGATGGTTTTTGGTGTTTTTGATGATTGCAACACCTTCAACAACAACTTTGTTTACTTTTGGAAGAGCTTTAAGAACTACTGCTTCAGTTCCTTTGTCTTTACCAGCAATAACGCGAACTTTTTATCGCCTTTTTTTACAAACATTTGAGTATTTCTCCTATTATTTCTTACGCCCTATGGGCACCCTGACTATATCAGGGGACTAAGTTTGTGTTAATTCAGATTAAAGTAC
>VOFC01002957.1_pt1 | contig 11637 bp, 14 predicted proteins | sample 5384161 | NCBI WGS metagenome assembly VOFC01 (sample SAMN12384722, study PRJNA508395) | human gut metagenome | isolation source: healthy gut B | host: Homo sapiens | reverse complement strand
CAATCATACCGGCTTCCTGGTGTTCAGAATGGTTTCTGCTGTCTGCTGTGGTGTTTGATTGGAATTGTCAGCCAAAAGCCGATCCGTGGTGTTGTCTGCATAAATGTATCGTATAAGGTTTCAACCGTAAAGCCGGAATAGCCTGTTTTCCCTGTATCGTTCCCTTTCTTTTATTGTTTCCACATCTGGACAAAGAACGACAACCTCAACAGGGTATTTATGCAGATAATTTATCATTCGGTTTAATTCATCACCGTAGTAGTTATCTTGGATCACTACAGAAAAGCCGTTGTCAAAGTATGACCTTGCCGCATCAGCAGTCAATTTGTATCGAAGGTACAGCTGGCGGACTGCTTCCGCTGATGGGGTAGCTGACATCATTTGCGCCGGGGTTATCGTCCGTAGCCTTCCAAAAAGGTTGACAACGCCCCAGACCGCAAGACCTGCGCCGAGCGCAATTACAAGTGTTTGCAGTACATTGACCGCTTCTGAAAAAAACTGCATAATTAAGTTTCCTCCTGTTCGTTATTTGTATTTTTTGTTTTCTGCCGTTGGTATATCAACCTTCCGGCAGGTCAATTTTTCGTAGTAGTCAAAAACCTCGTCTTTTTGCTACAATAGGTTTTCTGCGTTTCATATACTTTTCCATATCAAACGCATTTCTTTGTTATCGTCCGATAGCATTTTGTACCGAGGGTGTTTCATTATATCGTACTTGTCCGACAAAAACGGCCGCACACCCCGAAGCTGCAAAATACATTTACCGCCGTCCATTACAGATAATTCGTCTTGGCTCATCAGCTCCTTTCCGAGCTTTTGATAATTCGTTCCGTAAGAGTTCTGATTACTGCGTGTTTCGGAAGTGTTATACATATCAATCGTTTCTTTTCCCAAAGTTTCCGAAAGCTCTTTGAGCGTGGATTTTTCCTTGCCGCCCAAAAAGAGAGTTGTATCACAGTTTCCGATAATCGTGTCGGCATTGTCTTTGTAAATGGCTTTTAGCTGACTCTGTGCCTGCAAGATAATACAAGCGGATATTTCACGGCTTCGGATAGTGGCAATCAGCTTTTTCAAATTTCGGTATTTGCCCGATGTTTGAAAATTCATCAAGCAAGCACCTCACGTGCACCGGAAGCCTGCCGCCGTATTCGTTGTCCGCCTTGTCGCAAAGCAGATTAAAAAGCTGTGAATACATCATTGCGACAACAAAGTTAAAGGTATCGTCCGTGTCGGAAATGATAACAAACAACGCCGATTTTTCGTCGCCCAATGTATCAAGCTCCAATTCGTCATATTCGGTTAAGTCCCGAAGTCTTTTATGTCAAACGGCGCAAGGCGCGCACCGCACGAAATCAAAATGCTTTTTAAGGTTTTGCCGGCTGCCTGTTTGAATTTGCATATTGCTTAACCGCAAAATGCTCCGGCTCACGCTCGGCGAGCCTGTCAAAGAGCATATCCACAGGACTTTTGTAATTTTCGTCGTCCTCACGGGCTTCCGACGCATTGATTAAATCCAAAAGCGTGGTAAAGTTTTTTTCTTCCTCCGGCGCTTCGTAGTAGATATAGCCGATTAGTGCGCAATACAAAAGCCGTTCCGCCTTAACCCAAAAATCCTCGCCCGACTTTTCGCCGTCGCCTTTGGTGTTTGCGATTATGACATTTACCAGCTTCAAAATATCCTTTTCGCTGCGAATGTAGGCAAAGGGATTGTAGTGCATACTCTTTTTGAAATTTATCGTATTGAGCGAACGGATTTTGTAGCCACCTTTTTGAAGCATTTTTCCGCACTCGACAAGCAGCGTGCCTTTTGGATCGGTGACGACATAGCTTGTGTGCATCTGCATAAGATTTGGTTTTACAAAAAACCTTGTTTTTCCGCTACCGCTGCCGCCGATTACAAGCACATTCTTGTTTCGTGCGAATTTTGGATTTTTCGGGCGGCTGTTCATTGTCAGCCGTTCCGTGTTCGTCAGCAGAATATTATTGTAAAAATCCTCGTCAATGTACGGCTTAATATCCTCCGGCGTGCCCCAACGAGCCGAGCCGTATTCAATGCCTTTTCTGAATTTTTTTTGCGTTTTTGCTCCGCAGATACAAAATGCCCTTTGACCGCTAATGCTCCGATGGCGCCAATTGAAATATCGGTAAAATGAAAAGAGAGCAGCGGCGCTTCTGTAAGCTCCGATACTCCCTTAACAACCGATATTAAAATGTTTTCTTCCGACAGCCGCACAGCGTATGATAATTTATCAAATATCCAAAAGAAAATGAGAAACGGCAGATTTGAAATGATTTTTTTCTTATCCGCCGCCGTCATCGCTCAATGCTCCTGTCCTTGATTTTTTTTCACGGTCTTTGTGCTGTGATTTTGCAATTTCCGCCAATTTGCGGATAGCCTGCCGGACAGAGGGCTTTTTCTTTCTGCCTTAATATTTTCTGCGAATACTCGTTAAATGCCATTGTCAGAACATCTGCGTCACGCCCCTTGGAAAAAACACAAGATATCGGGGCGTTTTTTCGGAATTGTCTTTTTTGAGTGCAAAATCAATCCCGTACTTTTTCGCCGTAGATTCAAACGACCTGATATTTTTATCGGTAATTTCAATGTTTGAAAGCCGTATTATGTTTCATCAGGTCTTTAATGGTCTGCCTGCCGTGCTTTAAGTCCGGCAGTTTTCCTTTGCGGTGATTTAAGTAAACGGCAATCGCTTTTGCAAGCGTCCGCCCGGTAATCTTGCTGCCCGATATGGCAAGCGCAACCGTTTTCTTTTCAATTTCTTCCTGCAATAAGCAACACCTCCTTGAAATGAAAAAGGGCAGCCGATTTTTCGGTTGCCCTTTACTGCTTTAACTCAAACTATTGATTCAAAATTTCTTCAGCCATTTTGCTAAGTTCACCAGCCGAAAGTTTTCCGTCAATTTGCAAAAGCTGATAAAGCATCCCATCCTTTTCGTCCAAGTAACGCTCTGCACTTCGCTTATTTTCACCTCCGGCGAGCCATAGCTGAACACCAATTCGCTGTTTTCTTCGGCTTTTTTTATCATCATCGGTAAGAACATAATCCGCCGGAACAATTTTTTGTTTGATCTGTAACTATGATAATAAATATCAGCATTTCCTACGGTTTTGATTATTTCTCCGGTTATATTTTTCTCGGAATTAAAATTTATCCTGTTACAAAATCACTCTGTCGCCGTCTTTTTCATAATCAAAAGACACTGATTTGAATTTCTCGACCGAATTACCATTTTCATCTTTGAGATTGTTTTTTACAATATTTCCGTCTTTGAATGCATATCCGTTTTCAAAACTTTCAATGAGAACAGGCTCGTAGCCTATATCCCCTGAACCTGCTCTGCTGTCGGAAGTGATTTATAATCGGGAGTAGATGACGAAGAACTAAACCAAGTTGATACAATTCCGCTTGCGGCAAAAACCGTTAGTCCCAAAGCAAGGGTTGCTGCAATGACTATAAGAGATATTTTCTTTTTGATTTCATAGTATAAGACTTCCTTTCCGTATATGCGGAATCAAGTTTTGCATTGACATTTTGTTTGACAGCACGAATGTCGATGTCAAGCGGACTGCAAAAATCATTTTGCTCTTTATCAATATTCAATTCTTCAAACAGGTCATTTTTTCTATTCATAACATTTCCTCCGCATTTGATAAAATTATTTTCAGTTTGCGTTTTCCTCTTGAAAGTTTGGTTTTTATGGTAGATATGTTAATTCCGGTTGCTTTTGAAATATCTTTGAGTTTTTCTCCGAATTTATAATATCTCATATTTCATTGTCAGGCTAAGCTCATAACGGCATCCCATAAAGCGCTGTTTTCCATATCTTGCTCAATAGTTGATTTTTTGGTCCGGAACTGAAATATCATCGAGGTTTCATAGTCTTTTTCTTATTTAATCTCTTTAATGCAAGATTTCGGCAAACAGCGGCGAGATATGACCTTATTGTTCCTTTGCCGGATCTATGTACTGCATTTTTCCAGAGCGTTACGAATACATCCGATTACTATTTCCTCAATGTCCTCTTTCGGAAGTCTGTTCCCAACCATATTATACAAAACTGTGCTTAAATATGGAGTATAAACATCTATTGCTTTGTCTATTGAATTTCGTTCCTTGTTTTTAGAGACTTCAAATCTGCCATTTCAAACCAACTTTCTGTTGCAAAGTCAAAAGCTTTTAGTCTTTACAATATATCCTCAAACTCACAAAAAGTTTCACTAACGAAAATTTTTTGTTTGTATTTATTATGCAACAAATTTATAGAGAAAGCAACCGTTTACCTTTCTCCCATTTGCTAAAAGATTATTTCACCCAAGTTTCAGCGTTGTTTGCCGTGTTTGCAAAGGTGTGTGTTTGCCGATTTATTGAATAAAATGCCCAATGCGAATTGTTTTTAAGGTCGGTAAACTTATTTAATGACGAAAGATTTTTATTGATATACCCTCGTCAGCTGTTCTGCCGGTTGCCTTGTTTACGACGGTTACGACTTCCGCACGGGTGATAGCGTTATCGCCCTTAAATGTTCCGTCAGCGTAGCCATTAAGCCAGCCTGCGCGTGTTTTGCATAAGCAATGTCAGAATACGCCCAATAGTTACTTGCAACATCAGTATATTTAACGGTGTAGCTGCCTTTTTTGACATCATTAAACAGAGAATTAAATCTGACAGTCATAGCAACAAATTCCGCACGGGATATATTTTCGTCCGGCTTAAATGTGTTATCGGAATAGCCTTTGATAATACCATATTTCTTGATATATCCGATAAACTTTGAATACCATTCACTTGACTTGACATCTGCAAAATCGGATTTGCCGCTTATCTTTTCGCCTTTCTGTTCGGAAATCAGCCTTGCGAAAATTGCCGCTGCTTCGGCACGGCTCATATTATTGTCCGGTCTGAAAGTGCCGTCCGCATATCCGAAAATATACGCCGTATGCGTTTTGCCCGGAAGTGTTACAACACCGTTTTTATCTGTCGTGCCTGTTGCTTCGCCCTTATTTCTGTCTTTGAGAATTACAGAAGTTCCGGCTTTTGCGTTGCCTTTGTTATCGGTTACGGTAACAGTATAAAAGTTTCCGTTATCAAGCGTTTTTCCGTTCGGCAGGGTAATTGTAACATTGCCTTTGCTGTCGGTACTCTTTGAGAAGTTTGTAATAGCTTTTCCGTCATTGTCGGTAATTTTAACATTTACGGTTGTATAATATCCGCCGCCGGAGCTGCTGCCGCGACCGCCGCCACCGCCGGAAGATGAGCCACCGCCACCTGTTGACTTGACGGGAACAGTAATTTTACCGTTTGTATCAGTAGATTTTGTCGCTGTCGCCTTGTTTTTATCCGTAACGGTTACGGACATTTGCAACGGCTTTATTATCCTTATCAAGAACGGTTACTGTTGTCTGATTTGAAGTTGTGAGCGTATGCGTATCGGGAAGTGTAACGGTAATTTTACCGTCCTTAATTTCGATAAATGCGTTCTCAATCTTGCCCATTGTGTCCTCAACCGTGATATTATATTCTGCTTTGGTGTCCTCTGTATCTGATTTTCCGTCGCCGTCTGTGTCCTTGCCGGTATGGTTTCGGAAATATCTGTCTTACCGTCTCTATCGGTAATGCCCTCGCTTGTGAGGAGGAAGAATGATAACTCCGTCTTTATCGGTAACACCTGTCAAAGACTTTGCATTTCCGTGTTTCAACGGCTTTCTCGGAAACAACAACACTCATATCCTTTACAGCCGTATTATCCGCCTTGTTTGATACGGTTATAATAATTCTGTTCGCATAATCAAACTTTACGCTTTCGGGTAATTCAACAGAAATGCTTTCGGCAGTTTAATGTTAACTCTCGTTTTTTGATTTCCGCATTGTTTTAACATACGCTTTTTTCAATCGCACCCGATTTATTTACAACGGTTACGATAAAGCCGTCAACCTCTGAATAGCCGTTTGCATCGGTATAGTCAAAGTTAGTCGGCGGCACAATAATTTTTCCGTCTGCATTTGTAATACCCGATTCGCTGTTTTTCCGCAGCGTCAGAAACGGTAACGGAAATATCTTTAAGCGGAGCGCCGTCCTTATCAAGCACGGTTACGGTGATTCGGTTTGCATAATCAATCATATTTTCAGCCGGAAGTTTCACACTGAAAAGAATTGTCCTCATTCAGAGTAACAAGAGCATTTTCGATATAGCCCTTTTCATCATTTACAAAAAACATAGTAGCTTTGTAAATTAACCTTTCCGTCTTTATCGGTAAGCCCCGAATTTACGGGCGGTACGGTCAGCTTTCCGTACATATCGGTCATACCTTTTTCGATATAGTCCTTGTCGGCTATTACGATAACAGACACACCCTTTTGGGGATTGCCGTTCTGGTCGGTTACGGTGATGATTGCAGGGGCTATCCTGTGTCAAAATCAAGCCGTCGGGCAGCTTTACAACAATATTATTGCTCTCGCCAATATATGTTTCGCAGTTCGGAATCGTAACATTGAGCTTATCAGTAACCTTGATAACATAAGTAAGTTTACTGTCGCCGTCGTCTTTGCCGATAGTGCCGTTGTCATCGCCTGTCGAGGATTTTTGTCGGGAGCGATAAACTGTCCGTTGTCGTCCGTTACGCCTGTTGCGTTATTGCCGTTTTCGTCCGCTAACAAAGATATTCAAACCCGTTGCTGCTGTCTGATTTTCGGTATTGAATACGGTTACCGTTGTTCTGTCCGCAAAAATCAAGAAGTCTGTTTTTCGGCAAGCGGATTGAAAATGTTATCGTCCTTGTCAATCGTGATTTCGGAATTAAACACAGGCTTATTGTTTTTATCCGTGAGAATGACGGAATATCCGCCGATTTCGGCCTTTGCCGTCCTCGTCCGAATTATCCTTTGCCACAAGTTTGGGAAATATCGGTGCTTTGCAAAATTTTTCTTTACACTCCACGTACATTCAATATGTTTTTTGCCGCCGTGTTCAATGGTAGCCGCTTCGTCAATTATCCATTCAGACGGTGCGTGTCCCTTTGCATTTTTGTAATCACTCTTAACCGTGTCGCCGCAGACCTCGCAAACGGAAGTTGTAAATCCGATTTCGGTACAGGTCGGCTCGGTTACTGTCTTTTTTGTAATTGTGAGGAATTTTATCCGTGTAATTTCCTTTGTGGGAATCGCCGCAATCACAAGTAAAAATCGTGTAGCCCATTTCGGTGCAAGTGGGGGCAATTACGGTTTCTAGTATAGCTGTGATTTTTTGTGCTCCGTATAGTCGCCGATATATTCCTTGCCGCAGTCGAGGCAGGTGTAGATTATATATCCGTGCTCGGTGCAGGTCGGCTCAATCACTTTCTTGCTGTAATTGTGTTCGGTCTTATCCGTGTAGTCGGAAGTATACTTGATCGCCGCAGTCTGCACATACAAAAGTGGTAAATCCGAAATCCGTACAAGTCGGTTTTGTAATTTCCGCATTGTAGTTATGCGGTTTCTTTTTCGGTGTAGTTCGAAACAAATTCATCGCCGCAGTTTACACAAGTATTTGTTGTGTAGCCGTGTTCGGTACAAAAGTGGGAGCAGTAATATTTTTTCGCATATTCGTGTTCTGCTTTATCGGTGTAATCGCCATATAGCTGTCATCATGCAATTATCGCATTTGTAAAATCTGTATATCCCATAGCCGTGCAAGTCGGAGCAACTATCTTTTCGGAATAGCTGTGTCCTGTCGGTAATGCTAAAACCGTACCGCACTTTTCACAGGTCTGGGGATCTGTGCAGGTCGCCGCCTTGCCGGGTGTGTGTCCCGTTGCGGATTCCGCTTTAATCATTTTTTCTTGCGAACAGTATTTTTTACAATGATATTCAATTACACCCTCGCTCTCACAAGTGGAATTTGTAACGGTATGCCCCTCGTCCCAATCGTGTCCCGTCGGCTCGGTGTAGTCCGAAACATAATTCAAACCGCACATAGTACAGGTTGAGGTCGTATAACCCTTATCGGTACAAGTCGGCTCTTTGGTGATACGCTCATAAGCGTGTGAGATAATAGGCGTCATATCTGTTATATATGAATTGCCGCAAATTTCGCAGATGTGATTTGTATAACCTACATTTCTGCAAGTGGATTGTACTTTTTCAGTCTTGTATTTATGTTCGCCGCTGGTGTGCTTTCCTCATAAAAGCTGCCGCATTTGTCGCACAAATTGAGTTTTAAGCCGCCCTGCTTGCAGGTCGCTTCTCTTATGGTGATTGCCTTTGTAATTATGCCCGGTTGCCTTTGTGTAGTTTCTTTTGTCAAGGTTTCCGCAGCCGTCGCACTGCCATCGCTCATAACCCAAGTTATCACAAGAGGGAGCGACAGTCTCTAAATATCTGTAATCGTGTTCGTGTTTTTCGGGAAGAACAATAATTGTATCCGCCGCTGTTATCGGCCTTTTTGTCCTCTAGCAGCCACACATACGATACACCGTTTTCCGTCATTGTTTCGCCCTGATATTTATAGCTGATTTCATAGTAAACAGGATAATATCCGGCGTCGGTGTAGTTCGGCGCAGAGGTGAGATTGCATTTTCCGGCAGATGTGCCGTAGCGAATACTTGTATGTACGCCGCTGTCCCGACAGGTCGCTCACGGTTACGGTGTGGGACTTGTTATCCACATTTCCGTAGTATGATGACACAACAGATTTTGCGGTTACATACTCACTTGTTGAATATCCCGCAGTCGCCGCACGTTTCGGATATGAAAAAAGCGGTTATTGCCAATCTGACCGTCAACCGTTTCTGAAAAGTCGTGCTGCTCTCGTTTCTTCGGAGGCTCTTGCTTTCGTACCCTTGCAAAACTGACAATATCGTCCTGCCTTTAATACCGTTGTATGATAGCTTTCGCTATACGGGGTGTAGGTAGTATTGTCAAAGTCCAAGAAAAAAATTGTGGTCGCAGGAATTTAGTCCGTAAACATTACGGCTGAATCCGTATGCGTCTCTGCCATCAACAGAGTTTATTGTTCCGCAGGTCTGGCAAACAGATTTAGTCCAATGGTATGTGGTGTAGCTTGCGTCCCTGATTCGGCCGTCCGTTATCAAGATTGCCCTTTGTTTTCCGTCAACCATTGTTCCGTCCGAAAATTTAACGCCCCTGTTTAATGCGGTTGTTCCGCTTTTGGTATATTCGGGCGTTCTGTAAGTAAGCATTATCGTGTCTTTGTTGCATACCGTGCACCAGCTTGTTTCCTGCGTGATAGTAGCATTAAAATCAAGCTCGTTTGTTCTGCCGTTTGCAGATACCCATATATCCGCAGGATCGACATATTCGTTTACCTGTGCCGCATAGGTCGTTATCGGCGTAAATCCCGAAAGCAGCGTTGATACTGCCAATGCCGCCGACAGAATATTTTTTAATTTGCTTTTGAAATTCATTTTATTTTTTCCTTTCTCTTTGATTTGTTAAAACGCGTTTTTATTATCAAAGCGCTGTTTTTAAGGCGGTCTGCACTTTTTGTAATCTGATTTTTTCATAGACGCACCACCTTAAAAGTTTGCCATATCGTGATGTACTTTTGTCGTGTAATAGCTGTCAATGGTTGAGGGAGCGTTAAACAGCGCCGCCAACAAATATTTTTGATATTGCGAATATCCGAAGTGTTTTCCCTCATACAGTCGATAACATACTCAATATGCTCGGAGGTCAGCTTTAACAGCTTTGATTTCACGATTGCCGCCGGGTAGGTATCACCGGCAATAACAAGGCTTGATTTCTGTGTGCAAACCGTTTCTGTCATAAGGTCAACGATTTCGTCAAGCATAGCAGCGTCACGGTTGAGGTTGACGCTTAAAACATCATAGTCAATATTTTCTTTGATTATCTGTCTGTATGTTTCCACCTCATCATATCCAATCCTATCCGATTTTTTCTTTTGGCGGGCTGTGCCGCTTTTGCCGGCTCGACCTCTTTTTGATATGATTTGATTGGATAAGTATTTGATACATCAGTATTTAATTCTTTTATTATTTGATTTATTAGTATTTAATTGTGCGGTGTTTTTCCTGTATAGGCTCTGCCTGTGCAGGAATATCCAATACAGGATTTTCCCGTATAGGATTTTCCCGTTCAGGCGGCGTGTTTTTAGGCTGCTCCAAAAATCGTGTACTCAATCGTGGTGAGCTGTCCCTTTTTCGTTTCTCATACGCTCACGGATAATATATCCGTGCTTTTCAAGTTCTCTGATACAGGAGCTTATGCTGTCGATTCCGTCCTTGCAGATTGCCGCAAGTCCCTTTGTCGTGTAGTCCCAATTTTCGGGGAGTGAAAGCATAAGAGATAACAGCCCCTTTGCCTTTAACGATAATTCTGTATTTCTCAAATGGTGGTTGCTCATCACGGTATAATCGCGCGTTTTGTCTATTCTGAAAACTGCCATTCCAAAAATCTCCTTTCCTCTGAAATTAAAAGAGCGTCGGAATTTTTTATCAATCCTGACGCCGTTGCTCCGGTTTATTCTGTTTTTCAAGCGGCACATACGCCGAACACGTTTTGCCGTTATGGCAATGCAAGTACGAACAAAACGGATTTCTGTTGTCGAGCAAATATGTGTCCTGCCCGATTTTACAAACAGGGCATAACTGCTTTGAATTTTCGGTTTTCATTTCTGATTTTCCTTTCGTGGTTTGAACAACAAAAAAAGAATACCATTTTTGCAGGTATTCTTTGATTTGTATTAAGTTTCAAGTACATAGTTGTTTGCCTGTTGTCCTAAAATGTTGATTTTATGCGATTTTGAAAAGTATCGTTATCTAACTTCATTATTCAACAGACCGGGCTTTCAGCAGATGATTGATGATATTGAAATGGGATATATCACAACGATCATTGTAAAGGATATGTCACGACTTGGCAGAGATTATCTTCAGGTAGGATATTATACCGATGATTACTTCCCCGAAAAGAATGTCCGATTTATCGCTGTGAACGATTATTGTGGATAGTGCAGACGGAGAAAATGAATTAGCACCGTTTCGCAATGTAATGAATGAAATGTACGCAAAGGGATATAAGCCGCAAGGTGCGTTCTTCTCACAGAATCAGAGGTAATGCAGGGGAGCCGTTATCGCAACCGCCTTATGGGTATATGAAATCTCCCGATAATCCGAAGTTTTGGATTATTGATGAGGAAGCGGCACAAGTTGTCAGAAGTGTATTCAAAATGTGTATTGAGGGTAAGGGCAATGAAACCATCGCCCGAATTCTTCAAGAAAACAAAGTGCTTGTACCGATGGCATATTGGCAATCTAAAGGACTTGGCAGAGGTGGTAAGAAAACACAAAGCAATCCGTACAAGTGGTGTAAAACCACTATTGCAAAAATGCTTGCCCAACAAGAATACTGCGGTGATGTTATTAACTTCAAAACATATTCCAAGAACTTCAAAAATAAGGCTCGTATACCTAACCCAAAGGAAAGTTGGTCTATCTTTAAGGATGTTCACGAACCGATTATCGAGCGTGAAATGTTTGAACACGTGCAGGAACTTGTAAAGAAACAAACAAAACGCCGTCCACCCAAAGCAGGCAACGGCGAAAAAGAATATGTTTACGGGACTTTTTGTTCTGTGCAGATTGTGGAAGTAAGATGTGGTAT
>VOFC01002530.1_pt1 | contig 11639 bp, 13 predicted proteins | sample 5384161 | NCBI WGS metagenome assembly VOFC01 (sample SAMN12384722, study PRJNA508395) | human gut metagenome | isolation source: healthy gut B | host: Homo sapiens | reverse complement strand
CCCATTATTAAATAAGCTACGAAGTTACCGTAGTTCAATTTGTGCAAGAACGTTGGAAATTTCACCTTGGTTCTTGATAATGGTTGCCATTGGCGTACAAAGGTTTGTTACGAAAGCAATCATTGCAAAGAGAGCAATCATCACGATGATAGCTCCCCCATTGTTTTTGAGAATTACTCATGTTGATTAAGGAAGGATGGATTTAAAAAGATTAGTAATAAAATTTATTTCGTGAGTGATTTTAAATGTAATTGCGTGCCCAAATGTAAGTGCAGTCAGTTGGGCACGCATTTGAAATGGAAAAGCATTCAACATCTTTGAGTATTGGCTTAATGCTTCCTATGCACTTTGCCAAATAGTTTAATCAGAGATGTGTTATGGCTTGATATTCAAATAATTATTATTCAACTCCAAACTTGTAGATAGTCTTTTGTGTATACACCTGTCCGGGTTTCAAAACAACGGACGGGAAGTAAGCACGGTTCGGACTGTCGGGGAAGTGTTGTGCTTCAAAACAAAGTGCTGAACGACGTCCGAAGGTTGCTCCATGCTGTCCTTTATAGCCATCAGCCCAGTTGTCTGAATAGAATTGTACACCGGGTTCGGTGGTGTAAACCTCCATTGAACGTCCTGATTTGGGTTCTACAATTTTGGCTGCAAAGGTCAGTTCTCCGGGTTCATGTTTGTTGAGTACGAAGCAGTGGTCGTAGCCAGCTCCGTTCTTGATTTGTTCATTGTTGATGTCGTCGATAAAGTCGCCAACGCGGTGAGGAGTGGTAAAGTCGAAGGGGGTGCCTTTTACACTGCGAATTTCACCTGTTGGAATACTGTTTTCGTCGATGGGAATATAAAAGTCGGCATTGATTTGACAAATAACGTCCTCGCAAGTGGGTGTGGGGTTCGCAATGCCGGCTAATGAGAAGAAACCATGGCTAGTCATATTAACGATGGTCTTCTTGTTGGTTGTGCCCTTATAGTCGATTTTTAATTCGTTGTCATTGCTGAGTGAATACATCACAGTCATTGAAAGTTCGCCGGGGAATCCTTCTTCGTAGTAGGGCGAAACGTATCGAAGAATCAGCGTGTGGTCGTTGATTTGTTCTGCATCCCATACGCGGGCATGGAATCCGGTGGGGCCTCCATGAAGGTGGTTCGGTCCGTTGTTGATAGCCAGACTGTATTCTTTGCTATTCAGAATGAACTTGCCATGACAAATGCGGTTGCCGTATCTGCCAACTAAGGTGCTCAAGAATGGTTCGGGCGAAGCAATGCAATCATCAATGTTGTCGTGTCCTTGAATAACGTTGGCATAGTTTCCATCGCGGTCTGGTACCATAATAGCTACAAGTGCGCCACCATAGTTAGTGATGGCTACTTCCATGCCATTCTCGTTATGTAGGAAGAAAAGGTCTGTTTCCTTTCCTTTGATTACCTTTTGAAATCTTCTTTTTTAAGTCCGCTTAAGGACTGTGCTTTGTTTTCCATGATAATGAGGGGTTTTTGTATTAAATGTATTATTTACATTGCAAATTTGTAGAAAAGATTTGGAAAATCAAAATGTTGGAGTGAAAAATATTACGCTTCTGCTGCATAAAGGTGAAAATTATTCTGTTGCATTCACGGTGAATTTTATGTTTTTCTTCCGTATTGTCATTATTGGGTTAAAAGTTGTCTTGGTAAGCATGCTTTTTCATTGTTAATGACTTAGAGTATGGTTTTATTGTCATATTGCCATTTTTATGATGCTGGAAGGCTTGTATTGAGTGGGGTAGTGAATGTCTTTTGTAATCTTTTAGTCTCTTTAGTGGTTCTAAAAGTGTAGGTGTACATTGCAAAAATGCAAATACGATGATAAATAAATTAAATGCTATTAAAAAAAATACGACTATATGTTTGCTTGAAAGGGTTAAGAGGCGTACTTTTGCATTGTTTTTCATGGTATTAGATTTAAGGTTAGTAAAGATTGGTTGTCGGGGAGACAATCAATTTTTTTTATTTATACCCTATTTGTTTCCTGTTTTAAAGGTAATATGCATGTGAATTTGTAGGCTCTTATGAAAGATACTCTCTGGCTTTTCAGTCAGTTGTGCTTGCATAGAGTCAGTTTTTGTATGGTAGTATTATTCTGTCTATTTTATTAGGTGCTTATTGTCCGTACGTTATATTAGGAAAAGTTTCTCATATTCCTTTGTGGTAAGTGTTAAACGCTATCTTTGCTTAAATGTAAAACTCTATTAAATTGTAATCTTTCAATTTTTAATACATTCCGGTGTTTGAAGCATAGATTCGTATTTTCTTCAAATTGTCTCCGTAATTGTTGAAATTAGTTCCGCGATTATCAAAATTAGTTCCGAGCTAGTTGAAATTAGTTCCGAGCTAGTTTTGGCAAATTCGGAGCTGTTGATAATCATGGGCTTTAGAAAATACATTAAAGTCGGTTTGGAGCACGACTGTTTTGTTTGGAGATTGGAGCAAGGGTGGGTGTCTGATTTTTACTCTTATTAAATTATTTGTTAAAGCTGCCATGCGTATAACAAGCGACGAAGTGCTATCCAATCCGATTGTTTTGAGTTTGGGCTTAGTGGAGTAGGTAAAACTAGGCTCAGTAGATTTTTAGTGGGGATAGCCATATAAATTTGCTATGCGGAAAAGGAAGAATTTCTTATCCGCAACACCTCTTAGATTGGCACGAAATAGTTTGATTTTGGCATTGAAAGATTCTGCCATCGCATTAGTTGAACGGTTGTTGTAGAAGTTGAGAATCTCGTCGTAGTGCTCATAGAATGTAGCGGCTATAACGTTGAATGAATGAAATCCAGCCTCTTCGACCTTGTTGTACCATCGAGCCATAGACAGACGGGCTGCATCCGTAATTGAGTTCTTTGAGAAAATCATTCTCAGAGAGTGACAAAGGCCATATGCTTTTTTTATGTCAGGGTATTCTTCAAATAGGATTTTTGCTCTTTGTTTCTGCTTCTCAGTCCACTTGTCGGCAGACTTAAACAGCAGATAACGTGAGCGTATAAGCAATTCCCTGCGGGTGTCACCGTTGGGGTATCGGTATGGAACATACTCCTTACTGTTCAACTTGGCTTCTTCCATCTCATCGTTGGCCTGCTGAATGGCATTCCAACGGAGCTTAATACGAAGCTCCTGCACTGCATCGCAAGCCAATTTCTGAATGTGAAAACGGTCTATGACGCGACGGGCTTTGGAAATGCCGAACGAACGATCTTTCGCATGGAATCGGACAAATCAAGAGTTACTTCTTCAACTGCAAAACGTTTTTCCTCGTTAATACATCTCAGCACTCCTATCACATCTTCCGATTTCGTGCCTGCCACAACAGCCATAAAGGATCTTTCTCTGGTACATGCATCCCTGTTGGTTACAAACGTATACAGTTCACCATTGGAGAGCGATGATTCGTCAATGGCAATCCTAGGACCAATGTTGTCGAGGAAAAGCAGCCAATCGTCTGCGTGTTCCAACTGGTCCCAGTAGCGGAAACCGCTCAGCACCTCCTTATACTGCTTTTCAAATGTATGTCCGTCGATGTGGTAGAATTCCTCAAGCGTACGGCAGGTCACTGGGGACGTCTCCATACGTTTCTTTTAAAAAAAGCTCCAAATTCTTTGGAGTAACGAGTGCCTTTAGCAACTATATCGAGGCTTATCGGCAAACTGAAAGCTTTTACCGGTGCGCGTATCTGTCCATCGCCGACGTCGGATCTTGAGTATAACCTTGTGGTCTCGTATCGGAAAGTCTGTCACATTTACTGCTTCCATGAAACCCTTGGATTCATAATGTGCATCACTACTTAACTCTGGACTCATCTTTTCATCCAAACTGATATGAATCTCAGTCGCTGATTGCTCAATACCTCTTATAGAGAAATATTCTAAAATCTCTGCTGGCAGCACTACCTGCGCAAGCATCTGTAAGTAATCTTTTTCCATATAGCAAAGTTCTTAATTAACTTTGACTATGCAAAATTAATCCCCACTAAAAATCTACTGATCCTAAAACTATACGTCTAATGAACAAGGTTGGCCGTTGTAGGGGCTGTTATCTATAATAATGTAGAGTCAAAGTTGCATTCCATTGATTTACATTCAGTTGTTGATAGTATCTGCATAAGGTTGAGAACTATTATTGAAAAATGACATTACATAAGTTGGTGCAGAATAGCTACTTATTAAGAAATGGATAGATGTTTGATGCTGAAATGCAGAACTATTCGGCTTGTGCTGTTGTTGAAGGAAGTGCTTGTTGCTGTTCGAAATGGCACAAATTATGGTACTAACGTGCATTTTTTTTAGTTTTTTAAAGTGCTTGATTATACGAAAAAACGTATCTTTGCAAAAAATTATGAACGAAGGATGGTAGGATAAAGTCGTATCACCTTCCATGATAAATATAATACATGGGAATTTTACAAGACAGATTGGCAAAATACACCCTGCCGCAACAATATCAAGCTCAGGGGCGTATATCCCTATTTCCGCGCTATCGAAGGAAAGCAAGGAACTGAGGTCGAAATGGGCGGACATCATGTGTTGATGTTCGGTTCTAACGCATACACGGGTTTGACGGGTGATGAGCGAATCATTGCTGCAGGAAAAAAAGCCATGGATAAGTATGGTTCAGGTTGTGCGGGTTCGCGCTTTCTGAATGGTACGCTTGATTTGCACGTTCAACTTGAAAAAGAACTTGCCGCCTTTGTAGGTAAGGAAGACGCATTGTGCTATTCTACTGGTTTTACCGTAAATTCAGGTGTCATATCTTGCTTAACCGGTCGTGGGATTATATAATATGTGACGATCGTGATCATGCATCAATCGTTGATGGTCGCCGTTTGTCGTTTTCTACTTGTTTGAAGTACAAGCACAACGATATGGCTGACTTGGAACGTCAACTTCAAAAGTGCGCTCCCGAGGCTGTAAAGCTTATTGTGGTTGATGGCGTGTTCTCGATGGAAGGTGATTTGGCAAACTTGCCTGAAATTGTGAAACTCAAACATAAGTATAATGCAACCATTATGGTCGACGAAGCACATGGTATTGGTGTGTTTGGTCGCAACGGACGTGGTGTTTGCGATTACTTTGGTTTGACCGACGAGGTGGATTTGATAATGGGTACTTTCAGTAAGTCGCTTGCTTCTATTGGTGGTTTTATCGCTGCTGACGAAAGTATTATCAACTGGTTGCGTCATAATTCGCGTACCTATATCTTCTCGGCGTCGAATACTCCTGCTGCTACAGCTTGTGCTATGGAGGCATTGCACATTCTTCAGCAAGAACCTGAGCGTATTGAAGCTTTGTGGGATGTGACTCGCTATGCTTTGAAGCGTTTCCGCGAAGAAGGTTTTGAAATTGGAGAAACTGAATCGCCTATTATTCCGCTTTACGTACGCGATACGGAAAAAACTTTTATTGCGACAGCTCGTGCATTTGATGCCGGTGTGTTTATCAATCCGGTAATACCTCCCGCTTGTGCTCCGCACGATACCCTGGTTCGAGTGGCACTGATGGCTACGCATACCAAGGAGCAAGTGGACAGAGCGGTAGAGTCGCTTGGTAAGGTGTTCCGCGAACTTGATATTATCAAGTAATTAAGTATAAAGCATATAGTGAGTTGGTATTCAAAATTTTGAACGCCAACTTATTATATGTATGTTATAAGCCTGCTTTATTCAGATTATTTGGCATTCTGCTTCACTGTATTTTAAAGTCTTCGTGATTTTCATATAGCTTGGTGAATGAATGTGGTTGCTCTGAATAAAGTAGGCATTTTTTATTGAATCTACCTATGTAAGCGTCTGAGAGTATGAAAAAGTATAAAGTGTGTATGACTATAGCCGGTTCGGATCCGTCGGGGAGGTGCCGGCATACAAGCCGATTTAAAAGTGTTTAGTGTCTGGAAGTGTTACGGTCGCCGTTATCACCTCTTTGACTGTTCAAAATACGCAAGGAGTTGTTTATGCATCATCTGTTTCGCCTCAATTGGTTTACGACCAGATTGTAGCTGTTTTTACCGACTTGAAACCCGATGTTGTGAAAATTGGAATGATTCCCTCTGTAGGTGTGATGCGGAGTATTGTTAAAGCCATTAGGCAATTTGCTCCGAATTTTGTTGTATTGGATCCAGTTATGGTTTCTACTTCCGGAAAGCGTCTGATGGATGAGGAAGTTGTAGACGTGTTGCGTACAGAGTTGATGCCATTATGCCATCTTGTAACGCCTAATTTGCCCGAAGCTATGTTGCTGGCCGATAAAAATACAGAGAATCAAAAGGAACTTGCAAAGGTCTTAAGTGATATGATTGGCGGTGTTGCGGTTTTGGTAAAAGGTGGACATGCAGAGGGTGTTCCGGTAGATGTGCTTTATGCAGATGGATGCTGGCATGAGTTTGACAATGAAGTACGCGTTGATACTCACAATTCGCATGGTACAGGCTGTGTGCTATCTTCTTCTATAGCAGCAGCTGTGGCGCAAGGCGCAGGATTGCCCGAAGCGGTTGGGCGTGCCAAGGCTTTCTTGACCAAGGCATTACGCAAAGGGGCTGTTTATGAAGCAGGTAGAGGTAAAGGACCGTTGTATCTTTTGCCTTGATGTATTTGACGATGTATGCATTGGGAAATCACGAGAGGCGCAGATTCGAATTATTTGTTGTGGTTTCGGGCTGTACGTGAACTTGACGAAGTAAAAAAAGTAAAACATTTGTTGGAAGGTCGATTATTTCATTGGTTTTTTGTATCTTTGCGCACAGCAAATAATGGGTAGTTTTGTCTGGTTCTGTAATGAGGACGGGCGAATCGGTATCTTTTCCGGATTCATTAGTATGCTATATATAGATGGTCGAAATGAATTGAGCATCTGCATAACTATCAAATAAGAAAATAAACAATGAAAGCATTTGTATTTCCAGCCAGGAGCACAGTTTGTAGGTATGGGTAAAGACCTGTATGAAAAGCACCCTATTGCAAAGCAGTTTTTTGAGAAAGCAAACGAAATATTGGGTTTCCGTATTACCGATATTATGTTTGAAGGAACCGACGAAGAACTGAAGCAAACTAAGGTTACGCAGCCTGCTATGTTCTTGCATAGCGTAGTTAGCGCTTTTGTGTTTGGGTTCAGACTTTCAGCCTGATATGGTAGCGGGTCACTCTCTCGGAGAACTTTCTGCGCTTACAGCAGCTCGCTGTCTGAGTTTTGAAGATGGCTTGAAGTTGGTGGCTGCACGTGCAAAGGCTATGCAAAAGGCTTGCGAAGCTCAGCCGGGAACTATGGCAGCTATTATTGCTTTGTCTGACGAAAAGGTTGAAGAAGTTTGTGCAGCTGTACGTCAGGAAACTGGTAAGGTTGTAGTGCCTGCCAATTATAACTGTCCCGGTCAGCTCGTAATTTCGGGTGAAGCTGAAGCTATTGAAGTTGCTTGCCTGCGTTTGAAGGAAGCCGGAGCAAAACGTGCGTTGGTATTGCCCGTAGGTGGTGCTTTCCATTCACCTTTGATGCAGCCTGCCAAGGAAGAACTTGAAGCAGCCATTGCTACGACTGAGTTCCATACTCCCATTTGCCCCGTTTACCAGAATGTGGATGGATTGGCTCATACAAATCCTGAAGATATTAAAGCAAACTTGATTGCTCAACTTACAGCTTCGGTTCTTTGGACTAAGGAAGTTACTAATATGGTTGCCGATGGAGCAACTGAGTTTACGGAATGTGGACCCGGTAAGACGCTTCAAGGCATGATCGTGAAAATATGCAAGGGTAATGCAGAGGTTACTGCTCACGGAGTAAACGACTAATCAGCCTTGTACTACATATAGCGTATATCAGCAGTTTTAAAGCACGGTGTTAAGGCTTTTGAACTGCTGATTTGCTTTTATCTGATATGAACTTAGTCTATTGGGTTGTGGAATGAATAGCCGAACTGGCCATGGAGTATGAATTATAGTTATGTAGATGCTTGAATATGTATTTAAGCTAACTTAGACTAAGTGTATCAGGTAAAACAGATTGGCAGACTTGCTTGAACTTTCAGTACAAGTTTGAATATTAGCCCATTATTAGAATTATATAAATCAAAATTATGAAACCACTTATATATCAGATTTTTACACGTTTGTATGGCAATGGCAATACCACAAATGTGCACGATGGAACGCTTGCACAAAATGGCTGTGCCAAAATGAATAATTTTACAAATACACAGTTAAAGCGTATTGCAGAGTTTGGTTTTACGCATGTGTGGTTTACCGGTCTGATTGAACACGCTACGCAGACGGATTATTCGGCTCACGGAATAGCTCAAGATCATCCGGCTGTGGTAAAGGGTAGGGCAGGGTCTCCTTATGCAATCAAGGATTATTATGATATCGATCCGGATCTAGCAGTGGATGTAAACCAGCGTATGAAGGAATTTCAAAATCTGGTGAAGCGTACGCATAAGGCTGGTTTGAAGTTTGTGATTGACTTTGTTCCAAATCACGTGGCACGTCAGTACAAGAGTGATGCTTGTCCTGAAGGTGTGAAGGATTTGGGTTGTGATGATAATGTAACTAAGGCATTTGACCCTCAAAATAATTTCTATTATGTATTAGGTCAGCCTTTGCATACAGATTTTGATACAGAACGACGTTCCTTGTCTCCTTATAAAGAGTATCCTGCAAAAGTAACTGGTAATGACCATTTTGATGCATGGCCCAGTCGAACTGACTGGTATGAAACCGTAAAATTGAATTACGGCGTGGATTATTTGGATGGACGTAAGCAATATTTTGATCCTATCCCATCAACTTGGGAAAAAATGACCAATATACTTCTATTCTGGGCAGGTAAGGGCGTTGATGCATTCCGTTGTGATATGGCTGAAATGGTACCGGCTGAATTTTGGGCTTATGCTACAGCAAAGGTTCGTCAATCTTATCCAGACATTCAGTTTATTGCCGAAGTGTATAATCCGGCAGAGTATCGTCGTTACATTCAAAGCGGTTTTGATTATTTGTATGATAAAGTCGGACTTTACGATACGTTGCGTGCTGTGATATGTAACGGGCTTTCTGCAAATTGTATAACTGGTTGCTGGCAGGCTGTTGATGATATAAAAGATCACATGCTTAACTTTTTGGAAAACCACGATGAACAGCGAATTGCTTCTGCCTTTTTTGCAGGCGATGCACTGAAGGCCTTGCCAGCTTTAGTCGTGAGTGCAACGATGGGTAAAATCCGTTTATGGTTTATGCAGGTCAGGAACTCGGAGAACCGGGCATGGATGCTGAAGGTTTTAGTGGCTTAGACGGTAGAACAACAATTTTTGATTACTGGGGTGTCGATTCTTTGCGTAAACTTGCAGATAAGCGGTTGTCGCGTACAGATCTGGAAAAACAGCTTTATAGTTACTATGAAAGAGTGATAAAGTTGTGTAAATCGGAACCGGCAATTCAGGAAGGTTGTTTTTATGATTTGCAATATGCGAATTATCGGAGAGACTTTGGCTACAATGCTGACAGACAATATGCCTTTTTTAGAAAGGCAGAACATGGTAAGACATTGTTGGTAGTAGCAAATTTTGATTTGTTTCCTGTTCATGTCGGAATATGTATACCCGAAAATGCCTTTGACTTTCTGACTTTGCGTTCGGGAATTCGCAACGCTGTTGATTTGCTTTCGGGAAATGTACAAACATTGTCACTTAATGCTGATAAGCCTACCTATGTAGATATTCCAGCATGTGGTGCCATCATATTGGATGTGTAATTTATTATTGTGTCGTATTTCATACGATTAAAATCCCTCATATATTATCGCATAATTTGATTCAATGTTGATGATATATGGGGATTTTATTGTTCTATAACCAAACTATGTAAAAAGTAGTCTATATCACCTATTTTGACAAGAGTGTGATTATTTTTTGAGAAAAAACAAGAAAAAAGTTTGGTATATAAGAATAAAGTTGTACCTTTGCAATCGCAAATAGGAAATAACAACAACGTTGATCCTAAGGACGCGGAGTGGAGCAGTTGGTAGCTCATGGGGGCTCATAACCTGGAGGTCGTTCGTTCGAGTCGAGCCTCCGCAACTAATAAAGATGAGTGTATTAAAATGAAAGTTTTAATACACTCTTTTTTTAGTTATGATTGGGATTCAGCAGAATTTAAAGAATTAGTTGCAAAAAATATTTGGTCTATAAGAATAAATTTTGTATCTTTGCAATCGCAAATAGGAAATAACAACAACGTTGATCCTAAGGGGAGTGGAGCAGTTGGTAGCTCGTACCAGGCTCATAACCTGGAGGTCGTTCGTTCGAGTCGAGCCTCCGCAACTAATAAAGATGAGTGTATTAAAATGAAAGTTTTAATGCACTCTTTTTTTTGTAGTTGTGATTGGGGTTTAGAAACAACGGGCTGCAATCCTGTTTGTAGTATATCGGCTCAGTAGATTTTTTAGTGGGGATAGCCATATAAATTTGCTATGCGGAAAAAGGAAGAATTTCTTATCCGCAACACCTCTTAGATTGGCACGAAATAGTTTGATTTTGGCATTGAAAGATTCTGCCATCGCATTAGTTGAACGGTTGTTGTAGAAGTTGAGAATCTCGTCGTAGTGCTCATAGAATGTAGCGGCTATAACGTTGAATGAATGAAATCCAGCCTCTTCGACCTTATTGTACCATCGAGCCATAGACAGACGGGCTGCATCCGTAATTGAGTTCTTTGAGAAAATCATTCTCAGAGAGTGACAAAGGCCATATGCTTTTTTTATGTCGTGGGTATTCTTCAAATAGGATTTTTTGCTCTTTGTTTCTGCTTCTCAGTCCACTTGTCGGCAGACTTAAACAGCAGATAACGTGAGCGTATAAGCAATTCCCCTGCGGGTGTCACCGTTGGGGTATCGGTATGGAACATACTCCTTACTGTTCAACTTGGCTTCTTCCATCTCATCGTTGGCCTGCTGAATGGCATTCCAACGGTGCTTAATACGAAGCTCCTGCACTGCATCGCAAGCCAATTTCTGAATGTGAAAACGGTCTATGACGCGACGGGCTTTTGGAAATGCCGAACGAACGATCTTTTCGCATGGAATCGGACAAATCAAGAGTTACTTCTTCAACTGCAAAACGTTTTTCCTCGTCAGCACCTCCTTACTGCTTTTCAAATGTATGTCCGTCGATGGTAGAATTCCTCAAGCGTACGGCAGGTCACTGAGGACGTCTCCATACGTTTTCTTTTAAAAAGCTCCAAATTCTTTGGTAACGAGTGCCTTTAGCAACTATATCGAGGCTTATCGGCAAACTGAAGCTTTACCGGTGCGCGTATCTGTCCATCGCCGACGTCGGATCTTGAGTATAACCTTGTGGTCTCGTATCGGAAAGTCTGTCACATTTACTGCTTCCATGAAACCCCTTGGATTCATAATGTGCATCACTACCCAACTCTGGACTCATCTTTCATCCAAACTGATATGAATCTCAGTCGCTGATTGCTCAATACCTCTTATAGAGAAATATTCCTAAAATCTCTGCCGTGGCAGCACTTCACCTGCGCAAGCATCTGTAATCTTTTTTTTCCATATAGCAAAAGTTCTTAATTAACTTTGACTATGCAAAATTAATCCCCACTAAAAATCTACTGA
>VOFC01004327.1_pt1 | contig 11644 bp, 15 predicted proteins | sample 5384161 | NCBI WGS metagenome assembly VOFC01 (sample SAMN12384722, study PRJNA508395) | human gut metagenome | isolation source: healthy gut B | host: Homo sapiens | reverse complement strand
CAGGCAGGGCGCCCACTGCAACACCGATATTAATCATAGCCTGAATGCCGATAACTGCCGTCAGACAAAGGCTGTCAGCGATTTAAATTTATCCTCCAAATGCACCGCAATATAAACCGCGCCAGATAAACATGGCATGGCAAAATAACAAAAGGCCCAAGGCTCCTACAAAGCCTAATTCCTCGGCAATAATGGAAAAAATAAAGTCGGTATGCCGTTCCGGCAAGTATAACAGCTTTTGTCGGCTGGCGCCTAGCCCTACGCAACAGCGAACCGATGGCATACAACGATTGTACTGCCTGAAAACCATTCCCCAAAGGGTCGGAAAAGGGTCCAGCAAATCGTAATACGCTTCAGCCGGTACGGCTTCACCGCAATCATAGCCACCACGCCAGCTAAGCCTAACCCCACAGTACAGCCCAAATAACGCCAGGGAACCTCCGCGGCAATCATCATACAAACTAAAGCGCCGGCAATGGCGATGGCCGTTCCTAAATCCTCAATCACAACCAAGCCCGGAATAATGGCCAGAACAACTAAAGTATAAAAAGCCTTTAACTGTCTGTAAATGCTGTTTTTTAACGAGCTGAGCCACATGGCAAAAAAATACGATGACCACCGGCTGGCAATCTCCGCCGGCGCAAACCGCATGCTTTGCGTACCCAGCCACCGCTTAGAGCCATTGACTTCCACCCCAAAAAGGGTACCAAAATCAGCATGACAACGCAGGCAATCATGGCCGGCACAGCAAGCTTTTTGACAAACTCCGGACTGATATTCATCATGATGAACATAAAAACAAAACCCAGCGCCATAAACCCACACTGCCGCTTAAAAAAACAGCGCGTCATCATAGGTGAGCAGTGCAGCATAGGAACTGGCGCTGAGCACCATAATCAAACCAATGGCCAGCAAAATTAACGTAATAAAAAACAACAACAAATCAGCCGGACCTTTCCGTTCCATCGCGTACACCCTCTTTCATAGTTCTCATTTTACAATTTGAATTTCATCATTCCATTGCCAGAACCAGCTGTTTAAACAGCCGTCCCCCGTTCTTCGTAGCTTTTAAACATATCCCAGCTTGCACAGGCTGGCGACAGCAGCACCAAATCTCCGGCTTCTGCCAGGCTTGCTGCAGCAGACACGGCTTCTTCAAAAGTATCTTTCTCGATATAATCGTCAAATCCTGCTTTTTTAAGGCTTCTACAATCACCGGTTTGGCTTGCCCCAACACCACAGCCTTTTTGACCCGTTGCTTTACAAGCTGAGCCAGTTGGGTAAAATCGCTGCCTTTGTTTTTGCCGCCTAAAATAATCACCACAGGGCGGTCATAGGCTTCCAGCGCTTTGATAGTAGAATCGGGATTGGTTCCTTTCGAGTCGTTAATATACAGCACATCACGCAAAGTTCGCACCGGCTCTAAAGCGATGCTCCACACCAGGAAATGTCATCAAAACTTCCCGAATCTCTGCCGGCGCTACACCGCTTAAATAAGCCAGCAAAATAGCGCCCATAGCATTTTCCAGATTATGCTTCCCTTTAATGGCAATCTCAGAAGCATCACAAATCACCATTTCCTGACCATTTAGCCGCAGCATAACCTGTGTGCCGTCCAGATAAACACCTTCCTCTAGTTTATGCTGCTGGCTGAAAAATATAACTTTCCCTTTGCTCTGATTTTCCAAGCCCCGCAGCGCTTCATCATCATAATTTAACACCAGATAATCCGATTCCTTCTGGTTGGCAAATATTTTTGCTTTTGCCGCCAAATATCCGGCCATATCGCCGTGGCGGTCCAGATGGTCCGGTGTCAGATTGAGCATCAACGCCAGATGGGGGCAAAAGGTTTCCGTGGTTTCCAGTTGAAAGCTGCTGACCTCTGCCACAACCACATCCTGCTGCTGCAAATTTTCCACGTAGCTGATGAGCGGAACGCCAATATTGCCGCCCACAAACACCTGCCTGCCGGTTTTTTTCAGCAACTCGCCGGTCAATGTGGTGGTGGTAGTCTTGCCGTTGGTACCCGTAATGGCTACAAAAGGTGCTTTACAATTCCGATAGGCCAATTCCAACTCGCCAATAACAGGAATTTGATGTTCCTTGGCATAAACAACAGGCGGAATGGTCAGCGGCACACCCGGACTGATGACAATATAGTCGGGCTGAATAGCGGCCACATCTGGCTGTTCGCCCCAAATAAAAAAAACTCCTAATGCTTGCAGATTGTCCACAGACTCCACTTTTTCATATCGCTCAGCACTACCTGCTGCCCATGCTTGGCCAGAAATTCGGCCCCAGCCAGACCGCTGCGGGCAGCGCCAATTACCAATACCCGATTTCCCATTGTTCGCACCTCTTAATTTTATCTCAATTTTTCAAATTTCAGCGTTTATGATAAATTGGTCAGCGTTATACTGTAACACAATAGCGTCAATAAAACAGCAACAGCAGTCACTGCCCAGAACACACGAACAACTTTCCATTCGCTCCAGCCGCACAGCTCAAAATGATGGTGCAGCGGCGCCATTTTAAAGACACGCACTTTTTGCGTTTATACACACTGACTTGAATAATATCCGAAACAGCCTCTGCCACATAGATAATGCCAATCAAGGGCAGCAGCAATTCGGTTTTTGTTACAATGGCCAGAGCAGCCACCGCGCCGCCCAAAGCCAATGACCCCGTATCGCCCATGAACACCTTGGCCGGATAATGGTTAAACACCAGAAAGCCCAAGCAACTGCCCACCAGCGCAGCGCCAAAATCACCACCGCATACTGCTGGCACAGAATGCCAATAAGCGTATACCCCAACGCTACAATCATGGTCACACCGGAAGCTAAGCCGTCCAACCCATCGGTTAAATTGACCGCATTGGTGGTGCCTACAATCAGAAAAACCAAAAACGGAATGTAGAGCCAGCCCAAATCGACGGTCCAGCCAAACAGCGGAATCATCACCGCCGTACTGATTTTCAGAAAATGCACAGCCAAAAACACCAGTAAACAGGACAGCCCCAACTGTCCAACAATTTTCTGTTTTGCAGTCAATCCCAGTGAACGCTTTTTGACAATTTTTAATATAATCGTCCAGAAATCCAATTAAGCCAAAGCCCAACGCGAATAATAGCAGATAATACCCAATATAATTATCTCTGGCCAGAAAAATGGTTCCTAAGGTTAAACTGAAAAAAAACATCACGCCGCCCATGGTAGGCGTTCCCCTGCTTCTGCAAATGACGCTGCGGACCGTCGCTGCGAACGCTCTGCCCAAACTTTAAGCGGCGCAGCGCCGGAATCATGACCGGCCCTATAATGATACAGGTTCCAAGACTAATCACAAAGGCTAAGACGATTTGCCACATAATTTCACCCCATCAAGTTCTGTACAATTTGTTCCATCTGCATCCCACGGCTGCCTTTTACCAGCACCACATCGCCAGATTGCAGATATTGCTGCAAATAAATCAGGGCCTGTTCGTTTTGTTCTGCCCAATCCACCCGACAGCCAGCCTCTTGGGCAGCCTCGCCAATCAATCGGCCTAAACGGCCCACAGCAATGACATAATCCACCTGCTGCAAAGCGGCGGCCCGCCCCACTTCCCGATGGCTTTCGGTTTCGTATTTTCCCAGTTCGTACATATCGCCCAGCACGGCAATTTTCCGGTTGCCTTTTCGCTGCATTAAAACGGCAATGGCGCTTTTCATAGAATCGGGATTGGCATTATACGCATCATTGATCACAGTTACGCCGGTGTGCGTTACCTGGATATCCAAACGCATGCCGGTCAGCTTCGCCTGCTGCAGCCGCACGCCGATTTCTTCCCATTTCACGCCTAATTGATGGGCAATGGCAATGGCCGCCAAACTGTTGGACACATTGTGCAGACCCTGCACAGGCAAGGTAATTTGCTGCTGACGCGCCCCACAATGTAACTGATAGCTAATACCGTCCTCCTGCTGACAAACATCGCTGGCCCAATAATCGCCCCGAGTATTCTGACTGTCACACCAGCAAATTCTGCCTTTGCAGCCAGACAGCCACGGCTGCAAAAACCCTTCATCCCGTCGGTTTACGACAACAACGCCGCTTTCTGGGATATAGGACAGCAGCTCACATTTGGCCTGCGCAATCTTTTCCCTGCGAACCTAAAAGCTCGCAATGGGTCTTGCCGATATTGGTAATAATGCCATAATCGGGCTGGGCAATGCGGCACAGAAAATCAATCTGTCCCAGGCCGCGCATGCCCATTTCCACAACGACAGCCTTTGTATCAGCGTTCAACTGACAGAGCGTCAGCGGTAACCCCAATTCGTTATTATGATTTCCCTGCGTGACCACCACCGGTCCCAAAGCTGACAGCAGCGCAGCCAGAAAATCCTTGGTGGACGTTTTACCGGTGCTGCCGGTTACGGCCACCACCGGAGCCTGCGTTTTCTTCCGCAGCCAATGGGCCAACTGCTGTACAAACAGCAAGCCATCGGACACCAGAATATAATTTTCATAGACCGTCAAATCAACCTGTTCCGGCCTGAAATGACCACAGCCGTTGCTCCTTGCTGCAAAGCCTGCTGCAAATAACGGTGCCCGTCGGTTTTCTCCAACCAGCGCTACAAATAAATCGCCGGACTGTACCGCTCTGCTGTCAATGGCGATGCCGGTCACTGGCTGTGTACTTGTTTGCCGATAGGAGTACCCCAAAGCCTCGGCTATGTCCTTTATTGTTTCCCGCATGTCTGTCACTCCACCGTTTTCATTTCAGCCTGTTTTTTCTGCTATAGCCTCCTGCGCCACTTCGTAATCGTCAAAGTGATGCTTTTGTCCGTTCACATCCTGATAATTTTCATGCCCTTTTCCGGCCAGCAGCACCACATCGCCGGGCTGGGCCATCTGAACGGCATAATGGATCGCCTTACGCCGGTCTACCTCCACATGATAAGTTTCCGGCTGCATATGTTCCGTTACACCGGGCAGAATATCCTGCAAAATCTGTTCCGGTTCTTCTGTCCGCGGATTGTCGGAGGTCACTACGCAATAATCGCTCAAACGGGCGGCCATGGCGCCCATCAGCGGCCGTTTGGTGCGATCTCGATCGCCGCCGCAGCCGAACACCGTAATCACCCGGCCTTTGGCAAAAGCCTGCGCCGTAGAAATGACATTTTCCAAGCCATCAGGTGTATGGGCGTAATCGACAATCACGCTGAAATCCTTAGCGCCCTGCACGGTCTGAAAACGGCCGGCAATGCCGCCTACCTGTTCCAAGGCATGAATGACATCTTCCAGCGGAAGCCCAGCGCTTCGCCTACCGCCAAGGCTGCCAGCGAATTGTACACATTAAAGTTTCCGGTTAAATGCAGCTGCACCGGATGACCATCCACCGTGTAACGCACTCCTTCCGCGCCTACATGCACATCTTCCGCTTTCCAACTGGCGTCTTTGTGCATACTGTAAGTCACCACCGGCACATTGGAGGCCACCAAAAACTGAGGAGCCCATGGGTCATCCAGATTGATAACCGCCGCTTTCTGCAAGCCAGCTTTTTCACCTTTTTCGCCTAACATACGGAACAGAATGGTTTTGGCCTTACAATAATTTTCCATAGTAATGTGATAATCCAGATGGTCCTGGGTTAAATTTGTAAAAACTGCCATATCAAAATCGCAGCAGGCAACGCGATGCAGCTCTAAGGCATGGGAGCTGACCTCCATCACTGCATAGTGAATGCCTGCTTCTACCATTTGAGCAAACATCTGCTGCAATTCTAAGGATTCGGGCGTGGTGCGGGAGCCTTCCAAAATGCGATCGCCAATTCTGTTGTGGATGGTACCGATAAGCCCTGTCTGTTCTCCCTGTGCCTCGATAATTTTGCAAATTAAATTGGTGGTGGTGGTTTTGCCATTGGTGCCCGTCACCCCAATTAAAGTCAGCTTTTTCGCTGGGATGTTCATAAAACGCATTGCTGATTTGGGCCAGTGCCAACCGGCCATCTTCTACCAAAACCCACGGATATTCGTTAGAACAATACGCTTCGTCGGAAATCATAATGGCAATAGCGCCGTTTTCCAAGGCTTGCCGGATATATTGATGTCCGTCGCTCTGAAATCCTTTAATTGCTACAAATAAATTTCCTAGGGTTACTTTACGGGAATCATACTGAATACCTGTAATGGAAAGCCCTTGCAGAATACAATGTTTCTGATACTGCACTTCCTGCAGTAAATCGCACATTTACACCTTCATCCCTCTTAGCCCCTTTCATTTTTGCAACTGCCGTTATGCAATAGCCTATTATAAAATATCGGCTTCATCAAGCCCGATATCATCATTATTCTGTATACATTTTATTTTTATTCTGATAAAGAACAGACAAAAGGAGCCGTCGCATCGAAAAATCAAACGATAGTCCGCGACAGATCCTTTTTATCCTTTAATCCCAAATTGGCTCCGGCTCCGCACCGGTGGACGCGGCAGTATCGCCAGTGCCGGTATCTTCTACAGACGCTGTGCCATCATCCGGCTCCGCTTCTGCGCCGCCTTCTTCCGTGTCAATTTCCGGCTCAGACGTATTTTTGCAGCGTCGGTTCGCTCTGCACCGTTGTGCTGAAATCTACAATCAGCGCCGTACCCTTTTTTCCACCAGTTGACCGGCTTCTATGCTCTGCCCGGTACATAGCCCGCTGCCATTCATAGTAGCAGTAAGACCCATACCGGCCAAAATGCGGTCTACTTTTTGATGGTGCGGCCATACAGACTGGGCATCACTACCTGGGTGCCCTCTGCCGAACCGCAATACAGATAGACATTACCGCCCTTTTTGCACCTTGGTGCCTTCCGCCGGCACAAAAGTATACAGCACTTCACCCTGGGTTTCCACGATAGGCGTCAGTCCAACAGCCTTAATCGCTTCAATGGCATTCATGGGATTATCGTCGGGCATAGCCGGCACTGCCACTTCCTCTACCGGTGTGGTTTCGCTGGGCGTTACTTCTTTGGAACCTCCAGATAACGCAGCGTATCCTCCATAATAGCCTTGAACACTGGTCCCGCTGTAGAACCGCCATGGGCTTCTGTCGGTTCATCGACAATGACAATGCAGGCGATTTGCGGATTATCGGCCGGTGCAAGCCCGGCAAACGATACCACGCGGGCCGAAGAATAACCGCCGCTGCTGGATACCTTTTCGGCTGTCCCCCGTTTTCCCGGCAACTTTATAGCCGTCTACCTTCCCCGGTTTCCCGGTACCGTTTGACACAACATTTTCCAAAATGGCCCACACTTCGCGGGCTGTATCCTCCGAAATCACCTGACGCACCACTTCCGGCTCTGCCTGTTTCACCAGATTGCCGTCGGGGTCTTCAATTTTTCTACAATATAAGGCTTCATCAGTTTTCCGCCATTGGCTACGGCAGAAATTGCCGTAATCATCTGAATTGGCGTGAACGCATTGGCCTGCCCAATGGACATGGAAGCCAAGTCGTAAGGCACCGCCGTCTTTTCCGGTACAATCAAGCTGTCCGCTTCACCGGGCAAATCAATGCCGGTGGGCTGGGTCATGCCAAAGCCCTCCAGGTAATCATAAAACTTGCTCATACCCAACCGCCGGCTTACCTCTACAAAAACCGGATTGCAGGAATTGGCAACGCCTTGGGTAAAGGTTTCCGCACCGTGGCCAATTTTTCTGTGACAGTTCATCTTCAATTTGCCGATGTACTGATACCCGGCGCAATAAAAATTTTCATCGGCGGTGGTTACCCGTTCTTCCAAAGCCATCGCAGTCGTTAAAATTTTAAAGGTGGAGCCGGGCTCATACAAGCCGTTTACCGCAAAATTGCTCCACAAACTGCTGTCCACACTGCCATAGTCATTGGGGTCATAGTCGGGATAATTGGCCATACCCAAAACCGCGCCGGTTTTCACATCCATCAACAAAGCGGTGGCGCTGTCGGCGTCCTGCTCCTGCACCACTTTTTCAGTTCCCGCTCTATAATATATTGAATGGTCTCATCTATGGTTAAATAAATATCACAGCCTGGTTCTGACGGAACATAGCTCTCTGTAGCCTGGGGAATTTCATTGCCGGCCGCGTCATACTCCATCAGGAATTTGCCGGGGTCGCCCAGAAGCGTATTGTCATATTGCAGTTCAATCCCATTGAGCCCCTGATTGTCAATACCGGCAAAGCCGATAATCTGGCTGGCTAGAGTGCCTTTGGGATAAGAACGGCGGGACTCTTCCAAAAAATAAACGCCTGTATAATTCAATTCCCGCAGAGCTTGCGCCTGTTCATCGCTGATACGCCGCTTAATATACGCAAACTGGCCTCTTTATCAATTTTTCGTTGATTTCATCCACATCTAATTCTAAAATCGTGGCCAAGCTTTGGGCAACCTCGTTGCGGTCCTGGGGCTTTTCCTCTTTGGCGGCCTGCTCGCGAATCATTTTCGGATTGATATACACCGATTCGGTAGCAATACTGATGGCCAGCTCGCTGCCGTTGCGGTCATAAATAGTGCCGCGATTGGCTTTGATATCAATTTCCCGCAAGCGGGCATTTAAAGCGCCGCTTTCCAGCTTGGCTGCATGGAACAACTGCTCATAGCCTAATTTGGCAGTAATGGCCAGCACAACTACACAAAAAATAAGCAGCACGATTTTCATCCGATTTTTCATACCTTCATCATCCCAACTCTATAGATTGTCAGTGTATGATTGTTCCAAGAATCTCCTGCACCGTATCTGCCGCTTCCGCTGTGTCGGCTTCTTCTGCATTGGCTGTCGGCGCTGTTTGCTGCGGCAGATAAATAATCTCCCACTCGTTAGGCTTATGCATGCCCATGTTATTGATGGCAACGGCTTCCACGTTTTGCAGCTCGCCCATGGCAGCAATCTGTTTCTTGATTTTTCATTCTGATCCTGCACCGTTTTCAGCTCTGTCTTAGACTGACTGACCTGATAGCCCAAGCTCTGCACAATGGTGTATTGACCTACCAGCGCCAAACCCAGCAAAAACACGATAAATACCGTGGAAATATGCTGCGTCAGCGCAGGACGGCTTTTTACCTTTGTCTTTTTCACCTTTTGCACTGGCTGCTGCTCTTCCTCATATTGATAATCTCTGGCCACAGCATTGGCCGTATACATATAATACCCGGAAGAAAGCTCCCGATACTGTTGATTTTTCTGACGGCTATAGGGCTTTTTATGATGGTTCCCCTGCATATAATTCCGCTGCGTATAATTTATCTGGGCGCCCGAACGTCTCATTTCCTTCTTCATATCTATTCATCCTTTCTCCCCAATAGACCCTTTTCCATCCCGCACGGACTCAGATAATTTTCTCCACAGCCCGAAATTTAGCGCTTTTTGCCCTGGAATTGCGCTCCAGTTCTTCCGGCGATGCCGTCACCGGTTTTCTGGTCAAAATTTTCACTTCTGAAACCTTATCACACTGGCAAATTGTCAGCTCCGGCGGGCAAATGCAGTCGCTGGCCAAATACCGAAATTGTTCTTTTTACGATGCGGTCCTCCAACGAATGGAAGGAAATAATACCTAGCCGTCCGCCTTTTTTAAATGATTGGCGGCCACTTGAATGGTGCGGTTCAATACACCCAATTCATCATTCACCTCAATGCGAATGGCCTGAAAGGTTCGCTTGGCAGGGTGAGAGCCTTCCTCTCTGGCGCCTTTGGGAATGGCCCGCTTGATAATATCCACCAATTCTCCAGTGGTGTCGATGGGCTTTTTTGCTGCGAAACTCTACCAGAAATTTGGCAATCCGTTTGGCCCAGCGTTCTTCCCCCATATTCCTTGAGAATGCGCTGCAGTTCTTCTTCCTTGTAGGTATTTACCACCTGCCAAGCGTCCAGACTCTGGGTTTGGTCCATTCGCATATCCAGCGGCGCATCCTGCATATAACTGAATCCGCGTTCTGCCTCGTCCAGTTGGTGAGAAGAAACGCCAATATCGAACAAAATACCGTCTACGCCCTCCGGTGCATAATCGTTCAAAATCTTATCCAAATTGCTGTAATTGCTGTGTACAAGCATGATGCGCCCGTCATAAGCACGCAAATTTTGCCGCGCCGCCACCAGCGCGTCGCTGTCTTGGTCAATGCCAATCAGCAATCCATTGGGACTGGTGCGCTCCAAAAAGCCTTTGCTGTGACCGCCGCCTCCTAAGGTGCAATCTACAAAAACTCTCCCGGCTTTGGAGCCATAATCTCCATAATTTCACGAAACAAGACAGGAATATGCTGAAATTCCATCCTTCACCCTCCATTGTTAAATGAGAAAGCCCATATCGCTCATAGCCGCTGCCATTTCTTCCGGCGTCTGACTGTCGGCTACATACGCGTCTCACATCTTTTGCTCCAGATTTCCAGCCGGTTCCCCGCACCGGTAATCAGGATGTCTTTTGTCAGCTTAGCATGCTCCCGCAAGTTGGGAGGCAGCATCACGCGGCCCTGCTTGTCCAGTTCTCCTTCGACAGCGCCGGAGAAGAAAAACCGGGCAAAAGCGCGGGCATTGGACTGACTGAGTGGCAATGCTTGCAGTTTGGCTTCAAAAAGCAGCCCATTGCTCCATTGGATAGACAAAAAGGCAGCCGTCCAGACCTTTGGTAATCATAAACGTATCCCCTAAAGACTCTCTCAATTTGGCCGGTATAATCACTCTGCCCTTTGCATCAATGGTATGTTCATATTCACCAAAAACATCTGGAACCACCTCCTGTCCGTTGTGTCGTTCTATGAAAAAGCTACGTTAAAACATCACATATTTTAACCACATTACTCCACTTTCAGCTACTTTATACCACTATACACCACTTTTACGATAAAATCCAATGCAAAAGCACCACGCAAAGCATTGTAACCAAATTGTTACTTTTATGATAAAACATATGTTTTTAGCAACCTCCTGCCGTTCTCAAAAGCGCATAAAACCTTGTAAATTTTCTGTTCTGAAACTATATTTGCAAAATTCAGCACAGCAAAAAAAACGGTACAGACCTAAAAAGTCCATACCGTTTTTATGATCGTCCTATATTAAAAATACTATTTTTTACCTTTATCAGATAACTCACGATAGCCGCTATTGTGCAGAGCAAAACGTCCACTGTCCAAATTTGTGCATAGCTGCCCCATGCTTCAAAACACAAACCGCCTAACCATGCAGAACAAAATCCACCAATTTGATGAATAAAAAAGGCTGTGCCGAACAATATGGTAATGCCCCGTTTTCCAAAAAGCTGACCGCAAATACCAGAAACCGGCGTTACAGTAGAAGGACCGGTAAATCCCAATAAAAAAATAAAAGACAAATCACCAGCATTGTTTTCGGTAATACAAAAAACAGCAATACGCCCACCGCCCGTAAGCCATATAGTGTGCCCAGCACATTTTTCATTTTAAATTTCGTGCAGCAAAAGCCGGTTATCAGCGCGCCCACCATAGTTGCCAGGCCGTATACAGAAAACGCATAGGAAGATTCTTGAAACGTGTAGCCGTAAGAAATAATCTGCGTTGCCAAATGATTGGTAATGAGCGCCATATGAAACCCACAGGTAAAAAACCTATGACAATAAACAGATACGCCTTTGCTTTTTACGGCAAGACGGATTAATTTCCCAGTACTGATTGTA
>VOFC01004693.1_pt1 | contig 11652 bp, 14 predicted proteins | sample 5384161 | NCBI WGS metagenome assembly VOFC01 (sample SAMN12384722, study PRJNA508395) | human gut metagenome | isolation source: healthy gut B | host: Homo sapiens | reverse complement strand
ATGGTGAAGCTCGCCTGCTCGTCCTTACGCAGCTGGCCGTATTCACGCATCACCGCACGGAAGGCGGCGGCCTCTTTCTCCACCCAGTCGCGGAACGCCTTCACGTCATCCACAACCGGGAGCAGCCGGTTCTTCACTTCAAGCATGAACTGCGCACGGAGGCCCTCATAGGCATCGCGCCGGTTACGCTTGCTTTCCTTCTCTTCCTGCTGGAGCTGTTTCAAAAGCTCCTTCCTGTCCTGGGCGGACAGGCTTTTTAATTGTTCTTTCAAATCCATAGCTAAAAAATTAAATGGTTGCTATTGTTGTTTATTCTCACGTTTACGGCGGATGGCACGCAGCTTCACCTGCAATGTGTCCAGCGCCTCACAGTCAAGTTCACGGAACTCCTTGCCGGCGATACGGCTGTCCAGGCAGAAAGTATTCACCTTGTCCCAGTCTGCCGTATCAATGCCCAACAACTGCATCTGGTGCAATACCGCGGAGCGCTTCTGGCGGAGGATCTTCCGGAGCTGTTCCTGGTAAGTGGGCGGTACCAGCTTCTGCATGGCGGCCACGGCGGCACTGTATTCCTTCAGCGTCATGTCACGCAGGCTCGTGGTACGTCCCTCCGTGTACTGGGAAACGATGCTTTCCTTCAGCGCGTCACGATCCGATGTCGGAAGGCGGTTCAAAAGGCTGTAAAACGCCGAGTAATTCTCGGGTTTGTTCAATTGCTTGCGGCTGTTGATGTCTATCTGCATGGCTATGTCGGTTTTAAATTATCCCTTTAAAAAGGGCACGCCTCCAAAAAAGAAGTTAAAACGTCACTTAAAACTTTTTACAATTATGCCGGAGAACGTACCCTGATTCATTATTTTTGTCTGTCACTTTTAAATTTTACAATTATGAAATTTACAGAAGAAAAAAATGCTAATGCCATTTTGGCCGAGATCAACAAGAAATGTTCACCGTACGAATGTCCCATGTGCAAACAAAGAACAAACTTTATTTTCGGTAAAGGTGAGTCTCAAATTTTATCGTTCCAACGGGAAGGGATGCAATTAAAAGCTGATAATGGCATCAATTTTACCCTGTCATTGTCGGATATTGCCAAAACTGCGGCTATGTAGCCCAATTCAATCTGAATGTCATTTTCCCCAGAGAAATGACACCTTTTTGGTAGGTATCATTTTGGAACTTTCCTTCTGATTCACCAGAGGTTCGGCTATCCACATTCCGTTTCTGGTGAATCACTTCAACCGACACCACACTGTTCCTGTTGGTGTTGATCGCCATAATGTATCTGTTTCCTTTCTGTCCTTTCTCGTAAAGATAAGCCCAGTTCTCCTCAACCTCCACGTAACCTTGGCGGTCAACCGGAAGACCGAAACCGTTCACGATTTGCACACGGACCTTCAGACCTTCGAATTTCTTGAATATATTGCTCATAATATTGAAGTGTTACAGGTTATTCAACTCTTATCCTTCCGGTGTATTGGTTTCCCCGAAACTTCATCCCCTTGGTGAAGCCGCCCGGATATCCCAGTTCCTTACTTCTCGCGTTTGCCAGCAACAGATGTTCCCGGCTAAGGGAGGCTACAAAACCTTTGTCCTTTTCCAGTCCCATCTCTCGGGCCTTTCGGGTGACACTGCGTTTCGGAAACACCGAGCATTTCAGCCAGCTCCCGGTTGAGGGTATTGTGATAGTGGCGACGCATGATGGAAAGCATATTACCGTTCCAAAAGATACGGGTGGAATATCCCTTATGCTCGACGAGCCGTCCCAGTGTCCGGTGCATGAAAGTACCGTCAGCAACCTTCCGGTGCTTGCGGTACTGTTCACGCTTGTACACCAGCACACATTCATGACACCAGGAACTCCGTCCCCCATTCTTCAACGGATAGAACTCACGCATCCACAACTTTCGGCCGCAATGCGGACAGACACGTTTACGTTTCTGCTTGTTGTTATTTTCACTCATAGCTGTTTATGCTGCATTCATCAGTTCATATTCAAATTTTCACCGAACGGAATAGTATTAATGTCAGCCTTTCTCGTGTAGGCCTGCATAAGTCCCACGGAAAGCAGCATATAGACATTCTTATTCGCTTTGACAACCCGGAAATAGAGCCGACAATATGTTCAGTCTTGCCGGTAATGATTGAGCCGGCTATCTGCTCAAGCCCGTCTGGATGGTCCTCACTGGCCGCAACGCTCATAAAGGCACTAAGATCGTTTTCCTTACAAAAAGTTATCCACGTATTGGCAGAGTTCCTTTACTGCCTCTTTCTGTTTTTCTGTAATCATTTCTGTTAAATTTTAATGGTTAATAATTATATGTTGAAATCGCGAAATCTCTTTTTTGATACTGGCTGTACATAGTTTCCTCCCAATCCGTCTCTTCCTCCTCCGGAAGGTCATCCTCATCAAGTTCTACCTCCTTACGGTAAATCAGATACCGTGCCTCCAGAAAGAAGAGGACCACGCGGCGCAGGAACTCACGGGCGGAGGCGATGCCGTGCTTTTCCATGAAGGAGGCGATACGGTCCGGACCGATAGTGTTCGTGCGGATGCTCACCAGACACTGCCGGCGGAAGTCCTTCAGCGTGCTGCCCCTCACCTCGAACACGCGGTCAGCGATACGGCCGAGACTCTCCGGAATATGGTATCCGGAACCTTCGTCATCCGTTCCCACCAGCAGTTCAGCAGCAGCCGTCAGCATACCCTCCACGCTCATGCGCTGGGCAGCGGCCGTCTCCTTCAGGAACACGTACTGGTAATTGCTCACGTAGGTATGTATGAGGTAGCCTTCAGGACGGCGGAACACCTCTTCGAGGCAAGCTCCATCGAAAGGTTGTTCAATGTCACACCGGCACCGCAGCAGAAGGCGCACACCAGGCGGACGACAAGACGCTGGCGGTTGCCCCAGCCGCCAGCGATGATGGCACGCTGCAGGCTGCCGGCAACGGCCGGATCCATCTCGAAGAACAGCACCGACTTCTCCTGACGGCGGAAGAAGAACGACATGTCCGGAATACGATCCATGCAGAGGAGGATGCGCCGGGTGGCCGTGGAGACCCTGCCACCATCCGTCATGCGGATGTAGGACTTCACCAGGTGGTTCATCACTACCGTCATGTCGGAAAAATGATAGTCGGCAACCTTCCCGCGGAACAGTTCATGAAGCAGAACGGGCAGCTTCACAACGTAGTTGTAATACTCCTTTCTCATGGCTCACTTGCTTGAAGGTTTCCAGTCCACTGTTATAATCGCATCCAGCTCACCGCTGCCGCCACACACCGGGCAGGATACATGCACGTCCTCGCGGCTGCCCTCTTCCGTTCCCCAGAACCAGCCGTTGCCCTTGCAGTAACCACACTTGTGGCCGGTACTGACGAAGTTCTCACGGTTAGGCCCCTTACACATATAGGCGGGAGGACAAATCTCCAGCTGTTTCTTTTATCCTGCTCATGCCTGGCCTCCTTTCTGTTTCGGTCCCGCCACATTCCAATAGTCATAGGCGCCCTTCTCCCAGATTGTGTATTCACCAGTGGCCCCCTGATAACGTCCCTTACTGAAGGCGACGTAGCCCTCTACCCATATCTTCAGGTCGGCATCATACATCACGCTCGTGGCCGCATCACCTTTAGGATTCTTGCCACGGGCATGGCTGATGAAAACAAACAGCTTGTCCGGAAACTCCTCCTTCAGCTGGATATAGTCACGATACGTCATCTGTGTGTATTGGAAGCTGTCAATGATCACGATGTTGAAACTCTTATGACGCCGGAGCCTGATCTTCAAGGTGGGGATGTCCTCCTTGATGAACGCCAAATGGCGGCTTACCTCGGCCATACCAAAGCGCCGCAGGTTATTCTGGACTGTCAGAGAAGTTCCTTCCTCCAGGGGTTGAACGCCACACGGTCATACTTTGCAAAGTTCCTTGCAGAGCTGCATCACGAAAGAGGTCTTACCGTTACCGCTGTTGCCCCACACGAACCAGCAGCCCCGGACTTCCGGAGTGTCGAAGGCATCCTTCCATTTCCCTTCGAAAGGGAATACGTCATACTTCTTGTTCAGGATGTCCCTGACATTCAAGGCACGTCTCATGCCCGCTTTTTTATTATCCTTTTTCTCTTCTTCCATGGTCAGAACAGTGTTAGTTGTCGGATATTGTCAATTCGGTCAAAGTACGGCCTGCCGTGCGGCACCCCCGCAGTTTCTCGTGGCAGAGCATCCTGCCGAGTGCCCACAAAAAGGGCATTGGGTGGCAACTGTCCCCATTTACGTCCCGGGTTGAAACCACCGCCGGAACCGCCCACCTCCATGTGAACGCCGGCAACCCACCAGCCGTCCTGCTGTCCCACAAGGGCGTCCAGGTAGTCGCGACCATTCCGGTAAACGGTCACCGTCTCGTATTCCCTCAAGACTGGGTAATCGCTCCAGGGAGCGGGAAGCTCCTCGCGACCGTCGATCTTTAAGTATTCAAATTTGTTTTCCATATCCTTAAAATTACGTTTGAACGGTATTTGAACGGGGGTCATTCCCCACCATGCGTTTCACCTTGTGAATGGACTTCCTCACACGCCGCAAATCAAAGTCACATGTCGAAGCCTCCTTTATCACCTTATCGATGTCTTTCCCGTCAGTCACACCGTTGGCGGAACAGATCGCAAACACGTCGTTCACGTCCGTAGGCTCCAACTCATAAAATTTCCGTCCGATACGGCTGTAGAACTCCTTGTAGCCGGGCTTCTGGTACCGCAAGCCGTTGCTGATGCGCTTGGCAATATAATCGGTACTCAAGAACACGACACCGCATTTCTCCTCCAGCTTGTTGTACAGGCTGATGAAATAGTGGAACACCGGTTCGGTCAGCTTGTCCGCCTCGTCGAACACCAGCAGGGGCGCGTCCATCTGGATGATGTCATCCAATATAAGCCCCCACACCTCACGGATATTATACCCTTCGGTCCGGATTCCGACCGTACGGGCGATCTCGCGGACAAAGTCACCTTTCTTCATGTCCTCAGAGCAGAGGATATAGAAAACCTCCTTATGCTCCTGGAGGTAAACACGGGCGGTGGTACTCTTGCCACAACCGGCCTCGCCGGTCACCCAGGTAACATTGCGCCAGCGCTGCGCATCGGAGAGTACAGCCGTGATCTCCTGGTAAGCACCGGTCTCCACGATCTGCCAGCCGGTAGCGCTTACACCACCGACCTGCGAGGCGACATTACGGAACATCTCGTCGCTGATATTCTCATAACGGCCATTCAGGATATTGCTAACAGTACCTACACTAACCCCCTTCAGGCTGCCAGCAGCCTTCGTCTGGCTCGGGTATTTCGCCACGTAAGCCCGGAGGCTTTCACTGATGGCGTCCTTTTCTTTCATTGTAATTTCCATAATCAATATTTTTTATCTTGTTATAAATCTGTTCCTTATAATTTCCCGACCACCTTGCGGATGCTCACTTCCTTCTTCTCAAAGCTGTCCCATGTCACGTTGCTGATGACTTTCATGTCTCGGCCGATGGAAGGACGGGCCGGCTGGCTGTATTTTCTTGTGCGACGGTCAATCTGGCGTTGCGCCTCCTTTCCGAGACCTTTCAGGTCAGGGGTACGCAGACCGTTCTGTTCCGGTGCGACACCATGTTCGTACTCGATGTCCTTGGCAACGACCTGGCGGTTTATACGCTCGTTGATGACGGCCTCCTGCTGGGCGCGGATGAAACGTTTCTCGGCTTCCGTCTGCTCCTGCTGGGCACGGTGGATCATCAGCGGGAACGAAGCCACACACTCAAAGCGCATCGCTCCGCCCTTATCCTTGTACAGCAGACGTACGCTGCTCATGTCATAAGGATCGTACTGGACATAGAACTTCTTGTAGGTGTTACGTCGGCGCCATTCCAGATCAGGCTCACCGGGGCGGAGAAAACCTCGTAAGGGTATTTCTTTCCCTGTACCGTGATCTCGATACCGTTGGCGGTGAACAGCGACGGTTTCTCGGTCGTGTACCAGAACATCTCCACCATATCCGACACACTTACCGCATCGGTAGCCTCGTTCACGCTGGTATTGTACATCTCAATCCGGGAGATGCCGGTGGCAGGGTGTTTCATTGAATTCCACTGCTCACGGGCGGCGGCATACTGTTCCTTCAGTTCCTCCAATGTGGGGAGGGAGTCGATGTTCGCGTTGATGAATTCCAAATTCGGACGGCTTGTATCTCTCTTTGCCGTAATATTCTGCCCGGTGAAACCGAAACGTTTCTTCAATACCTGGCTCTGGAAGCGGTAGAAAATGTTCTCAATCGTCTTAGATTCGCCATTATACGGAGCTGTCGGGCGGTGGATACGGCTGATCTTCGAGAAAAGGCCCAGCGCCGCGTTCTTCTTATGACCGCCCTGGTTGTCGCACACGATCTCGTAGGGTTTGTGCCGGCTCGTCTGGATAGCCATGCGGAAAGCATGGTACTGGGCGATATAGTCCTCGTTGTCGCTGATGTAATAACCGAGCAGGACTTCACTATAGGCATCCACCACCTCGTACACGCTTGTAGTGCACTTGTTTCCGTTCTCGTCACGATAGTAGAGGTTCAGCTTCGTGCCGTCGCCATACCAGAGGCTGTCACGACGGCCCGGAAGGATGGTCCGGTGCTTGCGGTCATAACGCTGGTGTGCCTTCATTTCCCCATAAACGGCATCGTACCACAGAGGTTCGACACGCGGGCTGTTGAACCATTCGCGGAGGCTGCGGGGACTCTTCAGGGGCTTCCAGCCACGTTCCGGAGCGACACGGTTGTACTCCTCGAAGATCTCCATGTCAGTATAAACCGGAACGCGGCTGCGTTTCAATGCTACAAGGTAACGCCCGCCGTCCTCCTCGATCTTCAGCGTGTTGCTGTTGCCGTATTTACCGCTCACAAGCACACCGTAGTTGTCGGGACGGAACTTGTTTATCAGGGCTTTCAAACGCCCCACACTGCCCGGAAGACTGTGCCCGTACACCGGACGCCATTCCTCACTCGTGACAAGCAGAAGTTCCCAAAGGTTACGGCGGAAACCGGTCAGCTTGTTATTGGATGAACTCAAGCGTTTGAACTCTTCCATCAACGCGTTCAGCACCGAAGCGTTCCAGGTGTATTCCTTCTTCACATCCTCGGGAAGAGCGACCATCGCACCGTTCTTGTCGTAACGGTAATCCTCGAAAAAAGTTCTCGGCCTTCTCGTCTTTCTTCACTATGTTACGGATCATTTCCTGTCTCATTTGTTTCTCGGGTTCGCCATGACGCTCAACCCAACGTTTCTTGTATTTCTCGGGAAGGGAGGAATAGGCATACAGAGCCGGATTATTTTCACCACCGCCACGGGAAACGACATCCAGTTTTTCTCGGGACAGCTGGCTATTCAAAGTGCCTTTGGGCATTATATCCAGCAACTCTTTGTAAAGTTACACACAATATATTATCAAAGTATTCCATCTCCCAGCTTGATTATCAATCCTCTAAATCATTCAAAGGGACATGCTTCTTCAGCAGCCGCACGGAGATCCCGAAATTCAACACTACGAGAAGTTCCAGCAGCGGATTAATAAAAAAAAAATAGAGAGCAGGATCCCGAAACTCATACAGAAGTAAAGCACGCAAAAGCGCTGTTTTCGTTTCAGACGAGCAAACCAGTGCAGCTGGTCGCTGAACAATGTCATCAAATCATTTTTCATGGCTACTTGTATTTTGAGGATTACCACCTACTTTGGATCCACCGCGCTCAATGGCGAGCTTACGAATGGAACGGGCCAGTTTGCTGTTCTTACGGAAGGCAAGCGCATGACTCACCATCACGTTTGTACAGCCCATCAGTTCGGCAATTTTATTCACCTCACCGTATTCTACAACTATTCGTTCTTTCATACTATCTAATATTTAAATTATCGTAGTGGGCAGTCGCGGATTCGAACCGCGGACCATAACCTCTCCATTATAGGAGTTTAGTTTGTTCTACCAGCTGAACTAACTGCCCGAGAAAATTATTAAAGCTCCTTTATCGCATCCTCCGAACACATATTACAGTCCAAACCTGACCATTTTTCATATAATCGATATTATATTCCCGCACGAACGTACAAATGTTATAATCCCAGTCACGAACTATACCATCAATGATCTCACCATTTCTCTTGGTGATTCTCACACTTTGTCCCTTTTTAAATTTTACTTCCATTTTGCTTCTTTTTAAATTCTCATTGTTACCTCAAGCCTTTTTTAGCTTTGGGGCGTGTTTAAACTTTAATCACGTGGCAAATATAGTCTAAGTTTCTTAGACAACAAAGTGTTAATCCAAATAATTTAGATTTATGAGCGTTTTTTTCTAAGAATCTTAGATATCTAAGGGAGAGTAGGGGACTTAAATTAGATGAATTTGAGTTTCTGGGCATCAAAAAGGTACAATGTCAAACTATGAACTGGGTAATACAGAACCTAAATTGAGTTTGTTATGTGAAATATCTAAGTTTTTTAGAATATCAATCGACGACTTTCTTTAAAAGATATAGAAGCCGAAAAAATTACACCAGTAGTAACGGAAACAGCTCCTCCAGAAACAGCTAACAATAATTTTAGGGAGCTTCTGGATGTTTTAAGGAAAAAGACTCCACCATTCGAGAAATGGCAGAGGAAATAGGGGTGCTCAAACAGACAATTACACAACTTAAACAGGACAAGTCGGGGCGTGTTTCGATGCAAGCGATTCTACGGTTGCCAATGCCATCTAAAACGTGTTTTATGGGGGAAAGGGAGGTAAAAACAGTTAAATCACTATTTTACAGCAGAATATATAAAAAATACAGGGGAGTAAATAAATATTATCTATATACAATTTACCCCCTACAATATTATAAAAACCGATGAATACCAAATAAAAAAAAGATTTTCCCCGTTTTATTAGAACAAAATAGGCACAAAATGAATAACCAAATGAATAAGCAATCAAAACATTTCGTTTTTGTAATAGCTTAAATGAATAACCAAATGAATAAGCAAGTGAATAACCTTTCCACTTTTTAAGACGTTCAAAGCGTTCAAACGGATAAATACAGCCTTCCATCATAGTTTGACACTTATAAGGGCAAAAAAAGCCGCTTTTGCGGCTTTTAATTGCGTTCTAAGGCATTTTATCCCTTTCTGGTACATGTTATCAAGCGAGACTGAATAATCATTGCACGTTTCGTGTATTTGGCAATGTCATCAACCAGTCCAGCATGTAAAAGACTACTCTTAGTGATTCCGACCTGTTTCTCCGTCAGAGTTTCAAAAATGGCCGATATACTACCAAAGTAGATGTTCTTTTTCTCAAAAAATCAAATGTACATGGATAACTTTACTCATGATATATAGTATTTATTTCACTGCAAATATACCAAATATCAGCTATATGGAATAATTTTAATAAATAAAAATAGGAGAGAAGCGAAGCGCTCCCCTACTCCACTTGCATAAATTACACCATTTGGTTATCTTTGTATATGGAAGTATGGCCTGGGCAAAGCATCGGAGTGAAATAATACCATACTGCCTGAATTCTCCCCTACCCACTTCTAATGTAAAGAGATTCATTTGAACGGTGTTCAAACAAGGTTCAAATGTAAGCGTTTTTCCCCCTTACCTTTTCATTCTGTCCATAGAAGCTAGCAAAATCTTTTTTTGAGGCATCAGTATTTTATCAGAATCTGTAAATAGACGGTAAAGATGGCGTATCAATTACCGGTACAAATTTTATAGTAGAATCTATTAAAGGCAAAGACAAGCCTTTTTCTATGACTATACCATTCTCTGGCTATATTAAGTTTTAATCGTTCAAGTACAGTATCTTGAGCATTCTCATCTATTTCAATAAGTAAACTGCAGTTGGGGGTTAGATTGCTAATCGCACGAGTGATTGCAATATCTTTTGAATAACCTGATTAGAAACATTATTAATGTATATTCCTTGCTTTCACTGCATGAAAGAACACTAATTGAGCAAAAAGAAAAACAATAAATATATTGATTTCATAATTAGACAATTTTATTTACAGTATATTATATCACATATCATGTTAATTTCAGTAAGTTAGCTTCTCTTATACTTTTAAACGCTGGATTCATTAAGTATATTTTTTGATTCAGGATCATCCCAACTATTATTATACAGTTTAGATCCTAGAAAACAACACAAATGTCCTGTATTTCCATCCATATCAATAAAAAAAGATAATTGATGGATTACCCTCATCGTTTTTAAGAAATCTTCCTTATAAAACTTACCATACTAGATTCTGAAAACCCTTCAGACAAAAGATATGCATCAAGGACTCTCCAGAGACACCAAATTTCTCATAAATATCTGAAAAGAGTTACAAGTTTCATCAGCATCAGCCTCCAGTTTATCTATAGCATCTTTAAAGTCCTCATCACTTACTAATTGATATGGATTAGATGCACCATTCATATAAAAGCGATGCAGAAAATTAAAACAATGAGTACATTGCAGGCAGACTCGTATTTAAAGACTCCAAGCATGCATAAACACACCAATATTCATACTTTTTGAGTGATCCTTGTTACTGCACTACTGAAATCGATTTCTTTAGTCAACTCGCTGCTTGCTCCCTGAGCAAACCCATTCAAAGGAATAATTATTCCAAAGATTGCAAACTTTAGAACTAGATATTTCAGTATTACACACCTTGACAATTTAAATTTCAGACTAAAATGTTTCATAAGATACTTTTTAAAAAAGTAACAAAGATAGAATTATCAAAAGTCACAGTCCGACCAAACTCATTTTATCTTAGCTGTGCTTCATTTTATTCATATTACACCTTCCTTCTAATATCCTTCACAATATAAACATTTTCATACATTTATCCTAAAACCAAACGTAGACAAATAAGAAAAACACCTCATTTGTCTACGTTTAATAACAAACTATAAACATTCAACGAACCTCAATTACACATAAAGTCTTCGGATAAACTTCGTTAAATGATATTCATCTTCAATTCTCATCTTTTTTCTTTATCCGATACCTTCTTGTCCGAAAAAAGCTAACAAAGATATGAAACTGACGAGCAATCTTTTTCATGAGAAACTTCTAATCGCAATAGAACAATAATATGAATATCCTCTTCCGATAGCAAGGGGTAATCCTGTCGTAGTTTAACAACAAAGTTGTCCTGTTCTTTATTAAGATATTGTTCCACGGTTTCCCAATCATCTTCTTTTTATTTGAGGAAAAATATCCTTCCACCGTTCTGAGTCATTCATCTTCGGGCAAATCTCGCCATTCTTCAGAACTTGCATAATTATTTATAAATTTAAAACCATCCAGAATTGTATTTGTCGACATATTCAACCAATAAAGAACTTGTGGAACAACCAGCGTGTTCTCCATTATTAGATTACCTGTTGACACATACGTCGGAAACGTATTAGGTAACTCAACAAATGCTTCCTCTTTAAATGTTTCGCTATTTTGTTTATCCAGATTGACATATAACAAATCTAATCCATCCGCTATCTGATTTTGATAACCAGCGTATCTTGTTTACTAGCATCTTTCACTTCATCCGGATTCAATTTCCAGTATGCAAGTAAATCTTTTAAAAATGGGCATCATTTGATGATAT
>VOFC01005513.1_pt1 | contig 11671 bp, 22 predicted proteins | sample 5384161 | NCBI WGS metagenome assembly VOFC01 (sample SAMN12384722, study PRJNA508395) | human gut metagenome | isolation source: healthy gut B | host: Homo sapiens | reverse complement strand
AGTATCAACAACAATTGTTGATACTTTATTTTACTTAGTTTCAATTAAACCATAGTCTCCATCTTTTTCTTTTTATAAAGAACACAAGTTTTGTTAGTATCCATATCTTTATATACAAAGAATGAATGACCTAATAGTTCCATTTCAAGAATAGCCTCTTTCTTCATCCATAGGTTTCATTTTCAATATTTTTTTCTTTTAACAATTTTTTCTTTTTAGGTTCTTCCTCCTTTTTATATCAAAATCAAAGTTAAATTCTTTTTAATATTATCTTTAACATTTCTGTTTAATCTAGTTTTATTCTTTCTGATTTTGTCTTTCTAATTTATCGCTTACCAAGTCAATAGCAGCATATAAATCATCACTTTCTTCTTCACTTCTAAGAATAAATTTACTAGTAGGAATAGTAACTTCCACTATTTGTGAATTACCTCTTAACTCTAGCAAGGACATTAGCCTTAATATCATCGTCCTTAAAATATTTTTAAGTCTTCCTAATTTAGTTTCCGTATAGTCTTTTATTGCATCGGTAATAAGCATTTTATCACCACGAATATTGTATTTCATTTAACATCCTCCTCCTATAATTAAAGTATATCAGAAATAATTTAAAAATAAAATAGAAAATGAAAATAACATAATTTAACATAATTTAAACATAATTTGAGTAAAATTAAATTATCATTATATTCATGATTATCTACAAGATTTTGAATAGAATTTTTAACATCAGGAGTATCCTCTTTATAAGTAACACCATACCAGTTAGCACTAGTAGGAATAACCTTAGTATTGAGCCTTATTATTCTTAATTAAATTACTAAGAACATCAGGAATTAAATACTCTGCGGTAAGTAAGTTATCTTTATTATTGTCAAAGAACTCAGGGAAACCTTCTTCTATATAATTAAATATACTAGAGTAAATAATAGGAAATTCATACTGACAGTATCGTCATCTTTAACAGTAAATGCTTTACTTCCATCTAGTGGACTAGCAATTATTTCATTATTAACTCTCTCTACTTTACTTTCAGTTAAATTAGTAAGATATCCATTATTATCTACATTACATACTCCTCTTTTAACAGAGCCATTTGTATTAGCAACTTTATATCCTATCATTCCATATTCACTGAAGACTCATCTACCTTTACTTAAATACTCATAAGCTTTAATAAAAAAGCATCTCTTCCATAGAAGTCATCTGAGTTAATCATTGCAAAGTTTTCATGAACCTTTTCCTTACAGCAAAGTACCGCATGAGCAGTACCAAGAGGTTTAACTCTATCACTAGGAAGAGTGTATCCTAAAGGTAGATTATTAAGTTCTTGAAAAAGCATATTCAGTTTTAATATATGGTTCTACTCTAGCTCCTATTGTCTCCTTAAATAAATCATAGTTTTCCCTTTTTATTAAAAAATACAATTTTATTAAATCCAGCTTTAATAGCATCATATACAGAATAGTCTATAATAAATTCTCCATTAGGACCCATAGGCTCAATTTGCTTAAGTCCCCAAAGCGACTACCCATACCTGCTGCTAAAATAACAAGTGTAATATCTTTTTCAAATTAACATTCCTTTCTATTTTGTATATTTTTTTAATTTTTCTTTTAATTTTTCTTAATAGTGGGTCCCAAAACAATTCCAATAATTACTACTCCTATAACTATAATAATATCACTAGTGGACATATTCTTTAAATCAATATAACTATCACTATTATCAGTAGTATTATCATCATTCTTAGAACTACTATTTGAATCAAACTCCTTTCTTGCTTCTTCATTCCATATACCTATTTTAGAGGCTTTGCTGCTACTGCTTGGTGATCCTTTAGAGTATTAGTATACTTATAATCACCATACAAATAAGCAACCTCTGCATAGCCATTTTTAACAAGTTCATCTTGAAGTAAAGTATCATCTACCCATACCCAAGCTAAAAACTCTATTATATTTATCTTTTTTTTATCACTATTTTTATCATATTCAAGTTCTATTTTCTTTGCATTAGTAACTAAATTACAGGTATAATTACTTTTTTTTTTCACCATAGTATTCAACCCCTTTAGTGGGATGAACAGACTCTGAGTATAATATAAATATTTTAATATAAGAAAGTTCATTTCCTAATATGATAGCAAGTAAGATGTATAATATATAAGCCACTAATAATAACAATTAATAAACCATTATTGCTTTTATGACTGCAAGTGCTGTTGCAAGAACTATTTCCAGACATTATAATGCACCTCCTTTAAATTATATCCAAGCGCCTAGTATGATTATTAGTAGGATAAATAGTACTAATACAATAGCAGCACTAAAGATCCAGTACCGCATCCACAGTTACCCATAATACATTCCTCCTTTTTTTTTCTATTCACAATATTTTATGGAAAAATAAAAAAGTGTGCTGTACTTTTTAAATAAACAATAAAAAAAATAAAATTAAAAAGAACCTAGTGGTAATTTGCCCATATTTACAAAATAGCCTTGTATTTTTAGCCCTAGATTTGATATTATATTAGTGTATCTTTGAAAAGGAGAATAATACAAAAATGGCAAAAGAAAAAAACAAGAGACAAAAAATAATAAAAAAGAAAAGAAAGAGGTAGTATAAAAAAAGAGAAAGTTTCTCCTAGTTAAAGAAGTTCCTAAAAAGAGTCTAAAAAAAAAAATCAAAAAAGATACTAAAAAAATGTAAATAAAGTTAATGATGATAAAGTATTTAAAATGCTTGAATTTTTGATAAATATAGACTTGCTATTTATGGAGCAGTTGGTGGTATATTAATTACTGTATTAGTAGTTGTTATTATATGGCCTGATAGAATTGCTACATTAAAAGATGGTTTACTCAACCTGTTGCAGAAATTGATGGTTATACAGTAACTGCAAATGACTTATATGAAGATATGAAAGATGTATATTCTATTAGTTCATTATTTGATAAGATTGACAATAAAATACTTGAAGAAAAATATCCTGAAACAGATGAGATGAACGACGAATTAAAACAGCAAGCAGAAAGTTATTATAATATGTATAAACAATACTATAAAATGGATAAAGAAACTTTTAACTCAAAAATGGTTTTGGTAGTGAAAAAGCTTTCTTAGAATATTTAAGACTACAATATAGAAGAAATAAATATGCTGAAGACTATATCAAAACTTTAAATTTCTGATAAAGCAATAGAAAAGTACTATGAAGATAAGGTATATGGAGATATCAATACCAAACACATTTTAGTAAAAGTTAGATAGCAGTGCTACTGATGAAGAAAAGAAAGAAAGCTGAAAATTTAGCTAAAGAAATTATATCTAAATTAAATGAATGGTAAATCTTTTGATGATGTTAAAGAAGAATATAAAAAGATCAAATTACTTATGAAGAATTAGGATATAAATCTTATAATGCTAACTTAGAATCTGCTTATATGGAAGCTAATGCAAAAACTAGAAAATAATAGTTATAGCAAAGAACCTGTTAAGACTTCTTATGGTTATCATGTAATTTATAGAATAGACCAAAAAAAGAAAAACCTGCTCTTGAAGATGTTAAAGAAGAAATAATTGATTCATTAGTAAGTGAAAAGAAATCAGAAGATAAAAATATCTCTTATGTTGCTTTAGATAAAATGAGAGAAGAATCAGGTCTTAAATTCTCTGATACTGTATTAGAAAAGAAATATAATACATATATGTAAATGTACTAATAAGAGTAGTAGGAGAACAAATCCATACCCTTCTTTTTATGTGCATACTCTACTAAATCATTATGATAAGCATTAATTTCTGCAAATAAAGCTTCAGCGGGTAAAAACATAATAGCCTGATCAGAGTAACGCCAGGTATAATATATTTGCTGGCAATAGCATCAATATGCTTTTTAACATCCATTTTAAATGCCTTTTCATATGCATTTCTATCTACTTGAGGTAAATTTTTATCAACCATTTTTTTTTGATAATGTTCTAAAGGAAATTTAGAATCAATAGCAACTGTTCAAGAGGTTCTGGAGCAAAAATAACACTATCTGCTATTGTACCATTAGGTAGACTATATTGAAGTCTATATACATTATCATTTTTTCACCAAAATACTAACTAAAATATGTTTAAGATTAACTTCTCCAAAATACCACGACTCTTTTTTATCTGTAAGAATACTTTGGAGAGAAACAATATCAGTAGACAAAGTATCAATTTTCTTTTGTGCCTCATCTATTTTAGATAATCTTTCTAATATATTAGTAAATGTTTTATTAGTCTTAACAAAATTATCATCAAGTCTCTCATTAACTTTATCATTAATTTGACTAAGTTTCTTTTCCATTCTTTCATTTAATCCATTAAAATTGTCATTCATTGTTTTTCATTATATCTATTTGAAAACTAGATAATTCTTTAACTGTAGTAGTTTCTAAATTACCAAGTCTTTCAGTAATTTTTCCTTCATTAACATTCTTACTAATTGCTATAATAACTAAGATAATTACTACAATAAGTAGCCCTATAATTATATAATCTAACATTTTATACCTCCATATTTCACATTTAAAAGTATATCATATATTTAATATCAAGTAAATAGAAAATATAAAAATATCGAACAAATGTATATAAAATATTATAGTGTTTAGTAAAAGAGCTTGTAATCTCTTTACTATCATTAAAGCCTAAAGTCTTTAATGAAAAAAATTGAAACCTGTAGTCTTCAATTTTAAGTTTATCTTTTATTTCTTTTTTATCCTCTTCAGTAGGAGGTTTCATATAATATTTATCAGGATTATTCATAATTTCTTTTTCAATATAATAAGGACAATATAGCATAAATAAACTAAAATCATGAGGAAGAACAAGTCCATCAGCACTAGTAAGAGAGTTTAAATATATATCACCATAAATACTTTCTGGAAGAACAAGCCCATCAGCACTAGTAAGAGAGCTTAAATTTATATAGTCACCAATATGTTGAGGAAGAACAAGCCCATCAGCACTAGTAAGAGAGCTTAAATTTATATAGCCACCAATATGTTGAGGAAGAACAAGCCCATCAGCACTAGTAAGAGATCTTAAATCTATACTACCACCAAGTTGTTTAGGAAGAATAAGTCCATCAGCACTAGTAAGAGATCTTAAATCTATACTACCACCAAGTTGTTTAGGAAGAATAAGTCCATCAGCACTAGTAAGAGAACTTAAATCTATACTACCACCAAGTTGTTTAGGAAGAACAAGTCCATCAGTACTAGCAAGAGATCTTAAATATATATCGCCACCAACATGTTTAGGAAGAACAAGTCCCTCAGCACTAGTAAGAGATCTTAAATCTATACTACAACCAAGATGTTGAGGAAGAACAAGTCCATCAGCACTAGTAAGAGAACTTAAATCTATACTATTACCAACATGTTGAGGAAGAATAAGTCCATCAGCACTAGTAAGAGAACTTAAATCTATACTACCACCAATACTTTCGGGAAGAACAAGTCCATCAGCACTAGTAAGAGAACTTAAATTTATACCGCTACCAACATGTTGAGGAAGAACAAGTCCCTCAGCACTAGTAAGAGATCTTAAATCTATACCACAACCAAGTTGTTTAGGAAGAACAAGTCCCTCAGCACTAGTAAGAGAACTTAAATCTATACCACAACCAAGTTGTTTAGGAAGAACAAGTCCCTCAGCACTAGTAAGAGAACTTACATGTTGAGGAAGAACAAGTCCCTCAGTACTAGTAAGAGAACTTAAATCTATCCTACCACCAATACTTTCGGGAAGAACAAGTCCCTCAGCACTAGTAAGAGATCTTAAATATATATCGCCACCAACATGTTGAGGAAGAACAAGTCCCTCAGCACTAGTAAGAGATCTTAAATATATATCGCCACCAACATGTTGAGGAAGAACAAGTCCCTCAGCACTAGTAAGAGAACTTAAATTTATAATACTACCAACATGTTGAGGAAGAACAAGTCCATCAGCACTAGTAAGAGATCTTAAATCTATACCACCACCAAGTTGTTTAGGAAGAACAAGTCCACCAGCACTAGTAAGAGATCTTAAATCTATACCACCACCAAGTTGTTTAGGAAGAACAAGTCCCTCAGCACTAGTAAGAGATCTTAAATCTATACCACCACCAAGTTGTTTAGGAAGAACAAGCCCTTCAGCACTAGTAAGAGAATTTAAATCTATATAGCCACCAACATGTTGAGGAAGAACAAGTCCATCAGCACTAGTAAGAGAGCTTAAATCTATATTACCCGGAAGAGCTTTAAACTTTTTGGATTATTTAGCCATTCTTTTTTTTTGTGATAAAGCAACCTCTTCTTCTTCAATATTAAATATAAGACTATAATCTTTTCTTTTATTTCTTTTTCTTTTAATTTCTTCTATTCTAGGATCTTTTTTGAACCCGAAACCTATGATTTGATCATCTATTTCATACAAAAATTTAAGTTCTTCAACAGTAAGATCAATATTATTATTTACCTTTTTATCAATTAAAGTAAGTAATTTCATATCATGTTCTTTTTTTTAATATTCACCTTTATCAGGAAATTCTTTTAGTTTTTCTTCAAGAATAGGCATCATTTCAGGTTCCATATTTTGATTATCTGCAATACCTCTAATTTCACCAATTTTATCTTTACCATCCATTCTAATAGCAATTCTAGGTACTTTAGCCTCTCCATTTTCATCTAATGAGTAATAAACATAAAAGTCACCACCTGCTAACTGGTCTTTGGCAAAGTTTTCACCGGCAGCAGTACACCAACCAGTATAATAGCCTTGAAGTGAATCTCTTAAAATATTATAATCACTTCCTTGTTCATATTTAATCCATTTACCATCGCTATTATTACTTTGATGTTCTCCTTTTAAAAAAACTTTGCTTAATAACATACTCGTATAAAAGTTTAAAATTACCAGTACTTAATGCTTGTTTAATATCTTCTTCGCTTTTTTTATCTTTAAGAAAATCTTCCATTAGTTTTAAAGTGGTAAAAATATATTCTCTTTCTACCGGAGGAAAAGGATATACTGTTGTTTTATCTCTTTTACTAAATTTACCAGTTTCTTTATCATATTTACCTAAATTTTGTAGTCCTTGAAATACCCAGTACTTTTCCCACATTCCATAAGATTTACTTTCTTCATCATATAAAAAGTATTCAATCCATTTATCTAAACTTTTCTTTTGGTCATCAATAACTTCTTCAGTCATTCTCCTCTTATCTTCTTCAGTTAATTTTATATTACCATAACCTCTTTCTCTAGCAAGTCTAACTTGATTTTGAAAGTAAGCATCAGGTATATTTTCTGGTTTAATAACATATAAGTCATAATAAAAATTTTTAAGTAATTTTTCCCCAGTAACACTTTTAGTCTTAGCCACCTTATTGTGTAATTCTTCAAGCCTTTCAAAAATATTTTAGTAGTCTTTCTCTCTTTTTTTTATCAGATATATTTGAAGCCTTAAGAACTCTATCACTATTATGTAAATTAGTATAAACTTTAGATATCATATCTATCCAAGCATTTCTCATGTTATCATCCATAGTTATCACCTCTTCTAGCATAAATATACCACATTTAAAAAATAACAATAAAGAAAATAATAATATTTTACATAATATTTTACATAAAAAAAATCCTAAATTAATAGGATTATTTAAGTAATTTACTAAAGTATTTATCTATTTCTTTTTACTCTTGATTTAAATACAAACATATCAACTATGGCACTTACAGAGTATACAATAAGAATAATACCAATTAATGTAGTAATAACAAGAGCAGTATTTCCTGGATTAATAATTAATACTACACCACATATGATCATTAAGATAGAGGTAAATAAAGATAGAATATAACTATTATCAATATCTTTAATAATAAATGATATTCTAGAACTAAATGCACCACTTATAACAAAGAAAATACCTAAAGCAATTGGTAAAATACTCTCAAAAAATACTAGGATTTAAGAATACACAAATACCAAGTAAAAATGATAAAATACTATTTGTCATTTGGAATAAACAAAGAGCAGGATTAATACTAAAACTATCTATAAAACTATAAATACCATAGATAATCATAATAGTACCAATAACATAAGCAAAAGTATCAAGAGATGCTTTAGGCCATACTATAAGTAGTATTCCTACTATCATAAATAAAACTGACAATATAATCGATAAATTAATGTATTCATTTATTTTCTTAATCATACTAACCATCCTTTCTAACAATATTATAACAAAGATACCAAAAAATTACAACACATAACTAAAAAAAAAAATAGTTGTGAATTTTTTTTTTTTTTACAACTATTTAATTATTAACTCCATGTCTTACTACTGGTGTATCATTAGTAATAGCTTTAAAAAGTATAACCATTATTTTTTCCGTATCTTATAATGTCGCTTAAAGCATTAACAGTAGCTCTATGATTAGCAGAATCATGCATAAGAACTACGTTAGCTCTGTTATGAGAGACATTATTAATAACATTATAATATATATTAGAAGAATTATTAATATCACTTCCAGCATCATTAGAATCAACATTCCAATCAAAATAATTATATCCTCTGTTTACTACTTCTACTGTCAAATAAGACATAATACCATTATTATATTTTCTACTTACAGTATTAGAACTACCACCAGGAAATCTAATGAAATTTGGTCTTATATTAATAACATTAAATACTTTATCACTAATATTATTTAAATCATTAAAATAATTATTACTACTAGTATAAATATAAGAGTAACTATGTGTATTACTATGAAGCCCAATAGTATGTCCACTATTATAAGCCCTTTTAGTGGATTCATTCGCCCCACAAACAAAGAAAGTTGCTTTTATACCTTCCCTATCTAATATATCAAGTATTTCTTCTGTTAAATAACTAGGACCATCATCAAATGTTAGATATATAATACCATCTCCTGAGTATACTGGCCTCTTTATAACTATTACTTCTCTATCTATACTAAACGCATTATCACTACTATCTTTAACTTCGTAAGTAATTTTATATTTACCAATAGTATTTGTATCAACATCCCCTGTGGATACAACCTTATTAGTAATATCACCATCACAATTATCAAAAAGCGGTATATCCTTCTGCGGTATAAGAACTACCTTTATAAATATATATAGTCCTCTTACCCTTAAGTTCTATACTAGGATTAATCTTATCTTCATGTATAATATCTCTTTTAACTTCTGATTTATTAAAAAGAAGAATCACAAACTTTATATAAAATATTATCTTTACCTATAATAGTATCAACTTTATCAGTAATATCACCATCATAGTTATCCAAAGCAGTATAACCTTCTTCAATATAGTCTTTGTTAGGACATACATAAGCAGGATTATCCCCTTAAGTTCTATATCAGGAGGAATCTTATCAACAACTTTAACTATAAAATCCTTCTTAATATTGTAAAATAAGTATTTAACACTAGCCCTAACTTTATAATTACCTATTTTAGAAGTATCAACATTACCTGTTGATACAATTTTATCCGATAAATCACTAAATAGATTATAACATTCATAATCAAAAGTATAATCGCTTCCTAATTCTATTTCCATATCATTAGTAATAATATTAGGATAAAATACTGTATATAACAAAAAATAAATGTAACAATAATTAAAAATAAAAGTTCCTTCTTAACAATTTTCATACATCATACTCCACTATAATTATAGCAGACTCTAAAAAAAATACTATTCTAGGATAGTATTTTTATCTGGCTTTTACACCCCTTTTGTATATATGAACCTGATAGTTATCATCACAAGTAGCAAGTAGTACCTCCCTATAATTTTTTATTCCTTGTATATCAAGTTCATGATCTAACCATTCTTTATTCTTACCAATAGCTTTCATATTATTTTCCATATATTTACCATCAATAATAATATTAGCGGTAAGTCCCGTATTCTTACATTTAATTTTCATATCTTTTTTATTTACTGGTTTATCCTTTTCATTAGGAAGAAAACTAATACTACCATTAATTTCCATAATAGCATAATCAATCTCATTTAAATCGAAATAGCCGTTAATTCTAGCCTGAGACAAAAATTCATTAATATCAATCTTCGATTTATCAAACCCAGATTGAATTATTTTTCCTTTTTCCACAAGAACTGTTGGCACGCCATTAAATATTCTTCTAAGACTAATACTTCTTAATGTAACAATAGATATAATATAAGAAGCAAGTCCATATAAAAAAATAGCTAAAATACCAGAAATTAAATTTTTTCTAAGTCCAGAGAAATATCTGCGGCAATAGAACCAATAGTAATACCAATAATATAATCAAATAAATTAAGTTGAGATATCTGTTTCTTACCAATCATCTTAGCAATTAGAAATAATAATGCAAGTACAAATATAGTTCTATAAAATACACCCAAAATATTATCCATAAAAAAAACACCTCATAAATATTATGAGATGTTTTAAAATTTATATACCATTAATATTATTAATAATCATCGTTATAATAAGAATAAATATAATTATTAAATAATAATTCTTAAATACATTCATTATTACTTTAATAGAAGTATTACTATTTTTAATAATATCAAAAAATAAGCATAATACTAAATACAATAAAACTAACAAATAAAGGTATACCAAGAATATTATATTTAATTGCTTCGATAAAATCAAAATTAAGTATACACCTAAAACTACGTGTAAGTCCACATCCAGGACAACAAATATTAAATATTCTTTTAAATATACAACTATAATGAATAGTACCACTTACCATTAACAAAACGAATATAATAATAATAGTAAGTATAAGTAGATTAATAACTCTTTTCATTAGTCACTAAGAGTATTACCATTAGCATCAGTAGTAATATTGCCACAAAGAATAAGAATACCTTCAATAAGTCCCCATACAGCAGAAATAGGACTTAAAATACCACAAGATAAACAAGTAATAAGAAGTTGAGCTATTGCTTTACCAGTATTACCTAAATAAAAGTTATGTATACCCAATCCACCAAGGAATATACCTAATAGTCCAGCGGCCATTTTTGATTTAGCACCACTGTTAGCTTTGCTGACTCTAACTCCACACTTTAAACAAATATCTTGCCCAGGATTAATTTCAGCACCGCAGTTAGAGCAGTATTCAACTTTTTTAGTATCGCTATTTTGTGTAGTTTTGTTTTCAACCTTAACACCACAGTTTAAACAAACCTCTTGTCCTTCGTTAAGTTCATTACCACAGTTTTTACAAAATTTAGCCATATTTATACCTCCTTTACATTCAATATTATTTTATCATAAAAATACTATTTTGTAAATTTACTTAATATTATATCTAATCTTTTCTTTTTTCTTTTTCTAAATCTTCTCTCTTTTATTAACAATTGCTAGAGGTGCCTTAGATACATAATTTTGATTAGCAAGTAAATTATTTCTTCTCTTAATAGAGGCCTCTAATGCTTCTTTCTCTTTTATAAGATTTTCCATTTCTTTTTTCTCTATTACTTGACATATCAAACATATATTTAATGACATATTCCCCTTCTTTAGCGGTAATACCATTTAAAGTACTATCATTTGTTAATAACGAATTATCTACCTTA
>VOFC01002321.1_pt1 | contig 11673 bp, 21 predicted proteins | sample 5384161 | NCBI WGS metagenome assembly VOFC01 (sample SAMN12384722, study PRJNA508395) | human gut metagenome | isolation source: healthy gut B | host: Homo sapiens | reverse complement strand
ATAACCTTATCCATATCCCCATATCCAAAAATCATTTTATTTTCTAAATATACTACCACTTATTTACAAAAATATTGCCATAGATGTTGTGGAGAAAGAGAGGAAGAGACAGGGGAGGAAAGCATTATCAGGCATCTATGATGCATATGATATTCGGAGGAAATCCGGGAAGTAGCAAAAGGAGGCGTATTATTCATTGATGAAGCATATTCTCTGCAAGGCGAGATCGCTATTACGACATTGCTTCGGGAAATGGAAAACCACAGAGAGGATGTCATTGTGATATTTGCCGGGTACCCGGAACCTATGCAGGGTTCCTTGACAGAAATCTCGGTATGCGGTCCAGAATTGTATTTCAGGTGAAATTTGAGGACTATTACAGCCAGAACTTCCCGGCAGGGAGGAATGCATAGGAATAAGCAGTGGGAACAGCATGCATAAAGCCGGTGGAGAATGTCTGACATGGGATTCTTGCGAGATTCCTGCGGAGGAAGAGGAGCGGGTGGATTCCCAGAGAAAGGATCGCTTTGAATATCAGTTTTCCGAATCCCCTGTATCTGGAGGCAGATTTTCCGGAGATGGAAGAGGTGCAGGATGAGAAGCAGAGAGCACACCGGGTTCGCGGGTGAGGCAGAAACTATATGGGACAAAGTATATTAAGGAGTCTGAATGAGTAGAAGCTATAAGCATACGCCGGTATATGAGGCGAAGGGGAACAGAAGCAAGGAGCGATCCCGCTTCCAGAAAGCTCGACAGATATCAGAAGTGCTACCGAAGGAAATGAGAAAAGGAGGAAGGATATGCATTATGTTATCGGCGACATACATAACGACCTGAAGAAACTGAAACAGATCCTAAAGCAGATCAATATCACAAGGGATGATGAACTGATCGTCCTTGGTGATGTGTTTGACCGGGGTGGAGAAACTGCGGACCCCTTCGGAGTATATTGTGCCCTTGCCGGCTTGCAGGGAAAGTGCTCCTGGATACGAGGCAACCACGATGACTGGCTGGCAAATTATACTTATGAGTACTTTAATACTCCGGAGAAAAAAACGGCACAAATTAGCTCCCTATGGTTACAACTAGTTTTGAACTGCTGCGACAGCGTATTACCGAAGTAGACATGCGGAACATTGCTGATCTGATCAAGGGACTGCCGCTACAGAAGGAACTGGAGCTGGAGGGAAAGAAATATCTGTTTGCCCATGCCATGACTTCCCATCCGGATGTCCGGGAAGAGGACCGATATTACATGCGGGGACGATGGATATTGACTGCTTTTTTCTTTGAAGGTATCGATGGATATATCTCCATGTGCGGTCATACGCCCACGGACAGCATTGTGTGGAAGAAGGACAGAAGATATCTGGACGAGCCGGGCGAATTCCATCTGGTGCAACGACAGACATAACGTATATCTCTTAGATTGCGGATGTGGCTTTGCCGGTGGAAGACTTGCCTGTCTCTGTCTGGAGACAAAAGAGCGATTTTACGCCTGAAAACGGGACGAGGATATTTATGTACAGGAATTATTTCTACAGGGAGGATCTTAAGGTAGAACTGACACAGTTGGAAGAAGAGGATGAAAAAGAGCGGTTCATTTGAGGGAAGTAAACATAAGAGGCTGATTCCCGGTTATGTTGCGTTGGAAGTCAAAGAAAATACCTGTAAGATATCTCCGGTGCTGTATCCGGAGTTTCGTTAGGGAAGGGATACTGGAAAGATGCCAGAGAACTTTTGCTGGAAAGAATCTTTAAAGAAAGATTTTTCACAGAAGAAAACGGAAGACGTGTTCCTTACCGGATCGACCGGGTGGAGATCGTATTGTATCAGAAACCCCAAGAGATATTGCCCGGAGTACGGAAGGAAAGCTTTTGTTTCGGGATTTGAAACCTTATTTACAGATATTCGGATATTTTTCTGTAGTGGACAGAGACAACTGGTCCGGTGAAATGTATAAGTACAGAGATGACATACCGGAGAAATACGATGACAGGCTCGTATATGGAATCGGTATGGAGGATAATCCCGAATGCGGATACATTGCCGCCAAAGCGGCTGGTGATCGTGCTTTCAGAGAATGAAAAAGGAAGAATCATGAAAAAGTTTATGGAACTGTTGGAATGCGATTTCCGTAGCGAAACAAATATTGTCTTTTAAAAAGAATCCGGAAAAAGTTTACTTCTTTTCAGATACACGAGGATTACGGAAAAATCTTCTGGATCAGAGATGACCTGTATCGAAAATTACCATAATGTGATCGAACCGCTGATCCATTATCCGGGAGATCGAAGATTCCTGAGATCTCCGATCTGCGGATGCGACGAGAATCGGATTTAGAATCCTTCCTTCTTACGAACTAATCTTAACTCTCTTCTCTTAATGGCATTATCCCATTCCATGCGTTCCCCCGTCGTTCTCTAAGATGAGACCGGGAACCGGGGTGGGCTTTCCATCGTCGCCCATGGCTACCATGACGAAGTAAGCCCGGTTGATGGGGTGCCTGGTGCCGTCCTGCTCTTCGCGGTAGGTGTCCACGCGGACTTCCATGGAAGTGTGTCCCACATGGGTGACCTTGCCGATCAGCACAATAATATCATTCAGATAAGCGCCGGATTTAAAATACAGGTTATCGATGGCTACGGTGGTGGCATCCCTGCCGCAGTGACGTCTGGCAGTGGCTCCGGCTACTTCATCGATCCACTCAACAGTCTTCCGCCGAACAGGCGCCCGAAACCGTTGATATCCGGATGAATGACCACATGCAGCTGATGTGTCTCGGAATCGGAGACTTTTTTCGCGGGAAGTGCACTCGTCTTTTTTTCTGTATTTTCAGTCGTATCTGCTGTATTCATAGTTGTAAAACCTCACATATATTTTGAAATCTAAAATTCTTCACTCAAAACGGCGCGAACAGTAAGTGGGGCAGCGTCTGCACATATATAAAGATAGTATAGCACATTTTGGAAAAAAGTGCCATCCGTATATGATTTTCGGTTTTGGGATATTCTATTGTGTGCAGAAAAAGATCATTTGCAGATCCTTTGATAACTGCCGGGAGCAGAACTTTGCGAAAGGGGAACGGAGATGCTGATCAGACAATTATTGCTCATAGTAACCGGGGCCAGTTACGGCCTGCTGTCGGCAGCCGGAGTGTTTACAGTGCTGGTGGCGGTGGGGCTGATCCCCCGGTTCGCAGGCAAGACCCATACCGCACGTTATGTACTTCTCTATGAGGAAATGGTCATTTTCGGGACGCTGGCGGGATGTTTTGTTACGATTTTCCCAGAGTACAGTCAGTGGGGAAATTATCTGCGGGAACACTTCCCGGAACAGATGAGGCTGTGGACGGCAGCGGGCATTGGAGCACAGGCGGTTTTCGGGGTTTGCCGGAATGTTCATCGGCTGTCTGGCGCTGGCCATTGCTGAGATGCTGGACAGTATTCCTATTTTTGCCAGAAGAATCTCTTTCCGCCACGGGCTGGGCGGGGCCATTCTGGGGATGGCAGCGGGAAAGATCTGCGGGTCACTGTTTTATTTTTGCCACAGAACTGCATCGGACCGTGCAATAAGCAGGGGAATTCTTCCGGAGGAGCAAGCACACAAATGATGATATGGACAATCTGGGAAAATATGTCTATGCAGAGAAGAAACGGCAGGAAGGGACAGGGTATATGAAGCTGCAGACGGTTTTATCTGAAATGTGACAGAAGTGCGGAGGTGCAGGCACAGGATGGTTTTCCTGAAAGGATGTGGCAGAACTTCGCTGTCAGGATCCGGTATTGCAGGCAAAACTAAAAGCCATCAAAATTTATCATTTTCCCAAGGACGGCAAAAAACGATGTGTGATCAGTTGTCTGAAACTGGTAAGTCTTATGGAAGAAATCTGTCCGGAGATCGATGTGCAGGTGGTTGGAGAGACAGATGTGCTGGTGGAATGGATCTGTGAACAGACACAAAGGCTGGCAGCAGTGGATCAAGGCTGCTTTTGTGTGCCTGATCAGCTTTTTCGGTACAGCCTATACGATCATGGCTTACCATAATGATGTGAGGGATCAATGAGGTTTTCACGGAAGTGTACCGGATGGCCATGGGTGCTGAACCCGGAGGCTTGAATACGTTGGAGTATTCTATTCTCTTGGGCTGGCAGCTGGTATTATCGTTTTCTTCAATCATGTCGGTGGCAGGCGCCTGACCAAGGATCCTACCCCCGTCGAAGTCTCCATCAAAAACTACGAGACCGACGTGGATAAGACCCTGATCGAACAAGCAGGAAGAGAAGGAAAAGAGCTGGAAAGCTGACCTTCCCTTATTTTAGCGGAATCATTTCGGAATAAGAGGTATTCCCCTGGGAATCCTTCATGAAGAAGATGCATACGTAATTTTCCGGGTGATCCAGCGGCTGTACCACGGTATGATAATCGCCGGTCAGATCACATCGAAGCCCATCATCCAGCCGGATTTTCCCAGTCGAAGAAGTTCAACAGATTACCGTTGTTATCATCCCGGGTCACGTAGCTGCATCTTGCCACTAAGGACATAGTCTCATAGTCATCCAGATGGATCAACTGCTTGCTGGCACTCTGCAATTCCGCATCGTCATGATCCAGAGGAATCGCACTACGGATGATACCATCCGGGATATTCGTCGCTGACGACGATCTGTACTTTCGCCGTCTGGGATTCCCAGTTGTCAGTATAATTCATCAGCACCGCATGTGCCAGATAACGATTCTCTGTGTCGCTGATATCGGTCTCTGTCAGGATCATGGGAATATCGGAGAGACCGTCCTGATCCTGCATGTAGACAGCGTTATTTTTTGTAAGCAGCATGTAAGAAACCATTTTCATCCAGAGTCACACGGGTACTTCCCTGAATGAAGAGATACATATCATCGGCACGTTCGTCTTCCTCCTCCGCGGTAATATATAGCCTTCGTCCCTGGCTTTGCAGAGGATGTAGCCGCCGGAGGCAAAGTTCGCCTGCCGTTCGGGGGTCAGCTGCAAGGTAATGTCGCATTCATCGTGGGCACCGTCGTTCTGGGTGGTGACGGAAGTCTCGCATTGGAGATCTCTCGATCTGCCAGCAGGGTGTCACCGTTTTCAATGGCGTAAAAGTCTTCCAGAAAACAGGTGTAATTGGGAGCAAAGCCCAGATAATATAACATTTCGATGCAGGCATCCCGGTAATCCGCATCCGTCTGGTAAGGATAGCAGATAGAGATTCCTCCGGCATTGTCCATGTTGGTGTGTCGGAATAGACGATACAGTTTTCCACGGCCTCTGCGGCAGCCTGTGCGGCTTCGGAATCATTTCCCACCAGCTCTAACAGATGCAGGACATCACCATGCCATAATCCATATCGGAGGAGTAAGTACCGAAGTCTCTTACGGGCACGGTTACGCCAGTCTGGGGTAATTCTGCACATCAGAGAAGTGTCCGTTCCGCAAAATAATCGTTCAGAGCTTCTTCGGCTTCGGCATAGGCATTCAGGTCGACGCAGGACAGGTCGAGGTCGGAGTACAGATTCGGATAGTAGTCGAAGACGTATTCCCCGTAATCCATGTAGGAATCGATATATTTCCCCCATGACATCGCCAGGATCACCTCATCGGACAGCTCGACAAAAATCGTAATTCAGCCCCCAGCCGGGTTCGGTCTCCTGGGAGGCAATCATATAATTGGCGTAGGGGGAGCCAGCACGGAAGCCTTCAGGGAACTCATCAGGCAGGCATCAAAGCCGATCCATTCCAGTTTTTGTCATGTGTGCACCACAGGAATCTTCCAGCGCCTCGGACAGTTCATCCAGCGTCAGAAGGTCACGGAAATTCTCATCTACGCCGTAGCCCAGCACTGGTCCGCCGCCGTGATCCCAGAGGATCAGGCTGTAGGAATCTGCCGGGAAGAAATCAAAACCGTAATTTAAAAAGCTGCTCAAAGTCAGGGATCCCCATGTTTTCCGCCGGATAGGTATCACAGGGACAAAACCGGTATCGGTCAACAGCAGGACGGTGCATTCGTCACTGGACGGCCGCGGTCCTGCCATTCGGATGCACCACCGGCATAGACCAGAATATTATTGTGCGCTGTGTCCACTCCGGCCCGTTTCCATCTCGTCCAGATCCAGACTGGCATTACCGTAATCGGTTCCAGATCTGAGCCTACCAGATAGACCATGATGGTCTGGACTTCACCGATGGTATCCAGCGAGTCGTAATCCATCTGGGGCATAGGAACAAGACGGTTGGGACTCGGTTAGTAAGTACCATGACCGTGAGACGAGATGCCTGCGAATTGTTTTGTCCGGCATACTCCAGGATCTGTGCAAATACGCCCATAGGCGTGGTACGGATGCGGCACCCGGTCAGAACCACGGGGACCAGCAGCAGACCCCAAAGGGCCCGTAACTTTTTCCTTGTTCTTTTTTTCATAATAATCTCCCTCATGAAATAAAATTTATACTCATCGCCTATTATCGCATGAAAAAAAAGGCGTCAAACAGTGTAATTGCTTACAATCTGAAAAAATACCAAAGAAAAAACAAAATTCTGGTTCTTTCTTTTTTTCGGAAAAAGATGGGGAGCCGGAATCCGGTGGACAGTCAGAACCACAGGAAAGAAGAAAAGACTTTTTTACAGGAAAACGGTGTGGACCTCATGATCCGGGTACATGACACCGGAATCGGTATGGCCATCACGGATCAGCTGGTACAGCTCATGGGCGGAGAAACCGTCGTAGAGAGTCTGAAAGATAAGGGCTCGATTTCACCGTGTTTTTGCAGCTGCCTCTGGCAGAAGGAAGGCAGTATCGAAGAGAAAACGACAACAGAGAATCGGGAACAGAATGCGGATAACGCGTTCCGCGGCCGCAGGATCCTGCTGGGCGGAGGTCTATTTCGACGGTATTGGATGGCTTCCGGTGGATGTGACACCGGGGTATTATTATGACGCGGTGAAATTGCAGCAGATGGTGGCGACACCGGATATGGTGCACAAGACACTGGCAGAAGATCATAATCTTATGGATGCGGAACAGATCACGGATACCGGAAATGATATGGATACCGCCGTGGCAGAGGTCGCGGAGCTGTTGAGAAGTCTGTTTTTATGGAAGAAAACTGTGTTAAAAGAAAATTTGTAAATAGAAGCATACATAAAAAGAGTGAAAACGGACATTCTGTTATCAGAGAGAGCAGTCACAGAGTCTGCCTGCCGTGCAAGCGGCCGGGCGGCGGAAAGGCATGGTACATCTATGAAACAGGAAGACACAAAACAGGGCAATCAGCAGAAGATGCAGAAAAGAGACCCCGCATATGTCCGGGAATCCGGCACAACCGGATGTACAGCAGAAGCAGGAATACGAACAGTATGTCAAATCGGTGACTCCCACCTACAATCTGTGGGCACAGATGGGAAAAGCGTTTCTGACCGGTGGGATCATCTGCTGTATCGGGCAGGGAATCCTGAACTATACCGGCAATGTGCTGGGAATGGATCCCCAGACGGCAGGCAGCTGGTGTTCCCCTGATCCTGGTGTTTGCATCGGTGGTACTCACGGCACTGCATATTTATCCCAAGATCGTCAAATGGGGAGGTGCAGGAGCCTTAGTACCCATCACCGGCTTTGCCAATTCCGTGACAGCCCCGGCGGTGGAATACCAGAAAGAAGGACAGGTATTCGGTATCGGCTGCAAGATATTCACCATTGCAGGACCTGTGATCCTGTACGGAATTTTCGCCAGCTGGGCATTGGGACTGATCTGCTGAAAACCACCTGCTATGCAGGTGGACAACAATCGCTTTAGCTTACAGTAAAAACCTCCAATGATATAATAGTGTTGGTTCGCCAACCGCACTAATCAAAGGAGGTATCCAAAGTGGATGTAAATAGTTTATCACACAGTAAATAGAATTGTAAGTACCATATTGTGTTTGCGCCAAAGTTCCGAAGAAAAGTAGCATATGGAGCGTTACGTCAGGACATAGCAAATATTTTGAGCATGCTGTGTAAAAGAAAAGGAGTCAATATAGTGGAAGCAGAGATATGTCCGGATCATGTGCATATGCTTGTAGAGATTCCGCCAAACATCAGTGTAGCAAGTTTTGTAGGTTACATAAAAGGAAAAAGTACACTGATGATATTTGAAAGGCATGCAAACCTGAAGTACAAGTATGGCAATCGGCATTTTTGGTGTAGAGGTTATTATGTAGATACTGTAGGAAAAAATGCGAAAAAGATCCAAGAGTATATCCAGAACCAATTAAAAGAGGATTTGGAATACGACCAAATGACACTAAAAGAGTATATTGACCCGTTTACGGGTGAGCCAGTAAAACAAAGCAAATAAGATGAGCCCTTTAGGGCTTTGCAGAGAAATGATGTTGCGGCTGGCGAGTTTTCAACGGGTCTTTAGACCCAGTGCCGGTAACAGCCCCTTATAGGGGCAAAACAAACCACCGGCTCAGCCGGTGGTTATGATATGAAATGTTAAAGGAGAGATTACCATGCAGATAGGAAAAGAGATGGCGATCCCGTCCATCCTGAAGATCGGAAACGGGGCATTAGGTAAGATCGGTGGTTATTTAAAAACGGAAGGTCTGGATCAGGTAGTGTTATTTTTCGGTAACGGACTGATCGATATGTTCGGAGAGCTGGTCATGAATTCACTGAAGGAAGCGGACGTGAATGTTCTGGAATACAATGAACTGGATACGGTGGATATTGACGATATCATTACGCTGGCTTTCGCCATTCCCAACAAGGCAAAGGCGGTGATCTCTATCGGTGGAGGCAAGGTCATCGATGCCGGAAAATATGCGGCATTTCTGCGGAATCTTCCTTTTATCAGTGTGCCGACTTCCAGCTCCAGTGACGGATTTTCCAGTGCCAGCGCATCCCTTCTGGTGCAGGGAAAGCGAACTTCTGTTCCTGCGAGACTGGCATATGGTATCATCGTGGATACGCAGGTGATCCGTACCGCTCCGGAGAAGTTCATTTACTCCGGCATCGGCGATATGATCTCCAAGATCACAGCGCTCTACGACTGGATCTTCGAAGAGAAGGCAGGCTGCGGCGAGGTGAATGATTTTGCGGTCATGATTGCGAAGAAAGCGGTGAACAGCTTCGTCCGCACTCCTTACGAGAGCATCAAGGATGAATTGTTCCTGAAGGAACTACTGGATTCTTTGGCCATGAGCGGTATTGCCAATGAGATCGCCGGCAGCAGTGCCCACCAGCGGCAGTGAGCATCTGATCTCCCATGCACTGGATAAGATCCTGGAAGTGCCGCAGCTTCATGGCATCCAGGTAGGTATTGCCACCTATATCATGGCAAAGGTACAGGATCACCGTTACATCCGTGTCAGCACGGTACTTAAAGATACCGGATTCTGGGATTACGTGGCAACCTTACATATGAAGAAATCCGATTTCCTCAAAGCCATTGACATGGCACCCTCCATCAAACCGCACCGCCATACCTATCTCCATGAGGAAAAATACCGCGAAGCCGCGAAGAAACTGGTGCTGGAAGATGAAGTTCTGAACCGGGTACTGGAGGATTGACGGAGTTTATAAGAGTTTATATTTTTTCTTGCAAACGTAAAAGATTGCGTTATAATGTTAGATGACTAACAAAAATGGTTATATCTAACATTTTATTACGACAACAGCCAAAAGTCCGTGCTTGCACGAGACCTTATGACTGCCGATAACTGAGAAATCGACGAAGTTTCTCATAGTTTAGGTAGTAGAGGAAAATCCCATGCTGGCATGAGGATTTGACGAACACCGCGATTAGAGGCATAGGAGATAAAGGGAGGCAGGATGAACGAGGAGCACGGAGGAGTGTACTGACGAACCGTCAGCTTGGATTTGAGATCAAGGCCGCCAACAACATGATCCGCCGGAAGATCGATGCGATCTTTGCTCAGATGGAAGGAAATGAAATCAACGGAATGCAGGGGCCGCTGTTGGGATATCTGTATCACAAAGAGCCGGAACGGCGATGTATATCAGAAGGATGTGGAGAAGGGAATTCCGAATCCGCAGATCCACGGCAACGGTAATGCTCCAAAATCTGGAACAGAAGGGCTATATCGTCCGGGTGGCATCCACGGAGGATGCCCGACTGAAAAGGATCCTGTTGACGGAGAAAGCGATCGAGCATCACAATCTGATCGAAGAGCAGATCCGGGATTTCAATCGAGAGCTGGAGAACGGTATTACCGAAGAAGAGAAGCAGACATTCTTAACTATTTTAGATAAGATGATGCAGAATCTGGGACAGGACAGCAGGCGGACCGGACGTTGTAACGGGCCATGCCGGAACGAGTGATGCTGGCAGTCATGCATAACAGAGAGGTTACAAAACATTTATTATAGGATAGAAAAAATACAAAAGAAAGGAAACCAGCTATGATCAAAACATTAGCAAAACAAAGATCAAGGAATATAAGAGTGCATCTCTTGTAACTCCTATTTTCATGATCCTGGAAGTAGCCATGGAAATGGTGATTCCGCTCCTGATGGCATCCATCATTGATGACGGTGTGCAGGCGGGATATGAAACATATTTTTTGCCATCGGTTGTTACATGATCCTGGCAGCCATTGTCGGATTGTTCGCCGGTGTCATGGGTGGTAAATACGGTGCAGCATCCACCGGTTTTGCCAGAAATTTAAGAGAGGCCATGTATGAGAACATTCAGACCTTCTCTTTCTCCAACATTGATAAGTTCTCCACGGCAGGACTGGTCACCCGTATGACCACGGATGTTAATATCAGAACGACTTACAGATGCTCTTACGTATGTGCTTCCGCGCACCGGTCAGGCCCTGATCTGATGCTGATGGCGTTCCTGATTAATGCAAGAGTGGCAAGTATTTATCTGGTGGCGGTAGTGTTCCTTGGAATCGTTATCATTTTTATTATGAGAGCAGTGTCCAAGTATTTCAGTGAAGTATTCAAGAAATACGATGATTTAAAATGCCAGCGTACAGGAGAACGTAGCCGCACAGCGTGTGGTAAAGGAAGCTTATGTGCGTGAGGACTATGAAGATCGACAAGTTCCATAAGGCCAGCTACAACATCTACAAGATGTTCAAAAAAGCAGAATGTACCATGACTTATGTATGGCCGGTAATGCAGTTTACCGTATACGGCTGTATCCTTGGAATCAGCTGGCTTGGCACGCTCACATGATCGTTGCCAGCCAGTTGACTACCGGTGAACTGATGAGGCCTGCTGACCTATTGTATGACGATTCTGATGAACCTGATGATGTTAGCCATGATCTTTCGTTATGATGACCATGAGCGCTGCCAGCGGAAGCGTATCGCGGAAGTATTAAATGAAAAAGGCGGACATCGCCAAGCTTCAACAACCTGACTACGATGTGACGACGGTGTAGTATCCGTTTTGATCATGTGACCTTCGCAAACAGGTGAGAAAGCCGGTACTGGATGATTTGAACTTTGAGATCAAAGCCGGAGACCATCATTCTGGGTGGTACCGGTAGTTCAAGACCAGTCTGGTGAACCTCATCAGCCGTCTGTATGATGTAAATGAGGGTACGGTCTATGTCGGCGGTAAGGATGTCAGAAGCTATGATCTGGAGACTCTGCGTAACGAAGTATCGTAGTATTACGGTGAAGAACGTGCTGTTCTCCG
>VOFC01002166.1_pt1 | contig 11673 bp, 12 predicted proteins | sample 5384161 | NCBI WGS metagenome assembly VOFC01 (sample SAMN12384722, study PRJNA508395) | human gut metagenome | isolation source: healthy gut B | host: Homo sapiens | reverse complement strand
GGAGTTGACGGAGGACGGCGACAGCCGGAGAACCTCCATGAGGTCCGCGATGTCGCGGTCGCTGATCCTGCGGGCCGGATCGTAGTGTTTGGTCGTGTAGCGCGTGCGCACAAGCTCGACGATGTCCATGATGTTCACCTCTTTTTTTGAAAAGTGCCGCAGGGAGGGGCTCCCCGACGGTCTGTTTTCCATTCTATGACGAAAGTCGCCTCGCGCAGAGTCCCTGCAAGAAGCGGTTGCAATCGGCCGGAAGCATCAGTCCGAAAGGATGAGGCGGATGTGCAAAACGCGGCCCGTCCCTGAACGGAGCCGCGTTTTTCGCGTGGTGTCGGGCGCCCTTACGCCTCGGCGGGCACGGGGCTGCGGGTAATCCTCACTCGCTCGATGCGGTGGCGCGAGACGTCGGTCACCTCGAAGACGAGGCCCGCCTCCTCGAGCCTGTCACCCTTGGCGGGGAGACGGCCCATCCTGTCGAGGAGAAGGCCTGCGAGCGTCACGTACTCGCCGTCGACGCTCATCAGGCCGTCGACGCCGCAGGTCTGCTCGACGAGGAAGAGCTCGACGCTGCCCTCGGCACTCCAGCCGCCTTCAATCGCCTCGATCGAGAGCCTGTCGCCCTCGTCGGGGAAGTCGCCAGCGATGGCCTCGAGGATGTCGTGGGAGGTGGTGAGGCCCTGGATCACGCCGAACTCGTCGGTGACGAGCACGAGCGAGGCCTGGGAGCTCTTGATGTCCTGCATGAGGCGGATGACGTTGATCGTCTCGGGCACGGTGAGCGGCTGGCGCTCGGAAGCGCAGCGCACGAGCGCCTCGGGCGAGGGCTCCATGCCGATGAGGTCCTTGGCCTTGACGACGCCGATCACGTTCTCGAGCGTGCCGTCGCAGACGGGGAAGCTGCTGTGCGGCATGTCCTGCACGCGCTTCATGTTCTCCTCGAAGCTGCGGCGGGAGTTGAGCCAGGCAATCTCGCTTCTCGGCGTCATGATGGTCTTGATGTTGCGGTCGGCGAGCGTGAGCACGCCCTCGACCATCTGGCGCTCCTCGCGCCCGAAGCTCTCGTGAACGACGCGGTCCTCGGTCGCCTCTTCATCATCCCTGCGCGGTTGGCGAGACATCAGGCGCACGATGGCGTCCGTCGTGCGCTCGCGGAACGGCACGCGGTCGAGGTTTCTCGAGGCATTGCGCGCGGCAAGCTGGTTGAAGAATTCGATGAGGATCGAGAAGGCGATCGCAGCGTAGAGAGATAGCCACTTCGGAATGTGGAAGCCGAGCCCCTCGGCGATGAGGCTGCAGCCGATCATCAGCAGGAACGAGAGGCAGAGCACCACCACCGTCGGATGACGGTTGACAAAGTCCGTGAGCGGACGGCTCGCGGCAATCATCACGATCATGGCGATCACGACGGCACTCATCATCACGTAGAGGTTGTCGACCATGCCGACGGCGGTGATGATGGAGTCGAGCGAGAAGACCGCGTCAAGAAGCAGGATCTGGGCGATGACGACCCAGAAGCCGGCCCTGCCGCTGCCGTGCTTTTCCGAGTGCGGCAACGCCTCGAGGCGCTCGTGCAGCTCGGTCGTGGCCTTGAAGAGCAGGAAGAGGCCGCCACCCAGAAGGATCAGGTCCCTGAACGAGAACGGGTGCCCCCAGACGGAGAAGACGGGGTCCGTGAGGGCCACGAGCCACGACATGATGGAGAGAAGGCCCAGACGCATCGCGAGCGCAAGTCCGAGGCCCACGTAGAGGGCCTTGTCCTGCTGTGAGGCGGGAAGCTTTTTCGCGATGATGGCAATAAAGACGAGATTGTCGATCCCGAGGACGATTTCAAGAACGACAAGCGTAAGAAGACCGACCCAGATGGTCGGATCAAGCAGAAATTCCATGTGCAATTGAGGGATTAAGCACCCGACCCGCGGATGCCCGGAGCGCGACCGCAGGCTTTCCTGATAGAGAAAGCGCACGATGACGGACGCGTCCGATAAAATTACCATATTTTCATCGGTCGTCAGTCCCCCACAGCGACCTTTATTCACGGCCCAGCAACATTCTGAAAAGATCTTCATGCCGCTTACCGAACGCCTGAGCAGCCGCGTGGCTGCCGAAGCCCTTGCCCTGGCAGGTTCCGAACCGAGGGGCGTCCCCGCCGTCATCGACACCAACGTCGTGCTCGACCTCATCTACTGGGAAGACCCACATTCTGAGGACTTGAGACGAGCCCTCGAGGAGGGCGCATCCATGCGCTGCGCTCGGGCGAGGCGGTCATGGAGCTTGCGGAGGTGCTCTCGCGCCCCGCGTTCACGGGCGACGAGGACGAGGCGGCGAGACTCGCAGCGCTCTGGTGCTCGATGAGCGTGCCCGTCGACGAGGAGAAGATCAGGGAGGCGGCCGACGTCATCACGGTCCAGTGCAGGGACCCCCTTGACCAGAAGTTCTTCACGCTCACGCTTGCGGGCGGCGCAAAGCTTCTTGTGAGCAAGGACAAGCTCGTACTCAAGGCCGGCCGCAAGATGCAGCGATACGGCGCCTGCGCCTTCCGTCCCCGAAGAGACGGCGGCGAGGCTCGACGCGCTCAGCTGAGCGCGTACTTCGCCATGGCAATGACGTTGACGATGATCCAGAGGGCCACCATGGCGAAGGCGACGTAAAGCGCACCGCGCATGAACTTTCGCAACATGTACGACTCCAAAAAAACAGAGGAAGAAAAAGGCTGATTATTTTAGCCGTTTCCACTCCGTCTGAGAAGCCCCCGTTTCGTGTCCCCCAATCCCGTCGGGACCACCTAGGGAATACACCTTAGCCTGTGCCGCAGGCCATCCGCCGAGTCTCCTAACCGACTTGACGCGCATCAACGAACCCCGAAATCGTCCGAAACGATACGAAATACCACCAGCGCCACACGCACAGGCGTTTCCCCCGAATCTAGGCAGAATGCCCATCCCCTGAATGCGTCCCGGGGCATCTCGCGATTCCCGAACCAATTCATAGAATGAAGGCTCGGGTTCCGCCTGAGAACCCGGGACCGGGCGAATCATTATTCTTCAACCGCTTGTCCGCAGGATCGTTTCCAAGTGTCCGCATCCTGCCTCCCCGGTCAGAATCATAAGGCCCAGATTCGGACAAACTCCGCCCGAAGACTGCCCCACTTTTCAAGCAAAAACCGGAGTCATCACCGTGGATCAGACCACTCAAATCATTCAGAGCATCAACAGCCTGCTCTGGGGCATGTACGGCCTCATTCCGCTGCTCGTCGGCACGGGCCTGTACTTCACCTTCAAGCTTCGATTCGTTCAGATCAAGCGCTTCGTCATGGCCGCCAGGCACGTCTTCGGCGGCATCACGCTCTTCGGCCGCAAGGCCGACAAGGACGGCATGTCCTCCTTCCAGTCGCTCGCGACGGCCATCTCGGCCCAGGTGGGCACGGGCAACCTCGCCGGCGTGGCCACCGCCATCGCCATGGGCGGTCCGGGCGCCATCTTCTGGATGTGGATCGCCGCCTTCTTCGGCATGGCGACCATCTTCTCCGAAGCCGTCCTTGCCCAGCTCTACCGCACCCGCGACGCTCACGGCCACCTGACCGGCGGCCCGGCCTACTACATCAGCCAGGGTCTCGGCAGCAAGACGCTCGCCGCCTTCTTCTCGGTCGCGATCATCATCGCGCTCGGCTTCGTGGGCAACATGGTGCAGGCCAACTCGATCGCCGGCGCCTTCTACACGGCCTTCAACGTCCCGACCTGGGTCACCGGCATCTTCACCTTCATCATCGCCGGCTTCATCTTCATCGGCGGCATCCGTCGCATCGCCTCGTTCGCCGAAAAGATGGTCCCGATCATGGCCCTCATCTACGTCATCGGCTCGCTCACCATCATCTTCACGAACCTCGAAGGGGTGATGCATGCCTTTGAAATGATCTTCGTGGGCGCCTTCGACCCGATGGCCGCCACCGGCGGCGTCATCGGCGCCGGCATCAAGGAAGCCATCCGCTACGGCGTCGCCCGCGGCCTCTTCTCGAACGAAGCCGGCATGGGCTCGACCCCGCACGCCCACGCCGTGGCCCGCGTCAAGCACCCCGCCGAACAGGGGCTCGCCGCCATCATCGGCCTCTTCATCGACACGTTCATCGTCGTGAACATGACCGCCTTCGTAATCCTCTGCACGGGTTCGCTTGACGGCACGACGACCGGCATCGCGCTCACCCAGAAGGCCTTCACGCTCGGTCTGGGCACGATCGGCAACGGCTTCGTCGCGGTCTGCCTGCTCTTCTTCGCCTTCACGACCATCGTCGGCTGGTACTTCTTCGCCGAGCAGAACGTCAAGTACCTCGTCGGCGTGCGCTACGTCTCGATCTACCGCGTGCTCGTCCTCGCCTTCATCATGGCCGGCTCCTTCCTCCACGTCACCCTCGTGTGGGAGCTCGCCGACCTTTTCAACGGCCTGATGGCGATCCCGAACATCATCGCCCTGATCGGTCTGTCGAAGGTCGTGGGCCGCGCGCTCGAAGACTACGAGAAGAAGTTCCTCGCAGGCGAAACGCCCGAATTCGGCGAACTCGCCCCAGTCCCCGCCGACATCCCGCGCTACAACGGCGCCCCGGCCCAGGACCCCGCGCTCGAACCCAAGCCGCAGCATCACCGTCGCCTTGGCGGCCTGCGCAACCGCTTCCGCCGTCGTCCGCACAATGCGCAGGAAAACGACGCGTAAGCACGGCCCTCACCCAGACCTGAACCCCGCGCTTAGAAAAAGGACCCGCTTCGACGTTCGAAGCGGGTCCCGTTCATTCGCTTGACGGAAAGGACTTACTTGTCCTCGACCGGTTTGGATTCTGCCGACTTGGCAGGCGCCTGACTGCTCTGGCCCTTGGGAACCGATGCTCTCAAGCGCCGTGCCGACGTGGTTGGCACCCTTCTTGAGGTCGGTGCCGAAACCGGCGACAGTGTTGCATCCGGCAAGCGCAACGGCGCCGCAGATCATCATGGCGGCAAGCATGATCTTCTTCATATTTACTCCTTGAAAGCACCGCACCCGCGGCGGCCATGCGTTCAGTTTAGCCCAGCCGCAACGCTCGCGTTCGAACCTCGTACGCCTTGAGACAGTTTGTCCGCGGCGCCCGTCTCTTCCTGCCCATCTTCCTCGAGAAGACCAGCCGCCTCAATCGAACTCATCTTCTTCTGCATCACGTTCTGCCGCGTCTTCATCGCATCGAGGCTCGACTGCGCCTCGGAGAACTTCTTCTGCACCTTCGCGAAGCCCTCGGCAAACTGCAGGAACTCACCCTTGACCTCGCCGAGCACCTTCCAGACCTCGCTCGAACGCTCCTGAAGCGCAAGAGTCACAAAGCCCATCTGCAGGCTGTTGACGAGCGCCGATACGACCGTCGGCCCCGCGGGCGTGATCCGCCAGTCGCGCTGAAGCTTCTCGAAGAGCCCCGGAATCCTGATCACCTCCGCATAAAGTCCCTCGCTCGGCAGGTACATCACGGCGAACTCCGTCGTGTAGGGCGGCCTGACGTACTTGTCATGAATCGACTTTGCCTGCACAAGGACGGCCCTCTCAAGCGCCACCCTCGCTTGGGCGGCCGCAGCCGCATCTGCCCTCGACTCGGCATCAAGCAGGCGTGCATAGTCCTCGACAGGGAACTTCGAGTCCATAGGGAGCCAACAGGGGCCGTCTCCCGAAGCGCCCGGCATCCTCACCGCAAAGTCCACCGCCTCCCGGCTGCCCGGCACGACCCTCACCTGGGCGCCGTACTGCGCTGGCGTGAGGATGTTGGCGAGGATGGCGGCGAGCTGCGTCTCGCCGAAGGTGCCGCGGGTCTTCACGTTTGCGAGGATGCCCTTGAGGTCCCTGACGCTCTCGGCCATCGTACGCATCTCGCCCAGCCCCGTCTGCACGAGGCCGAGCTTCTCGTCCACGGTCCTGAAGCTCGCCGTAAGGCGCTCGGAGAGCGTGCGATCGAGCTTTTCCTGAACCGTCGCACGCATCTCCTCGAGGCGGGCCTCGTTGCCTGCGCGCACCTTCTCAAGGCTGGCGTCCACGCTCGTGCGGATCTCGGAGAACTTGGACTCGAGCTTGGCGCCGAGCGCTTCGCTCGCCGATGCATTCGTCTCGATGATCTTCGCGAAGCGCGTCCACCAGCCCCTGCAGCTCAAGGAGCTGGCGGTTCATCACCTCGCGCGTCTCGGCAAGCGACTGTCTGGCCGTCTCGTTGAGCGTACGCACCTCGGCCGCGCTCCTGTTCTGCTGCTCGGTGAGGTAGCCGGTCAGCCCCGCCAGCGTCTGCGAGACGCCGCGCTCGACGTTGAGGACCGCCTGTTGCACCTCCTGGCGCTCGCTCCTCACCCCCGTGAGGATCGCCTCAATCATCTCGTCCTGCTCGTCGCGCCGCAGGTTCTCCGAAGTCTGGATCTTCAGAAGGCGCATTTCGAGCACGAGCCAGACCACAGCGGCGGCGAGAAAGGCGCACAGGCCCGTAAGTATCAGAAGAAGCGTGTCGGTCGTCATGTCGGCATTCGGAAAAAGTGCAGGGGCGCTCGCCCGTTCGGAACGCTATCTTAGCCGAGCCTGCGAAAAGACTCATGCCTCGCACGACGCGTGCCGAGAATGCAAAAAGGCCTCCGCCTCCCGAAGGAGGAAGAGGCCCTGAATCAAGCCCTTGAGAGCGGATTACTTGGCGGTCGGGACCTTGCTGGCCACGCCTTCAACGAAGTACATCATCTGCTGGAGTTCTTCGTCAGTGGCGACCTTGCCTTCCGGAATCATGACCTTGCCTTCATTGCTGACAACCGGACCCGTGAACGGATGGAACTCGCCCTTTTCAAGCTTGGCGTAGGTGGCCTTGATGCGGGAGGCGACGTTTTCCGGAGCCTTCGGGGTCATGTCGGCAAGCTCAATCATGTGGACGTTCGCGCCGCCCCAAACCGGGGTGTTGTCCCACTTGCCGTCAAGCACCTTCTGGATTTCGTTCGTGTAGTACTCCTCCCAGCGGTGCACGACGCCGCCGAGAAGCATCGTCGGAGCAGCCTTGTGCATGGCGGAGTTGTAGGAGATGACCGGAACCTTGGCTTCTTCGCAGGTGGAGGCGACGGCCGTGGAGTTCGTGTGATGCGTGATCACGTCGGCCTTCATGCCGATGAGGGCCTTCGTGGCGTCGGCTTCCTTGCCCGGATCGTACCAGGAGGACGTCCAGACGACGCGGACCTCGATGTTCGGGTTCACGGCGCGGGCGCCGAGCGTGTAGGCGTTGATGCCCTGGAACACTTCGGGAATCGGAAGGGCGGCGACGTAGCCGAGGATGTTGGTCTTCGTCGTGGCGGCGGCGAGCATGCCGGCGAGGTAGCGGCCTTCATAGAAGCGGGCCGTGTAGTTCTTGACGTTCTTGCTCGTCTTGTAGCCCGTGGCGTGCTCGAAGTAGACGTTCGGGAACTGCTTGGCGACCTTCATGACGGAGTTCATGTAGCCGAACGACGTCGCGAAGATGATCTTGTTGCCCTGCTGGGCGAGGTCGCGGATGACGCGCTGGGCGTCGGCATTTTTCAGGGATGTTCTCGATCCAGGTCACCTTGATCTTGTCGCCGAACTTCTCTTCGACGAACTTGCGGGCGATGTCATGCTGGGAGGACCAGCCTTCCTCGTTGGCCGGGCTGACGTAGACGAAGGCGACCTTCAGCGGCTCGTCCTTGGCGAAGACGGCGACCGGGGCGGCGTTGAGCGCGACGGCGGTGGCGCCGGCGAGGCAGAGCTTGAAGGCAGTACGTTTTTGCATGGATGAATTCTCCTGAAGACAGAAGTAAAAGAATCAATGGCTAGTTTAGCCAAGAAGGCAGGACATGCCTACCTTCTCGCCAGGTGAAATTCTTAGCTGCGCGGCGCGAACGGCTTGCCGAGCGAGGCGGGCACGTTGAGGCGGATCCAGGCGGGATTGCGGCTGATGAGAACCAGCACGAGAATCGTCGCGATGTACGGCGTCATGGCCATGAACTGCGGCGCGATGTCGATGCCCATGCCCTGAACCGCGAACTGAAGCATCGTGACGCCGCCGAAGAGGTAGGCGCCGACGAGCACGCGCGCGGGACGCCAGGTGGCGAACGTGACGAGCGCAAGTGCGATCCAGCCTCGGCCCGCAACCATGCCCTCGACCCAGAGCGGCGTGTAGACGAGCGAGAGGTAGGCGCCCGCAAGCCCCGCCATCATGGCACCGAAGAGCACGGCCCAGAAGCGGATGAGGCGCACGGGATAGCCGAGCGCGAATGCAGATTCGGGAGACTCGCCGACGGCTCGGAGAATGAGGCCGGGACGAGACTTGAAGAGGAAGTACCAGACGCCCGCGATCATCGCAAGCGCGGCATAGGCGAGCCAGTGCTGGGAGAAGAACGCCTCGCCGAGGAACGGAATGCCCTCGAGGCCCGGAATGCCGAGCGGAGCGCGGCCGGGAAGCGCGGCGCCCTGCAGGGACTGGCCGAGGAAGGCCGAGAGCCCCGTGCCGAAGAGCGTGAGCGCAAGACCTGCGGCGTACTGGTTGGCGCGAAGGCCGATCGTGAAGAACGCAAAGAGCAGGCCGAGCAGAAGGCCTACGCCCATGCCCGCGAGAAAGCCGAGCTCGAAGCTGCCCGTGGCATGCGTCACCGCAAAGCCCGAAACGGCGCCCATGAGCATGATGCCCTCAATGCCGAGGTTGAGCACGCCCGACTTCTCATGAATGATGATGCCGACGGCGGCGATGAGAAGGGGCGTCCCCGCGTTGAGCGTGGAGGAAATGATCGATGCGGCGAGACTCATCAGGCAGCCTCCTTCTTGAAGCCGATCCACTTGAACTGATAGAAGATCATCGTATCGCAGGCGAGTATAAAGAAGAGAAGAAGGCCCTGGTAGACGCCCGTGATCGAGGACGGAAGGCCGAGGCGGCTCTGCGCGAGCTCGCCGCCTAGATAGAAGAGCGCCATGATGAACGCGGCGGGCACGCAGCCCAGCGGCGTCAGGCGCCCCACGAAGGCGACGATGATAGCTGCGAAGCCATACCCCGGAGAGATGGTCGGGGTGAGCTGGCCGAGCGGACCCGCGGCCTCGATGCCGCCGGCAAGCCCCGCGAGGGCGCCGCAGATGAGCATCGAGATCCAGATCAGGTGACCCGGACGGTAGCCCGCATAACGGGCGGCGAGCGGCGCCATGCCGGAGATCTTGAACTCCATGCCGATCTCCATCTTGTCCATGAGGACCCAGATGCCGAGCGCGGCGATGACGGCCATCAGGGCGCCGGCGTGCAGGCGGGTGCCCTCGAGGATGACGGGCAGGAGCGCGCCGCTTTCAAAGAGCGCGGTCTGCGGGAAGCCGAAGCCGTCGGGATCGCGAAGCGGCCCTTGGACGGCCCAGGAGAGCAGGAACTGCGCCACGTAGACGAGCATGAGCGAGACAAGAATCTCGTTGGCGTGGAACTTGTGGCGAAGAAGCGCCGTGATCGCGCCCCAGAGAGCGCCGCCGAGCGCAGAGGCCAGCATGACGAGGACGACGAACCAGGGGCCCGTCGTGTCGTTGCACATCAGGGCGACCGCGCCGCCCGCAATGGCGCCCGCAACGAGCTGGCCCTCGGCGCCGATGTTCCAGACGTTGGCGCGGAAGCACACCACGAGGCCCACGGAGCAGAGCAGCAACGGCGTCATCTTGACGCACACCTCGGCCCAGCCGCTCAGGCTGTCGAGCGGAGAGATGAAGAAGGTGACGAGGGCCTCGACGGGATCCTTGCCGAGCGCGGCGAAGATCACGGCGCCCGCGACGACCGTGAGCAGGAGTGCAAGCGCGGGCGACAGCCAGCGCAGGCTGCGGGCGGGCTCCTGACGCGAGGTCATGGCAATGGGGAAATTCATGCTTCGCCTCCTTCATGACCGGACGCGCCGGCGGGGCCGTCGGGCCAGAGACCGGACATCCAGCGACCGACGATTTCAATGTTCATTTCAGACTTGGGAACGGCGGGAGAGAGATGACCGCGGTACATGACCGCGATGCGGTCGCAGATCTCGAAGAGTTCGTCGACTTCCTCGGAAACGACGAGCACGGCCGCGCCGTCCTCGCGCAAGCGCATCAGCGCGTTGCGGATCGTGGCGGCGGCGCCGACGTCGACGCCCCAGGTGGGCTGATTGACGATGAGCACGCCCGGATTCTGAAAGAATCTCGCGGCCCATGATGAACTTCTGCAGATTGCCGCCCGAGAGGCCGCCCGCATGCTTCTGCGGGGACGGGGTCTTCACGTGGAAGCGCTCGATGATCTTCTCCGTGAAGCGCAGGGCCTTCTCCTCGAGAATGAAGCCGTGCTTCACGAGGTCGTCGCCCGTGAGATAGGTGTTCGTCTGGAGCGAGATTTCGGGCACGGCGGCGTGGCCGAGGCGCTGCTCGGGCACGTAGCGTAGGCCGAGGCGGCGGCGGTCACGGGTGCCGAGGCTGCCGACGGGCTTGCCGAAGAGCATGACGCCCTCGTCGGCGACGGGGCCTGCCCGCAGCGACCGCCATCAGGCGCGCCTGACCGTTGCCCGAGATGCCGGCGACGCCGACGATCTCGCCCTTGCGCACGGCCACGGAGACGTTCTCGATGCCGCACACGCGCAGCGAGCCTGGATAGCTGACATCCTTCATCTCGAAGACCACTTCGCCCGGCGTGCCCGAGGCCTCGCGGATCGCGGGCGGCTCGGCGCCGATCATCAGACGGGCAAGCGACGCCTCGGTCTCGGCCTTCGGATTGACGGACGAGACGATCCTGCCCGCACGCAGCACGACGCAGCGGTCGGCGAGCTCGCGGATTTCGTCAAGCTTGTGGGAGATGAAGAGAATGGAGACGCCTTCCTCAGCCAGACGGTGGAGCGTCACGAAGAGCTTCCTGACGGCCTGGGGCACGAGCACCGAGGTGGGCTCATCAAGAATGAGGAGCTTGGGATTCGTCATCAGGGCGCGGATGATCTCCACGCGCTGGCGCTCACCCATCGAGAGCTCGTAGACGACCGCAGCGGGATCCACCTCAAGGCCGTACTTCTCGCCGAGCGTCTTCACCTCCTCGGAGATTTCGGCCGTGGAGCGGCCGGGCGGAAGCCCGAGGGCCACGTTCTCGGCCACCGTCAGCGTGTCGAAAGCGCGAAGTGCTGGTGCACCATCGCAATGCCGCTCGCACGCGCTTCGGCAGGACTCGATACGTCGAGGGGCCTGCCGTCGAACTCGAGGCTCCCCTCGTCGGGGCGCACCGAGCCGTAGATGATCTTCATGAGGGTGGACTTGCCGGCGCCGTTCTCTCCGAGGACGGCGAGCACTTCACCGGGCGCGATATCCATGTTGATGCCGTCGTTGGCAACGATCCCCGGGTACCGCTTGGTGATATTTTTCAGGCTGAGACGTGGATGCATGCTGAGGCAGGACGCAGGGTCGGGCGTCCGTGTCAAAACTTGTTCGGTCCGGCCCCGCCGCCGCAAGGCGGGCGACCCCGATTTAAACACGTAATTTTATCGTTCCGCAGACACGTTGTCTAACATCAAGCACCCCTTATAAAGTCGAGCCGAGAAAACCCGCGGTTTTAACTGCCGGGATGATAGGCGCTCAAATCCCCTTCGCACAAACTCGTGCGAAGCATGCGTCCTCGAAAAGGACGGTGTAGGATTGAGTCACGAAAGCCAACATCGCCTACAAGTTCGAACTGATGCCTCC
>VOFC01000962.1_pt1 | contig 11673 bp, 16 predicted proteins | sample 5384161 | NCBI WGS metagenome assembly VOFC01 (sample SAMN12384722, study PRJNA508395) | human gut metagenome | isolation source: healthy gut B | host: Homo sapiens | reverse complement strand
CATCATAATGCTTAACATCATAATACTTAACATCTAATACTTAATACTTGATACCTAATACCCTAAAACAGTTCTTTTTTTCAGGTAGCCAGCAGGAGTTGTCGAACATCGTATTTCGGACACGCTGGTCAGCGGAGAGAGAAGGGTCATGAGATTCTTCACAGGGCAGGTATCGTCCGCTTACGGGATCGTAGACAAAGGATGCCATTCCACCGACACCAAGATGCTTGAATTTCACCTTGTCCACATATACACGGGTGACACCAACCTCCTTGTCACGTTCCACAATGATACCGTAATCCGCTTTGTTATAGAAATCGGCAGAGCCGTTGATGTCGTACATTTCCACACGAGGGGTAATGCCCGTGACAGGATTACGGTTCATTTTACGAGGATGGACTACAACCACGAGCAGGCAATTATGCTGCACGGCAAATTCTGTAAATTTATTCAACAGGTTGGAAATATATTGCGTTTCCGTCTGTCCCGGTTGCGGGTTATGGTCGAAACGGTTGAGCGGGTCGAAGACAATAATGCGGCAGCCGCGGCGGACAACGAGTTCATGAGCCTTGGCCAGTACACGATCCGGAGAAACATTACCTTTCAGAGAGATATGAGAGACGTTTTCAGTCAGAAAATCTTCCGAGTTCGCAAGGAGTCCCTCCGTCATGCCACAGCCGTTTTGAAAACGGTGTCCGGTGAGTTTCTCAATCAGTTTGCGGAGATGATAGACGATAGGGGTATTTTCCGGGCTAAAGAACCCGATTTTCCATTGATGCCGCAGGCAGAGACGCAACACCAATTCGTCCACCCACTCGGATTTTCCTGCACCGGGAACTCCGGTGACGTAGACACTTCGCCCACGTTCATACGTGCAGATCTTATCCATGTCCTCCCATCCCGTTTCCGCTCCGGGACCGAAGCCGTTGTCGAAAAGAGCCCGCAGATCGTCATGCAAGTCGGCAGCGGTGAAGATCCCTTCGAGCGGAACTTCTGCTGCCTGTTCGATGGCGATACGGAGACTGGCGATACCATATTTGCAGAGATGCTCGTTGGCATCTTTACACTCCGGACCGTAAGTCACCACCCGGCAGCGTTCAGCTCCCAGCCGGTTGATGAGTTCATTGCGCAACCGGATTCCGGCAGAATCGGCATCAACGGCAATGATGATTTCTTCCAGGTCCTCGAAGTGCGTCTCCATAAAACGATCGAGCCAGGAGAGGTTCGAATTGGCTCCGGCCGGCACGGAGATAACACTTTGAAATCCGGCGGCGATGGAGGAAGCAGCATCCAGTTCGCCCTCGTGGATGATGCAGGAGGTCTGCCCCACAATGGAGTCGATGTTGTAGGGAATCAGTTCGGCACCCTGCACCATTTTGAAAAGTTTCGGGAGAGCGCGAAATTTGGTGTTTATCAGTTGCTCCCCTTCAAAATAGTTGAAACAGATGCAACGTTCCTTTTTGCCGGATTGCGGCATAAATTCTTCCTGTTCGGTGATGCGTAGGGCAGCTATGACGGACTGCGGGATGCAACGCGTCTCCACCAGCCAACGCTCCGTGTCTTCGGAAAGCGTGGTTTTCGAAACATCGAACATCGGACGCTGAAAATGCTGCGGAATGGCTGCCGCACGACGCTTGCGGGCTACCGCACGTTCGGCATTCTTGCGCTCTTCCACATCATCGGGAACATAAAAATCAGCGCCACAATGATAACAGTGACAGTGGCCCGTGTCGACGTTGACACGTAGCGAACGGTCGCGCTTATTCTTGCGGGTAGGAAGACATTTTTTACAAATCGTCTTGAGGACTCCACTCGATTTACCGTGGATGTCGACATCATAGTTGGCAAAATTTCTCATAATTTTTTCCTTTTTTCTAAATAAAAATAGTTTAAAATAATCATTCACACGCAGAGGACTTACCTGACGGACGAGTGTCTGCCACCTACCGGACGAACTTCCGTTACCTACCGGACGAACATCGGCAACCTGCCGGACGGTAGAAGCCAGTCATCTGCCGGATTAATGCGCCCATCTTTTTCTTCACATCATCCCACACAACAAATTTACCTCCAAATTAAAATACTGATCTTTCTTCGTATTATAGTTATTTACCTATGTTCGGCTTCTAACAGGAGGCAAAGGTGAATATTTTTTATTCCGTATGTCGCATAAACGCAACACAACATATCTTTTTATCAGAACTTTGCACCATTAATTCTAATTATTTATACAGACAATGAAACAAAAACGTAACTACACTAACGGAAAGAAGAAACAAAATAGTAAATCAGATTTATAACAAAAAATTTTTGTTAATAAAGAAATTATGAGACATTATGACCGTCATGGACTTATGTGGCCATCTTTAACTTTCCACCATCTACTTTCCAACCAATTGGTTTCATCAGAATCCCTGTATCATCAATTGCCCTCAAATCACAGTCTGTGTCTTCTTTGGACAATATATAAAAAGAAAGAAAAAAAATCCCTCTTACGAAAGAAATTATCTAAGCTGATAGAAAAACAGAACCGTTCAGCATTTTTTTGTTGTCCGCTTCATGGCAATTTTGGCATGAAAAGAGAGTTATCATATCTTTTCGCCTGCCTTTGTAGCAGCAAAGCAGATCAATATCAAAAGAGAAAAACATGAATGACAGTGAAGATATGACGAAGTTCGTCGATAACAGCGCTCATCGTCTTTAGAAAACGGAGAATACGGGCAATCTGTTTCGTACCTGTATTGTGTGATGCTATCCGAATGACAGGTGTTGACGTGCGATGTTCCACAAAGGAATTCTGGGGTCTGACAACCCGACCTATGACATCATCCATTTCCAATGGCCCGAAGAAGTGGTGGGCCGGATGTGCGACGACGGCATCGTCCGCCGGCTGGAAGAACGAATCGCGTTCTTCCGTTCGCGAGGACACATTTTTGGCTATACCCGCCTACAATGTGCGTCCCCATTACGCCAACGAAGTTATCGGCCGGGCATACGACATCATCGAATCGCAAAGTGACGTTGTGGTGCACATGGGGCACGTTTCAGTCTGAGGAGTTCGTCGGCAAACATCCCACAGCCGGAATGCCGTCATCCTGCATCACATCTATCAGTATACTTACCAAGAGGACATCAGCGTAGAGCGTGCAATTTGGCAATACCTGCAACTTCCAAGAAGCATTTATCGTCACTGCTTTCGGGAATTCCGAAACTGCGAAGAGATACGTATGGTGTTGGATTTCCGTTCGTGGAACGAAAAAAAGTTACTGTTAGCCCCCTGCCTCTACCCTTTCTCACGGCACAAATCCATTACGGCGGAAATTTCCTCAAGCGGTGGGCCTCAAAAACCGACTACCTGCTCATGTCCTGCTCAACCGCGTGATGAAGCTACGCGCTGCCAATGACGAACTAATCGACAATTGCGACCTGCCTTACTACATGGCCGCTCAAATGTCATATTCATTCAACGAAAAGGACAACTCAACTCAGTCAATATCCCGCTTGCCTCCTCTTTCATAAAGTCGTTATCGGGCCGATTCCGGAATATTGGCTTAAACATATAAATTGGCAGACAGGCATCAATGGCTAATTGAGACAAAAGAGTTGAGCCCACTATTTTCAGGGAATATTTTACACAGCGCTGGCCAAATACAGTGGCGTCGTCATATCCCTTGTTGTGGCAGGAATTCTCGCCCGTCTGACGATATCACCGGACGACTTCGGCATCGTATGAACTGTTGCCACCGTCATCATCGCCTTCTTAATCTTCTCACCGACATGGGAGTATCTCCCCTGCCATCATTACACAAATCGCTGACTAAAGATGATTTGTCGGACATCTTCTCATTTACTATATGGACGGGCATCGGAATCAGCATTCTGTTTTTTCGCTTCTTCGTGGATCATCGCCGATTACTACCAAAAGTGGCACCCTGCGCATCCTGTGCCAACTGCTGTCCGTCAACCTGTTCTTCGCCTCCCGCCACCATTGTGCCGGGGAGCCATGTTCTACCGGAACAAAGAATTTAAATTCATTGCTATCCGTAGCTTCGTCATTCAGATTTCGGCAGGTACAGCCGCGGTAAATGCCGCCCTCTGCGGAGCAGGATTGTACGCATTGATTATCAACCCAATCGTATCCAGCGTACTGATCTTCGTAATTTCCTTTCAGCGTTACCCGCAACGGTTGCGTTTCACACTCGGATTGAGGGTACTCCGGAAAATATTTTCCTATTCCGCCTATCAATTCCTGTTCAATGTCATCAACTATTTCAGCCGCAATCTGGACAAACTGCTGATTGGTAAATATATGAGTATGTCCGATCTGGGATATTACGAAAAGATCGTATCGTTTGATGATGCTGCCCTTGCAGAATATCACGCAGGTAATCACTCCGGTGATGCACCCTATTTTCAGCGATTTCAGAATGACAAGGGAAAACTGTTGAGTTCCTACGAACGCATCGTCCGTTTCCTCGCCTTTATCGGTCTGCCGCTTAGCGTGCTGCTTTTCTTCACGGCAGAGGAAGTGACGCTTATTATTTTCGGCGATCAATGGATGCCGTCCGTACCCGTGTTCGGATACTGTCGCTCTCCGTAGGGATTCAGATTATACTCTCTTCGTCCGGCTCCATCTTTCAGGCGGCAGGCGATACACGAAGTTTGTTTGTGTGCGGAGTGTTTTCGTCCGCGTTCAACGTGGCGGGAATTTTGCTCGGCATCTTCCATTTCGGAACCCTGACAGCAGTGGCCAGCTGCATTGTGGTGACATTCACTATCAACTTCGTGCAATGTTATTGGCAGATGTACCGGGTGACTTTCCGGCAAAGTGCCTGGCCGTTCATCCGTCAGCTTATTTCTCCGTTGGTGATTAGCATTTTGATAGCATTAGTCCTCATTCCAATGCAGTATGCGCTGGAAGGGATGAACATTTTTGTGACAATTATTGCTAAAGGTATCGTTAGTTTTATTATCTTTGGCATTTATATACAGATGACGCATGAGTATGACATGATCGGTAAAGTGCGGTCGTTAAGAAAAAAAAGTCTATAGCTATGAATATACGCGACATTTTTATAACGCTACGTTATAAAATAAGTTATGGTAGCACTGTGGAATGGTACAATTTCTGGTACATCGTCTTGCGGAAAAAGAGAAAAATCATACCGCAAGTAGCTTCCATCGACGAAACGATACGTAAAATCATCGACGACCGTTGCTCTGTCAGCCGTTTTGGCGACGGTGAAGTGTTGCTCACCAGTCCGGAAAAGGAAATCCGTTTCCAGAAAGGTGATCCGTTATTGGCTAAAGACTGACCGAAGCTGCAAAGTCACGAAGAAGGACATATTGTCTGCATCTCCGACGCATTCCGCGATTTGTATCGCTACAATCGCAAAAGTCGCCGGTTCTGGAGAACTCATTTTTATCTGTACGGTTCTTGGTGGGACCGTTTGCTGGTAGCGGGACGAAAATATTATAATACATTCGTCACCCGTCCGTATATGGATTTTTGCCCGCAAAGAAGATTCCGCCCGATGGTTTCACGACATGAAGGGCATTTGGGATAACCGGGACATCGTCTTCATCGAAGGGGAGAAAAGCCGGCTCGGGTGGGCAACGATCTTTTCGATAATGCCCGGAGCATCCGGCGTATTCTTTGTCCGCCCAGAGATGCATTCGAACGCCTGGAAGACATCAAGCAGGAGGCCTGCAAAGTAGAAAAAAGAAGCCTTGTTTCTGATTGCCCTCGGCCCCGCAGCCACAGTGTTGGCCTACGATTTGTTTAAAGCCGGCTATCAGGCCATCGACGTCGGTCATGTGGACGTAGAGTATGAATGGTGGCGGATGGGAGCCCATAAAAAAGTGAAACTGGAACGAAAATATGTCAACGAAACTGCCATTGGCAGCGAAGTGGCGGATGCCGGAGAAGAATACCGGAAACAAATCATCGCCCAAATCGTTTGAGGAAGAAAAAACAGTTTGAGAAAGAAAAAACAGAATAAACAATTATTGAATACTGAAAATAAGAATGAAAGCTCTTTTTCCTTATATTTCACGGCTTCAATGAGGCCAACGGAATTAGTAAGAAGATACGTTATCAGGTGAAAGCCCTCAAAGATTGTGGAGTGGATGTTCGCTTGTGTCATTATGATGTGACCTCTTATGGCGAACGGCGTTGGATGGTGGATGACGAAGTGATCGCTGATTTCGGCACGGGCTTTGCCGCAAAGATTTGGAAACGTGTCTACTACTCTCCTATTCTTGACTATGCACGCCACGAAGGAATCGACTTTGTATATATGCGCTCTTTTCACAATGCCAGTCCGTTCACCCTCCGGCTGGTGAAGTCGTTGAAACGTACAGGCGCAAAAGTGGTGATGGAAATTCCTACTTATCCTTACGATCAGGAGTACGTCACCCGTTCCATGAAATTTCATCTAGCCATCGACCGCTGTTTCCGTCACAAGCTCGCAAAGGCTCTGGACGGTATCGTCACTTTCTCCAATGCGGAAGAAATATTTGGCGGAAACACCATACGCATCTCCAACGGAATTGATTTTGAGGCGATTCCGATGAAGCAGAACAGAATGACACTTCACAAAGAACTGCACTTAATCGGCGTGGCGGAAGTGCACTACTGGCATGGGTTCGACCGACTTGGTTAACGGACTGGCAGAATACTACCGCAACAATCCGGAATATAAAGTCTATTTTCACATTGTAGGCCCTCTGTCCGGCGAAACGCGAACAGGGGAAATCTTGCCCGTCATCCGCGACAATCATCTCGAACCGTATGTTCTTCTGCACGGTCCTTTCCACAGGCGACGAACTGGATGCGAATTTCGAAAAAGCAGATTTTGCCATTGGCAGCCTGGGACGCCACCGCAGCGGAATACGCTATATCAAAACGTTGAAAAACCGCGAATATGCCGCACGTGGCTTCGCGTTCACCTACTCGGAAACCGACGACGACTTCGACCACATGCCGTATGTATGGAAGGTGGCACCCGACAATCTCCGGTGGATATTCAGGGGACTGATCGACTTCCGGAAAACGCTGAAAATGACGCCTGCCGAGATACGCGAATCGGTCTGCCCGCTATCGTGGAAGGCGCAAATGCAGAAAGTGATCGACGCCATAAAGACCAAAGATAAATAAACAAAAACACAATTAATAACAAACAATATTCTGATAAACATGAAAATAGCCTACTGCATCCCCGCCCTCTACTACCCCTAGCGGCATGGAACGGTATATTGACCCTGAAAGCAAATTACTTCGCCGAAGTGTTTGGTTATGAAATACATATCATCCTCCTCACAGACAGGAAGGGCAAAAAACCGTACTACGAACTGCATCCGTCCATCACTCTTCATCAACTTGACATTGATTATGATGATTGAACGAAATGTCATTCTATAAAAAAACTACCTAAATATATTGCGAAACAAGGACGTTTTAAAAGAAACTCAACGAATGTCTGCGCAAATTCGTCGGACATTACTATCTCCCTGCTCCGTCGTGACATCAATTTCATCAATCGGATGACGGACGGTAGCACAAAGTTGGGTGAAATACACTTTAACAAATCTAATTACCGGAGATTTCAGCAACAGCCGTCTGCCCGCATTCTTACGGGCAATCGTAAGCAATTATTGGAGAGAGCAGTTATACCGGCAACTTCGCCAGTTGAAACGTTTCATCGTATTGAGCCACGAGGATGCACAGGAATGGACGGAACTGGATAATGTTGAAGTGATCCATAACCCTCTTCCTTTTTTTCCCGACCAAATATCTGACAATAGCCATAAACAGGTAATAGCGGTAGGGAGATATTTCCGCAGAAAGGATTCGACCGCCTGATCCCGGCTTGGCAACTCGTTGCCAGAAAGCATCCCGACTGGATACTGCGTATCTACGGAGACGGTATGCGTGAGCAACTGCAACAGCAAATTGACTCTTTAGGAATCACTGCCAGTTGTATATTGGAACCTACTGTTTCCAATATTGTCGACAAAAAATACTGTGAAAGTTCAATTTTTGCCCTTTCATCACGTTTCGAAGGGTTTGGAATGGTTATTATAGAAGCAATGGCATGTGGCGTGCCGCCCGTATCATTCACCTGTCCCTGCGGCCCGCGGGATATTATCAGCGACGGAAAAGACGGTGTGCTGGTGGAAGACGGGAATATCGAACAACTGGCGGAGAAAATCTCTTACTTAATAGAGAATGAAGATATACGTAAGAAAATGGGACAGCAGGCGCGTATGGACGTCCAGCGCTTCCGAATAGAAAATATTGCCGAACAATGGAAACAACTATTTGAAAGCCTGATTATCCCGGTTAATGAAAAACAAATAAAGCATTCAATATCTATGGAATGGTATTCTAAGTATTTACAGGTTTATGAAACCTTTTTTGCGGAAGCTCCGCAAGCCGTTATCGAGGAAGTACGCCGCAATCTGGCCGGATTGCAGAGTAACGAACCGCTTGTCACTGTATCACTCATCGGATACAATGAGGAAAAACATCTGCTTGCCTGCCTCTGGTCGTTGAGCGAGATGAAATGTAAAATATCCTGTAGGAAATCATTGGTGTGGACAACGAATCGAAAGATCGCACTGCGGAGATTTACGAGGCTTGCGGTGTGCCTTATTTCACGGAAACGCAACATAGTTGTGGTTTTGCCCATCTTTGCGGACTGAACCATGCCCGTGGAAAATATCATATCAACATTGATTCTGACACGATGTATCCGGCAAAGTATGTGGAAACAATGGTGGATGCGCTCGAAAAGCCGGGTGTAGTGGCTGTCAGCTCGCTTTGGAGTTATATTCCCGACAAGGATCACTCTTGGATGGGGCTGAAAATCTATGAGGCTGCACGCGACTTGCATTTATGGTTGCAGTCTTTCAAGCGTCCGGAGCTTAGTGTGCGCGGACTGGTATTTGCTTACCGGACGGAATGTGCGAGGAAAACGGGAATCCGCACGGATATTATCCGCAGTGAAGACGGATATCTGGCTTTGCAGCTCAAGCAATTCAAGGAAAGATTGCATTTGTACGGAAAAAGACGTGCGCGTGCCGTCACCGGATATGGGACGGTGGGAGCCGACGGAACTTTGTTCAATAGTTTCAAAGGTGCGTGTCGTCAGCAGATTAAAAGGTATCGGAGGACTTTTTACCAAGAAGAAGGAATATAAGGATGAGGAGAGTAATCTAGTAAAAAGAAGTAAGAAAGGAAAGCCTATGTGCAAGAATCTCAATATCGGTATCGTTTTATTTTTAATTATTGGCTTAGTTATGTCGGGATGTATCCGCAAACTGAATCTATATCAAGGGAGATAAAGACGAGGATGAAAACAAGGATAATGGAAAAGAGGCGGGATGTCATCTGCGAAACGGAATTCATATACCGTTCGGTAATGAAACAGCCGATAAAGAAATAGAAATAACCATTCACCTGAAAGCAGACAGACAGGTAGGATATCTGTATACGGAAATACCAACATTGAAATATAACAAAGATTGGCTGTTTCTGATGACACAAGACGACTGTATGCATTCAGCCTTTTTTCATATACATGGGCTGCCATTCATGGCAAACCTTTATCTTATATTTACTACTGCGATCTGGCTCATCTGCAAAACGGTGATTTGCCTCTGATTATTATTCATTAGGAAAAACATTAGCTACCACCAATGGTACCGGACAGGAAGTACGTTTCTCTTTCGGAACTACCGTGGCTGCCGATGATGATTTAATGAACACACAAACATGGGTACAAAATGGATATACAAAGAGATTATTTCCGCTTTTATAAAAGACAATGTTAGTATGGGGCAACTTGCAGGAAATGATGAATTACAGGTAAGCATCGCTTTCCATGACTTGAATCTACCTGACGAAGATAAAACAGAAGATAAGTTGCTGGCACAATTTCCTGTTGCTCAAAGCATGATACGTGAGAAACTGAATAATCGAACTTGTAAAATGCTGGCAGAGCCTAATGGAGATAAAAATTATATCAAAGCGGCTTTGAGATATGATAAAATCAGAACCCTGTGTGCACAAAGCGGAGCTACAAAACTCTATCCATTTCAAAGAAAACGGAGATATTGAACAAGTAGTGATCGAAAAGAGCTTTCTATGACCCACCGAAGGTAGCGGGCTGACAAATCCGGATATGATTAAGGCGGCTATTCTCAAGGAAATGGAAAATCCAAAAGAAGAGCGGGCAGCTATTTCTATAGGTGCCCATAATACAGATACCGGTTGGGTGAACTTCTTGGAATGGCTCAACGACACATACGGACGAGATGGTGACGACTCTATGTGGTTTACCAACCAGGAAGAATATTATGAATATTATTACTATCGTTTGCACACAAACCGGAAATCAAACAGGTAAATACGCACACGTGGAAACTGACACTAAATCTGAATGGAGAGGACTCCGCTCCTTTCTATTACCCTTCCGTGACTGTAAATATTTTCGGGCTTAAAATGGAGGACATTGAAAGCATAAAATCAAATGAAGATGTTACAGGACTCTCTTATGGTGACCATAAAGATTTCTTCATGCTAAATATCGACTGCCGAAAATACCTGGCGGAACACGCCGAGAATTTCGTAAAACGATATGAAGCGAATCCGACAGATGTTTCTGCCAAAGCGGACGCCAACTACTTTGTGAATATGCTGAAAGATTCGGATAAAAAAGACGGAGTTGAAGAAACGAATCGAATAAATGGCCGGACATAAAACGAACTGTTAAGCTATTTTGGGCATAAACGAATAAAAAAGATGGAACGTAGAAAAGAAAAAGAAGAAGTAATAAACAAATATAATTATGAACGAAACCATGACCCTTTGTCTTGAAATTATTTTCTGGCTTGCCCTGTTCGTTGTGTTCTTCTACCTATTTGGGCCTATGGGATGTGCTTTATATTCTTGTCAAGCTGAAAGAGCTTTTCGTGAAGCCTGTGAAGCGTTCGTTACCGGCATCGGACGCAGACCTGCCGGAAGTTACCCTCTTCATTACGGCATTCAACGAAGAAGATGTAGTGGACGAGAAGATGGAAAACAGTCTTGAGCTGGATTATCCTTGCGGGACAAGCGTTACCCGTATGGGTGACGGACGGAAGCGATGACGGCACAAACGAACGATTGCAGACGCGTTGGAACGGGGAAAGCGACCGTACATTTCAAATCGAAACGGCAGGGAAAGACAGCCGCCAATGACACGGGAATGACACTCGTCCGGACCCCGCTTGTCGTCTCTTTACGGACGCCAACACGATGGTCAACAGCGAGGCAATCCGGGAAATTGTGCTTGCTTTCCGGAATCCGAAAGTGGGCTGCGTGGCAGGAGAAAAACGTATAGCCGTACAGACGAAGAAGGTATTTACTGGAAATATGAATCAACGTTGAAGGCGCTTTGATGCACGGTTGTATTCGGCGGTGGGGAGCTGCGGGAGAGCTGTTTGCCGTGCGGCGGGAATTGTTTGAGACAATGGAGCCGGACACGTTGCTTGATGATTTCATCCTTTCACTGCGTATCACGATGAAGGGGTATATCATTGCTTATTGTACAATGCTTACGCCATTGAAAGCGGTTCGGCCGATATGCGCGGAGGAAAAAACGGAAGGTGCGTATCGCTGCCGGAGGA
>VOFC01003331.1_pt1 | contig 11675 bp, 21 predicted proteins | sample 5384161 | NCBI WGS metagenome assembly VOFC01 (sample SAMN12384722, study PRJNA508395) | human gut metagenome | isolation source: healthy gut B | host: Homo sapiens | reverse complement strand
ACATTTTACAATAATTTTGTTGACTTATAGAAAATCCATGATATGATTCAAATGTTGGATTTAGAAAATGGAAATTTTATGAATAAAACAAGGGGTAAAAAAGATGAATTATAACAAGATTGTACAGGGGATCCTGGACATCGGAGAAGCGATGCTTCAAAGTGGTGCAGAGAATTTCCGACTGGAAGACAGCTTTTACCGCATGTGCAGAAGCTATGGATTTAAGAGATCGGATGTATTTGTCATTCCGAGTAATATACAGGTGACGGTGGAGACACCGGAAGGCGAGATTATTACACAGATACGTCATATCGAGTCGTCGGAGCCGAATTTTGACCAGCTGGATTATCTGAATAATCTGTGCAGATATGTCTGTCAGCATACACCGGATGAAAATGAGATGCGTGAGAAGTATCTGGAAGTTATCAATCGTGAACCACAGAAGCGTATCACAAGATATGCGGCAGGAATCATGGGTGGAACCGGATTTGCGGTATTCTTCGGCTGTAACGTCTGGGATGCGATTGTTGCATTGATCGTATCGGTGATGATCGTGGCCGTCGGTGACTGGCTGGCAAAGCGTGAAAGCAACTTAATGGTTTATAATGCTATTCTTTCGTTCATATCAGAAGTGATCATTATAGTGGCATTGAAGATGGGAGTTGCAGATCATCCGGACCGTATTATGATCGGTATCGTTATGCTGCTGATCAGTGGACTGGGCACGACGAATGGAATCCGTGATCTCCTTCAGAGGGATTTTATCTCTGGATTTATTAATATCATGAACTCGTTCCTTGGAGCTGCCGGAATCGCATTCGGAATCGGTCTTGCGATCATGTTGTTCCATGAAGGATATTCCGATCATTTTATCCTGAATCACAGTGTATCGATCCAGCTGCTCTCCTGCACGGTTGCGTGTACGGGATTTGCATTATGGTTCAAGATCCGTGGAAAACAGGTATGGTATAACAGTATCGGAGCATTTTTTACCTGGGCAATCTATGTTGTGGTATTTGCACTGAAGCCAAGCAATTTCCTGGCAACGATGATCGCAGCAGTATTCGTTGCATTTTATGCATTTATCATGTCCAGAGTAAATAAGGCACCTTCAACCATCTTTTTGACTGCATCGGTATTCCCGCTGATTCCGGGACCGAATCTGTACTATGTAATGTACGGGTGTGTCAGCCAGGATCCGCAGATGGTTTTTGATGAGACGATTATTCTTCTGGCGACCTGCCTTGCAATTGCATTCGGATTTATCATCGTAGATGTGGCATCCAGAAGTATCATGTATGCAATGAAGAGAGAATATCATATCGGTAAAAGCGCATTGAATCTTCCGCTGATCGGTGGAAAGAAATAATTATAGAAATAAAAATAGAAATAAGCAGAGAGTCTGAGAGTATGCTGGAAGAGAAGCAATCTTTTCCTGTATATTCTCAGATTTTTTAAACCATAGTATGCAAGAGAAACTGCCAGTGGCAGGAACTGCAGATATGAAAAGCTACGGGAAAAGATGCAGGAAAATACGCCGGTACAGATGTATCACAGACACAAATAATTTTCAGGAATCTGTGTTCCCCTGCTATATTAAAATGAAAAAGTGTGTGTTAAACTGAGCTTATACAGAACGTACTACATATATTGAAAATAAAGAAAAATAGGGAAATATAAATGGAAACAAACGTGTAAAACATGAAATTATAAAAGGACAGCTGCCTATGAATTATGAAAAATTAGTACAGGGAATCTTGAATATAGGAGAAGCAATGTTACAGTGCAGGGGCAGAAATCTTCCGCGTGGAAGACAGTCTGTATCGTATGTATAAGAGTTATGGTTTTATGACATATGATGTATATGTGATTCCGAGCAATATCCAGGTGACGGTGGAGACACCGGAAGGTGAGATCATTACACAGATCCGGCATATAGAGTCTACAGGGGCAGATTATGATAAATTGAATTATCTGAATGCCATGTCGCGGTATGTCTGTTCACATAATCCGGATGAAAAAGAACTGGTCAGGCGCTTTAAGAAAGTAATGGCGCGGCCGGATCAGAGTGAACTGATCACAGGGCTTGCACAGATTACAGGGGAACGGCGTTTGCTGTATTCTTCGGATGTGATCTGCAGGATGCAGTTGTTGCATTAATCGTCTGTCTGATGATCGTTCTGGTAGGCAGATGGCTTAGCAGGCGGGAAGGTAACCCGATGATCTATAATCTGATCCTGGCATTCTTATCAGAGGTTGTGATCGTCAGCTGTCCGGAGTCGGGCTGGGACATCATCCGGACCGTATCATGATCGGAATTGTCATGCTGTTAGTCAGTGCACTTGGTGCGATCAACGGAATGCGGGATGTGATGCAGAGGAACTTTATCTCGGGTTCACTGGAAGTGATGAATTCGATGCTCGGTGCATTTGGTATCGCATTCCGGTATTGCCCTTGCAATGATGCTGATGGGAAATATATCGGCGGAAGGATTCGATGTGAATAATAATACAGTGATCCAGCTGATTTCCTTGTACGATAGGATGTATTGCTTATGCAAGCTGGTTCAAAATACGGGGAAAGAAAATTCCTGTATTCCGGTGTCGGGGCATTTCTGACATGGGGGATATATTTACTGGTGTATGCATGGTATCCGAATAATTTTTCGCAATAGTAGCTGCGTCCTGTTTTGTTGCAGGATATGCATTTATTATGTCGAGAATCGATCATGCGCCGTCCACGGTCTTCCTGACCGCATCGGTCTTTCCGTTGATGCCGGGAGCGAGGCTGTATTATCTGATGGATGGCGTAGTCAGCAGGAACTTTTCACTGGCAGCAGAGCATGCACGGGTACTGTTGCTCGAAACGTGTCTTGGTATTGCATTTGGATTTATCATTGTGGATGTGATTTCAAGAAGTATTATGCGGGCGCTGGGAAAGAATATCATATGGGGAAAGAATCTACGGTTATTAAAAAGAGAAAAAATAAAATGGCTGTGTTACGAGATGATCCGGATGAATTTTCCGGATTGACAATTTTGCGTCCTTATAATATAGTAAGAGTCAAAGAGAAGATCTGATGACTGACGGATAATGTGGAGTACCACAGGGGAATCAGATACTTGGTAAGAGCCGACCGTCTGGGCAGCATTTATCCCGAAGGGATGAGTGTTGTCCTTTTTTACACCGCCCGGTATCGGAAGAGTTGGAAGCAGTGTATCAAAAGGACTGGAAATGCAGAAAGACAACATACGATCAGGAGGAAATGAATGATGAAAACAGATATTGAGATCGCACAGGAATGTACTGATGGAGCCTATCACAGAGGTAGCAGAAAGAGCAGGAATTCCAGAAGAATATCTGGAACAGTATGGAAAATATAAAGCAAAGATTGATTATAATTTCTTAAAGAAATCCGATAAAAAAGACGGAAAACTGATTCTTGTGACGGCAATCAATCCGACACCTGCCGGAGAGAGGAAAGACAACAACAACCGTAGGTCTTGCAGATGCACTTCAGAGAATGGGTAAGAAACCTGTGGTGGCACTGCGTGAGCCATCTCTTGGACCTGTATTCGGTATGAAGGGTGGAGCAGCTGGCGGCGGATATGCACAGGTTGTACCGATGGAAGATATCAACCTTCATTTTACAGGAGATTTTCATGCGATCGGAGCTGCGAACAACTTACTGGCAGCCATGATCGACAATCACATTTATCAGGGAAATGATTTGAATATTGATCCGAGAAAGATCGTATGGAAGAGATGTGTCGATATGAATGACCGTCAGCTCCGTTTCGTCACAGACGGACTTGGCGGAAGAGTCAATGGTGTGCCGAGAGAAGACGGATATGATATCACTGTCGCTTCTGAGATCATGGCGATCCTGTGTCTGTCAAAGGATATCGCAGATCTGAAAAGAAAGACTTGGAAAGATCATCGTAGGTTACACTTATGGCAAGATCGCAGAGCAGAAACCGGTTACCGCACATGATCTGCATGCAGAGGAGCGATGTGTGCGCTGTTAAAGGATGCTCTGAAACCGAACCTTGTTCAGACACTGGAGCATGCACCTGCAATCGTACACGGTGGACCATTTGCCAATATCGCACATGGATGTAACTCACTGACAGCAACAAGAATGGCAATGAAGCTTGCAGACTATGCGATTACAGAGGCCGGATTCGGAGAGGACTTAGGAGCTGAGAAATTCCTGGATATCAAATGCCGTATGGCTGGCATCAAACCGGATGCAGTAGTCATTGTAGCAACGGTAAGAGCACTGAAGTATAATGGAGGCGTTGCAAAACCGGATCTGAATGAAGAAAATCTGGAAGCACTGGAAAAAGGTATTCCAAACTTGATGAAACATGTCAGCAATATTAAGAATGTATACGGTCTCCCATGTGTGGTTGCTGTCAATGCTATCCCGACAGATACCAAAGCAGAGCTTGATTTTGTAGAAGCAAAATGTAAAGAACTCGGTGAATGTAGCTCTTTCCGAAGTATGGGCAAAAGGCGGCGAAGGCGGCCTGAAGCTTGCAGAAGAAGTGGTACGTCTGTGTGATGAGTCCAGGTGATTTCCACTATGCATACGAACTGGAAGGCTCCATCGAAGACAAACTGAACCAGATCGTACAGAAAATCTATGGTGGAAATAAAGTGGTTCTTACCGCAGCAGCCCAGAAGCAGGCAAAACAACTGACAGATCTTGGATTTGGCAATGCACCGATCTGTGTGGCTAAGACACAGTACAGCCTGACCGATGACCAGACCAAACTCGGTGCACCGACAGACTTCGAAGTTACAGTACGTAACCTGAAAATCTCCGCAGGTGCAGGCTTCATCGTAGCCCTGACCGGTGACATCATGACCATGCCAGGTCTGCCGAAAGTTCCGGCAGCAGAAAGAATTGACGTGGATGATGAAGGAAGAATTACAGGATTATTCTAATTGTAAATAAAGTTAACAGTAAAAAATCCGGCGGCTTTTTGTGAGGCTTGCCGGATTTTTTTCAAGTTAGTGTTATTGCAATGCAAGTTGTGACAATTTTTTAAAAGGAGGAATAAGATTTACAATCCAGATGATTTTTCTGCAATTATTGTGGAATGCGTCTTCCCGAAAAAGCAGGAGAATATGTGATTAGAATTGGAAAAGCCAAGTTAGTGTTAAAAGCAGCTCACGATTCCGGAGAATCTGGACCATATGATTGAAGAAGTGACGCGGGAAGAACTGGAACAGGAACTTCACAGGAAGATCAAGCTGAGAGAACAGGATCTGAAAGAGAATGAAACTCCGGAAGAAGAACCGGTTGAAGAACCGACCAGAATGATCGGAGAGGACAGCAAAGAAGAGGCAGATGAGCCGACACGTATGTTCACGGGGGATATCGGAGATTTCATCAAGAAGAAAAAAAGGACTATGAAGATGTTCCGGAAGAAGATGCATATGAAGAAATTCTTCAGTCCTGGGAGAGAAAGCGGAAAGAAAAGAAGATAAAACGGGAAAAAGAAGGAAAAGATCCGAGCCGTGTGCCGCAATTTATCCGGGATAAACGTTCCTGGTCAGATATGACAACCGGACAGAAGAAAGCAATAAAAAGAATTGCAGCAGGGATCCTTATAGTTGCTGTATTCTGTATTATAGAAGTATATCACGGTCGCCCGGAGAAGCGAGGTGGAAGTTGTGCGCACAAGAATTACTCTGGAGTGTACGGGAATGCAAGAACCGTAACTACAACATGACGAAGGATAAGAAAACTCATCCGGATCGTATGGAAACCAAGAAGTACTGCAGATTCTGTAAGAAACACACATTGCACAAAGAGACAAAATAGTCGTTGTCGAAAGGATGTGGACATATGAGTGAGAATACGAAGACTCAGAAAAAGAGCTGGTTTAAAGGGCTTCAGGCGGAGTTCAAGAAGGTTATCTGGCCAGACAAGAACACTCTTACAAAGCAGACGACGGCAGTTGTTGCTGTTTCCGTAGTGCTTGGGAGCGCTTATCTCAGTAGTTGATGCGCTTTTGAGATATGGAATTGACTTTTTTAGTAAAATAGTTGACCGCAGCAGAAAGGTGATTTTATGTCAGAGGCAAAATGGTATGTCGTTCATACCTACTCAGGATATGAGAATAAGGTAAAAGCGAACATTGACAAGACAATTGAGAACCGGCATCTGGAAGACCAGATTTTGGAAGTTCGTGTTCCACTTGAGGAAGTACCTGAGATGAAGAACGGAGTGTCCAGAAAAGGTCAGTCTCAAAAAAAGATGTTTCCTGGATATGTTATGATCCACATGATCATGAATGATGACACTTGGTATGTTGTAAGAAACACAAGAGGTGTTACAGGATTCGTCGGACCTGGATCCAAGCCGGTACCACTTGATGAGAGTGAGATGGAGAACCTTGGAATCAAACAGGATGAGGTGATCCTTGATCTTGAGATCGGTGATGTTGTAACTGTACTTAGCGGTGCATGGGAAGGAACAGTTGGAGCTGTTCAGACAATCAACGAACAGAAGAAGAGTCTGACAATCAATGTTGAGCTGTTTGGCCGAGAAACTCCGGTTGAACTTGGTTTTTCAGAAGTGAAGAAAATGGATTAAAATTGCGTGGGAGGGATGAGAATCCCCGCCAATACCACAAGGAGGTAATTAAAATGGCAAAAAAAGTAGAAGGATATATTAAATTACAAATCCCAGCCGGCAAAGCAACTCCGGCTCCCCCTGTTGGTCCTGCACTTGGACAGCACGGGGTTAACATCGTTGAATTTACCAAGCAGTTCAACGCAAAGACAGCAGACAAGGGAGACATGATCATCCCTGTAGTTAATCACAGTTTACAATGACAGAAGCTTCAGCTTCATCACAAAGACACCACCGGCAGCAGTTCTGATTAAGAAAGCTTGTAAGATTCAGTCTGGTTCTGGTGTTCCGAACAAGACAAAAGTTGCTACAATCACAAAAGCTCAGGTTAGAGAGATCGCTGAAATGAAGATGCCAGACCTGAACGCAGCTACAGTGCTGAGAGCATGATCGCTGGAGCATGGTAGAAGGTACATGCCGTTCGATTATGGGTACAATAACCTTTTCCGGTGTAACAGAATTCAATTGATGAAGATTAATGTGGGAGGGTTATCCCGACAATACCACTAGGAGGTTTTATAGAATGAAACGAGGAAAGAAAATACGTCGAAGCTGCGAAACTATCGAAAGAGGAAATCTCTACGATGTAGCAGACGCAGTAGCATTAGTTAAGAAGTCAGCAACTGCTAAATTCGATGAGACTATCGAAGTTCACATCAGAACCGGATGTGACGGACGTCACGCAGACCAGCAGATCCGTGGCGCAGTAGTTCTTCCGCACGGAACAGGAAAGCAAGTTCGTATTCTTGTATTTGCGAAGGATGCCAAGGCAGAAGAAGCAAAAGCAGCAGGAGCAGATTTCGTAGGTGGAGAAGAACTTATTCCTGAAGATCCAGAATGAAAATGGTTTGAATTCGATGTAGTAGTAGCTACACCAGACATGATGGGTGTTGTTGGACGTCTCGGACGTGTACTTGGACCAAAAGGTTTAATGCCAAACCCGAAGGCTGGTACAGTAACAATGGACGTTACAAAAGCTATCAACGATATTAAAGCTGGTAAGATCGAGTACAGACTTGATACAAGACAAACATTATCCCAATGACGCTTATTGATTTAACAAAGTCCGCAAGTTAATGAAGTACCTGAAAAGTGTAACCTTACTACAATGGGACCTGGCGTAAAAATCAACCCAATGAAGCTTTTAATTTTGCAATAAATGATATAATAAAAAAAGAGACCCGTATAAATGGAAGATGACTGTATACGGAATTTTTTAAAAGTTTTTTGTAAAAAAAGAAAAAAAAAAAAGAAATGACAATAACACACGCATATGATAATATACTACAACTGCCGAAGACAGTAGGTGCTTGAAAGAGCGGTGCTGAGAACACATTTTATGCGGACGCCTACCGAGGAAAGATCGATACTAAAGTATGACTTATCAACCTCTATGTCTTTGGATATAGAGGTTTTTTTTCACATTTATATCTGTCGGCGGTGTAAACTTAAAATCTACAAGGAGGTGCACCATTCATGGCAAAAGTTGAATTAAAACAACCAGTAGTACAGGCTATTGCAGAGGACATCAAAGATGCAGCAAGTGTTGTATTAGTTGACTACCGTGGACTGACTGTTGCAGAAGATACAGAGATGCGTAAACAGTTAAGAGAAGCAGGCGTTGTATACAAAGTTTGTAAGAACACAATGATGAAGAGAGCTTTTGAAGGAACTGATTTCGCAGCATTAGATGAGCACTTTGGAAGGACCAAGCGCATTTGCTATTTCTAAGGACGATGCAACAGCTCCAGCAAGAATCCTTTGCAAATTTGCAAAGAATGCAAAAAGCCCTTGAATTAAAAGCAGGTGTGGTTGAAGGAACATTATATGATGTAGACGCATTAAATGAACTTGCTAAGATTCCTTCAAGAGAAGAACTTATTTCCAAGTTACTTGGAAGCTTACAGTCTCCTATCACAAACCTGGCTCGCGTTCTCAATCAGATCGCAGAAAAGGTGGAGCAGATGCTTGTGAAGCAGCTCCGGCAGCAGAAGAAGCTGCAGAGGCACCAGCAGCTGAATAAGGCTGATGGCAGCATAATATTTTATTTCAAAAAAAAAAAGAAAAAAAATGGAGGAAATTAAAATGGCTAAATTAACAGCACAGGAATTAATCGCTGCAATCAAAGAATTATCTGTATTAGAATTAAATGATTTAGTTAAAGCTTGTGAAGAAGAATTTGGTGTATCCGCAGCAGCAGGTGTTGTAGTTGCAGCAGCTGGAGCTGAAGGTGGAGCAGCAGCAGAAGAGAAAGATGAGTTCGACGTAGAATTAGTTTCTGCAGGAGCAGCTAAGGTTAAAGTTATCAAAGTTGTTCGTGAAGTAACAGGACTTGGACTGAAAGAAGCTAAAGCATTAGTTGACGAAGCTCCAAAGGTAATCAAAGAAGGCGCTTTCTAAAGCTGAGGCTGAGGAAATCAAGACTAAACTTGAAGCAGAAGGTGCTGAAGTTAACCTTAAATAATTCGAGTTTGATTGAATTATCAGGGCATTCCGGTGACGGGATGCCCTTTCGTATTATAAACCATGCTGAATATAAGAAAAAAGCCTGAAAAATTTTTTCTTATGTTCAGCAGTACCGCAAAAAGTCTTGAAAAAACTGGAAAAAAAACAGATTTGCTTGACATACTTGACAAAATATGCTATAGTAAAAAAATGCGCTATTGTGGATAGTTATGCCATGACTGCGTATGAAAAACAAAAAAATACGTTGTTTTTGAGACTCTGCAAGTTATATGGGCGGTAAAAAGCCCAGCCAGAAAAATAAATGAGGAGTGAAACGTCAATATGGAGAAAAACAGAATTCGTCCTATTAAAAGCGGAAAAAAGTTCACGAATGAGTTATGCCCGACAGAAAGAAGTCGTTCAGATGCCTAACTTGATCGAAGTTCAGACAGATTCTTACAAGTGGTTTCTGGAAGAAGGGTTAAATGAAGTGTTCGATGACATTTCCCCAATCACAGACTACAGTGGAAAATTAAGCCTGGATTTCGTAGATTTTACTTTGTGTGAAGATGAAGTAAAATATACGATTGATGAGTGTAAAGAACGTGATGCAACATATGCTGCACCTCTGAAAGTCAAAGTAAGACTTCACAATAAAGAGACAGATGAGATCAATGAGCATGAGATCTTTATGGGAGATCTTCCGCTCATGACAAGAACAGGTACCTTTGTAATCAATGGTGCTGAACGAGTTATAGTTAGCCAGTTAGTACGTTCACCTGGTATTTATTATGCAATCGGACATGATAAATTCGGTAAAAAACTGTATTCAGCTACCGTAATCCCGAACCGTGGTGCGTGGCTGGAGTATGAGACGGATTCTAATGACGTTTTCTATGTACGTGTAGATAGAACAAGAAAGGTACCGATCACTGTGTTGATTCGTGCATTAGGAATCGGTACAAACCCAGAGATCATCGAACTCTTCTGGAGAAGAGCCTAAGATCCTGGCAAGTTTTGAAAAGGATGCTGCAACAAACTATCAAGAAGGACTTCTGGAATTATATAAGAAGATCCGTCCGGGTGAGCCTTTGGCAGTAGACAGTGCTGAAAGTCTGATCACAAGTATGTTCTTTGATCCCCAGACGTTATGATCTGGCGAAAAGTAGGACGTTACAAGTTCAATAAAAAGCTTGCGTTAAAGAACCGTATCAGTGGTCAGGTCCTGGCAGAAGATGTTGCAAGTCCGATGACAGGCGAAGTTCTGGCAGAAGCAGGAACAAAGATCACAAGAGAACTGGCTTCCGCAATCCAGAATAATGCAGTTCCATATGTATGGATCAGCGTGGAAGAAACAGAACGACCAATCAAGGTTCTTTCTAATATGATGGTTGACCTTGACGCAGTTGTTGATGTTGATCCGGAAGAAGTAGGAGTTACCGAGCAGGTATACTATCCTGTACTTGCAGGAATCCTGGAGGAGACAGCAGGAGACATCGATGAGTTAAAAGATGCGATCAAGAGAGATATCCACGATCTGATTCCCAAGCATATCGCAAAAGAAGACATCATAGCTTCTATTAACTACAATATGCATCTGGAATATGGCATCGGAACTGATGATGATATTGACCACCTGGGTAACAGACGTATCCGTTCTGTAGGTGAGCTGCTTCAGAATCAGTACAGAATCGGTCTTTCCGTCTGGAAAGAGTGGTTCGTGAAAGAATGACAACCCAGGATATTGAGGGCATCACCCCGCAGTCCCTGATCAATATTAAACCGGTGACCGCAGCAGTGAAGGAGTTCTTCGGAAGCTCCCAGCTGTCTCAGTTCATGGACCAGAATAACCCTCTGGGAGAGCTGACCCACAAGAGACGTTTATCTGCACTTGGACCAGGTGGTTTGTCCAGAGATCGTGCAGGATTCGAGGTACGAGATGTACATTATACCCACTATGGCCGTATGTGTCCGATTGAGACTCCTGAGGGTCCGAACATCGGTCTGATCAACTCACTGGCATGTTATGCAAGAATTAATGAATATGGATTTATTGAGGCTCCGTATCGTAAGATCAACCACGATGATCCGACAAACCCGGTAGTTACAGATGAAGTTGTTTACATGACAGCGGATGAAGAAGATAACTACCATGTAGCACAGGCGAACGAACAGTTAGATGAAAGAAGGACACTTCGTACGTAAGAATGTATCTGGTCGTTACCGTGAAGAGACACAGGAATATGAAAGAAGAATGTTCGATTACATGGACGTATCACCTAAGATGGTATTCTCTGTTGCTACAGCCTTAATCCCATTCCTTCAGAATGACGATGCGAACCGTGCCCTGATGGGATCCAACATGCAGCGTCAGGCAGTACCGCTTCTGTTCACAGAGGCTCCTGTAGTAGGAACTGGTATGGAAGAAAAAAAGCAGCCGTTGACTCTGGTGTATGTGTAGTTGCTGAAGAAAGCGGAACAGTTGAACGTTCTACTTCTACAGAGATTACAGTTCGTCAGGACGACGGAAAACTGAAAAAAATATAAATTAACAAAATTCCAGAGAAGTAACCAGAGCAAC
>VOFC01002398.1_pt1 | contig 11677 bp, 17 predicted proteins | sample 5384161 | NCBI WGS metagenome assembly VOFC01 (sample SAMN12384722, study PRJNA508395) | human gut metagenome | isolation source: healthy gut B | host: Homo sapiens | reverse complement strand
GCAGCCAAGGTTGCAGGAAACAGTTTATTTCTCGGAGTAATTATTTATATCGTATGTCTGCTGTTTGGAATTTTTGGAGTCAAGGCATACATTTCCTCACAGACAGTCGATCCAGAAGTAATTGCAATGGGAACGGGCTATCTTAGAATATGCTGTGTGGTTTCATTTGGAATCATTTTCTTCTCATTATTTGAAAAGCTGCTGCAGGCAACAGGACGTTCCCTTTATTCCACGATCGGTCAGATAGCAGGAGCAGTGATAAATATTATCCTTGATCCGATCATGATCTATGGTATCGGTCCGGTTCCGGAAATGGGAGTGGAAGGTGCAGCGTATGCAACGGTCATCGGTCAGGTTGCATCGGCAGTATTATTATGGATTTTCCATGTAAAATTAAATAAGGAATTTGAGCATGGGGTGAAGTACATGAAACCGGATACCGGAATTATAAAAGAAATCTATGCGATCGGTCTTCCGGCGATCATCGCACAGGCTCTTATGTCTATCATGGTATATGTGATGAATCTGATCTTAAAGTTCACTCCATCCGCACAGACTGCATACGGACTGTTCTATAAAGTGCAGCAGTTTGTACTGTTCTTAGCATTCGGACTACGAGATGCGATCACACCGATCATTGCTTTTGCCTACGGAATGGGAAGTAAAAAACGGATCAGGGACGGAATCAAATACGGTCTTATCTATACAGCAGTCCTGATGATCTTTGGAATTATTATTACAGAAGTTTTTCCGGGAGCATTTGCGACACTGTTTAATGCCGGACCGTCCAGAGCGTATTTTATTGGAGCAATGAGAATTATTTCTATCAGTTTCATTTTTGCAGGAATCAATGTGGCATATCAGGGAATCTATCAGGCGTTAGACGGTGGCATGGAGTCACTTGTGATCTCACTGCTCAGACAGCTTGTGCTCATATTACCATTGGCAGGAATATTCTCTGTGTTTGCCAGAAACGGTCAGATGGGAATTTCATTGATATGGTGGGCATTTCCGATAACAGAATTTGTATCGTGTCTGGTGGGCTATGTATTCTTAAAGAGGATCAGAAAGAATAAAGTGGAAAGTTTAGGTTAGAGGAAGCAGTGATGTCAAAGAAAATGCGGAATTATCTCCAAAGAGGGATTGTTTGCATATGCCTTTGCCGGACGCGATATTATAGGAAGATCGGTGGAAGACTGAATGAATTTTCCATGCAATATCAGACAAAGACGATAGTTTATTTTTAATCTGGCTCTTAACAGAAGCGATAATGAATCCTATATGAAAGCACTTAACAGGTATTTGCATAAAAATCGGTAAAAGGATAAGACTAAGTAGTAAAATGCGGAATAAAAATTGCGAAAAGTGCGGAATAGAAATTATGAAAAATGCGGAATAGAAATTATGAAAAGTGCGGAATAGAATTGACAAAATCAGAAATAGAAGGATATAATGATACAGAATCAGGAGGTGCAGACTTATGCTTACACCGGAGGGTTATAAATCCAGACTAGTGGAAAAACAATTTGATGAATATATGCAAACCTTTGGAGCGGTTTGTATTGAAGGACCGAAATATTGCGGTAAAACCTGGACAGCTAGAAGCAGGGCTAAGAGTGCAGCCTTTGTAGGAAATCCGGAAAATAATTTCCAAACGAGGACAATGGCACAGATCAGTCCTGATTTAGTATTAAAAGGAGATTTGCCGCGTTTGATAGATGAATGGCAGGAGGTTCCGTCGCTTTGGGATGCTGTCCGTTTTGAAGTTGATAAAGACAGCAGAAAAGGAAAGTATATTTTAACTGGTTCTGCAACACCAAACCATAAGGGGATTATGCATAGTGGAACGGCAAGAATCAGTAAAGTCAGGATGAATACCATGTCTTTATATGAAACAGGGGATTCTACAGGAGAGGTGTCATTAAAAGATTTGTTCTGTGATAACATGGAAAATAAAATTACGGGAGAGGTTACACTGGAACGTTTGATCTACTATGCAGTAAGAGGCGGATGGCCGGGAAATTTAGAAACACCGGAGAAAACCTGTGGAAAGTTGGCAAAGGAATATCTTAAAACAATTGTTGACGATGATATGTTTAGTGTGGACGGTGTAAAGAGAGATTCACGCAAAGTATGGTCATTATTGCATTCATTGGGTAGAAATGAAAGTACCTTAGCAGGTAATAGTACACTCCGAAAAGATATGGGAGCAAAGGATGAAATAGAAATTGACCGTGATACAATTTCTGATTATCTGGATATTTTTCAACGTTTGTTTATTTTGGATGATCAGCCGGCATATAATACAAATCTTCGGTCATCAAGAAGAATTTTAAAATCTGCAAAAAGACATTTTACGATCCTTCTTTGGCAGTGGCAGCATTGGGGGCTACACCAAAGATGCTGCTGAATGATTTGAATACATTTGGATTTATCTTTGAGAGCTTGTGTGAACATGATTTAAAAAAAATATATGCTGAATATCATGATGCAAATTTGTTTCATTTCAGAGATGAAAGAGGGAATGAAGCAGATGCGATTGTTGAATTTCCGGATGGTACCTGGGGAGCATTTGAAGTAAAATTAGAGCGAACCAGATAGATGCTGCAGCAGAAGAATTATTAAAACTAAAGTCAATTATGGAAAAAGAAGGAGATACGCCACCTAAACTTTTTATGTGTTATATGTGGAATGTCTAATATGGCGTATAAGAGACCGGATGGGGTCTATGTTGTTCCAATTACGGCATTGAAACCATAGCAGCAGGAGAGTAGTTTTTATACAGTAGTTTGTAATGAAACCTATACCTCCTGCCCCAGCCTTTCGACTGTCTCCACAAACCGCAAAACATCCTCAGGAGCATGGTTGCTGTACAATAGACCATAAGGAATGCTGTAATGCCAGTTGACCGGAATCGTTACTAAACCCGGATGGACATCCTGCCAGCATTCGATGGTGAGCAGGACATTTCCTGTCTCGGCACAGCGGTTAAACACCGACAGGTCGTAAAATTGCGGGGGTATCTTCAATGTGGATCAGCGGGTGGTTTTTTTCTAAATCATTTCTTATAAAATCATTGACACCTGAATCACCGCGGCAAAAACCATCATCAGTGTTTCACCATACAGATCCTCGATTTCAATGCAGCTTTTCGATGCAAGGGGATGTTCCCTTGATATGGCGATCATTTTCTGATACCTTCCAAGCGGTAAAAACGGCACAGGGAAAGCCATGCTTTAGAATCACACACGCCGATCAGAAAATCAAATTTTTTCCCTAATTTTTCAATTTCTGAAAGAATCCCTTATGATTATCCTCAAACGGCACAAGATGCAGTTTGTAATCAGGAAAATTTTTGTTTACGCGGTACCACAGATCTATAAAAGGTTTTGCCGGATTTAATAGGGAAGTTCCGACACAAAAAGTCGTGTCATAGGTATGGGCAGCGGCATTTGCGGCAGCAATGGATTTTTTGGAATAGTCCATCAGAATTTTGCATCCCGATAGATAACATTGCCGGCAGGAGTCAGGTGAACACCGGCAGGAGTGCGTTCGATCAACTGAAGCTGCAGATGCTGCTCTAAAGCGTTCATCTGTTTCATAACAGCAGTTGGTGAAATATAGAGCTGTGCAGCAGCCTTTGTAAAGCTGCCATAGTCGGCAACGGTAATAAATGTATCAAGCATAGGGTTATACATGGTATTCCTCCCAATATAGCATTAACTAATAGTTTATACCATAGTAACTTACCGGAGATTCCATGTCAAGAGGCGGCGTGTTATAGTAATGCTGAAAAAAGAAATGGAGGGATGAAAATGTCAAAAGAAATGGTAGCTTTTTATTCAAGAGCGGATGAAAACTATGTAAATGGCATGATCAAAACATTAGAAGTTGGAAACACAAAAGTAGCAGCCGATATCATTCGAAAGTTGACGGGCGCAGATATGTTTCAGATAGAACAGGTACAGCCGTATGCAAAAGGATATAATGATTGCATTGCCGAGGCTCAGGAAGACCAGAAACGGGATGCGAGACCGGAATTAAAGGCTTATCCGGAGAGCATCGATGATTATGATGTGATTTATTTAGGCTATCCGAACTACTGGAGCACCATGCCAATGGCAGTTTTTACATTTTTAGAGCATTTTGATTTTAGCGGTAAAGTCATCAGACCATTCTGTACCCATGAGGGCAGTGGAATGGGCAGTAGTGTAGCCGATATCAAAAAACTGTGTACAACAGCAACCGTTGAGAACGGACTGGCAATTCATGGAGGTAGTGTTGCAAACTCAGAAAAAGAGATAAAAAACTGGGTAGTAGGAGGGAGATAATATAAGATGAATGAAACACAGGAAAATAAACAGATCACAGAACCAGGCAAAGAAGAATTTGAAAAAACAGATATTTTTGGCGTCGGAGCACCAAACAACGGATTTGCACAGTACTTTACAGGCAATTCATTTTTAAAACCACTGACAGAGCCTGGAAAATGTCCGGTATTTTTAGCAAATGTCACATTTGAACCGGGATGCCGGAATAACTGGCACATTCACCATGCAAAAGAAGGCGGTGGACAGATTTTGATCTGTACTGCAGGAAAAGGCTGGTATCAGGAATGGGGCAAAGAGGCAAGAGAGCTGAATCCGGGAGACGTAGTTTATATTGAGCCGGCAGTAAAACACTGGCATGGAAGCACGAAGGATTCCTGGTTTAGTCATATCGCCGTAGAATGTCCGGAAGTTGAGTGCAGCAATGAATGGTGCGAACCTGTTTCGGATGAACAATATGGAAAGTTGAAATAGGAGGAAGCAAAAATGGCAGTAAAACAGACAGCAGGAAGAGATCGAGCTTGGAGCATTTGCTCCGAAATTTGCAGAATTAAATGATGATGTATTATTTGGCGAGGTATGGAGCAGAGAGGGCAAACTTTCTTTAAGAGACCGTTCCTTGGTCACAGTGGTGGCATTGATGGCACAGGGCTTAACCGATGAATCATTTCGCTATCATTTAATGAGTGCAAAAGCAAATGGGATCACAAAGGAAGAAATAGCGGAAATCGTAACACATGCGGATTCTATTGTGGATGGCCAAAGGCATGGGCAGTATTTCGGATGGCAAAAGAAGTCTGAATGATGAAAATGAATAAAATGGAGAAATAATTGTGTTAAAAGAAACATTTACATTAAATAATGGAGTAAAAATCCCAAAACTTGGACTTGGAACATGGTTTATAGAGGGTGACAAGGCGGCAGATGCCGTAAGAGAAGCGGTAAAATCAGGATATCGTCTGATCGACACGGCACAGGCATATGGAAATACTTCCAAAAACTGCAAATCCAGAGCATATGAAAACGAATGCAGATGTGGATTTTGATTAGAATAATAAAAAGAGTGCCTGAAAGAGTGCTTATTAAAAAACGCTTTACGGAAAGTGAAGCGTTTTTCCTATTTTAAATTTCAGATTCTGTGGTACAATACTGTCTGGAAAACAGAAAGATAATAAATAATAGAATGTCAGGAGAGACGTAAAAAGTCATGGAAACAACGAAAAAACAAAAAGAAATGGATATGCTAAATGGAGGTCTGGCAGGAAAACTGATCCTGTTTTCCATACCACTGGCATTTAGCAGTATTTTACAGCAGTTATTCAATTCGGCGGATGTAGCTGTAGTTGGAAGATTTGCAGGAGACAGGGCATTAGCAGCAGTAGGAAGCTGTGTAGCGTTAGTCGGTATTTTTTGTAAACCTGATCGTGGGATTTTCCGTAGGTCCGAATGCAGTGTTAGCAAACCTGATCGGACAGAAGCGAAGAGATAAGATCAACAGGATGCTGCACACGATCATGGCATTCGGACTGATGGCAGGAGTTATTTTAATGGGATTGGGAATGCTGTCGGCAAGACCGATACTGGAGGTGTCGGGTACACCGGAAAGCGTGATGAATGAAGCACTTTTATATATCAGGATATATTTTATCAGTATACCGTTTATGATGATCTACAATTTTGGTTCTGCTGTCTTAAGAAGTTTTGGTGACACCAGAAGACCGATGTACTATCTGATCTTATCGGGAACTGTCAATGTAATATTGAATCTGATCTTAGTCATTTATTTCAAACTCGGGGTGGCAGGGGTCGCCATTGCCACGGTAATATCCAATATCCTGAGTGCGGGACTGGTATTGATCTATTTATACCGCAGAGAGGATGAATTTCAATTCAGTTTGCAGAGGCTGCATATAGAAAAAGAAGATTTAAAAAAGGTGCTGGTGATCGGAATCCCGGCAGGAATACAGGGAGCGATTTTTTCTATTTCTAATGTGTTTATACAAAGTGGGATCAACTCCTTTGGAGAAGATGCCATTGCGGGTTCATCACTGGCATTGAATTTTGAATATTTTACTTATGACATTGCAGCCGCTTTTTGCACAGGCGGCAGTAACATTTACCAGCCAGAACTATGGAGCCGGAAATCTGAAACGGTGTGTAAAAATTTTTGGACTCTGTATGCTGTTTGGAATTGGTTTTACAGAGATTTTAAGCATCATATTTATCATCTGGGATGATTTTTTCGTAAGTATTTATACGACGAGTGCAGCAGTGGCTGTCTATGGAATCATAAGGATGCATCATGTGTGCCTGTTAGAAGGTGTAACGGCTACCTATGAAGTGGGAAGTGCCTCGTTAAGAGGAATGGGAAAATCCATAGAACCGTCCATTATCACGATTTTAGGGACTGTAGTATTTCGAATGATCTGATGGTTACGGTGTTTAAAATGGTTCCAACCTATGATATGTTGATGAATGTTTATATTGCTTCCTGGATATTTACAGGTGGAGCGATTTTTTGTGGTATATTTTTTACATATGAAAAAACAGAAGCAAATGCAGCGAAGAAAAAACTTTGTGTAGCACTTCGCTTTGATGCATTTTATGAGGATAAAAAAATGAGAACAACACATGTGGTCGTGAAGCCCTATGATAAAAAATGGAAAATGGACTTTGAAGATATAAAAAAGGAGATCCAAAGTGCGATCGGTGATCTGATCCTTGGAATCGAACATGTAGGGAGCACTTCGGTAGAAGGACTTTCAGCAAAACCATGCATTGATCTGGATATCGTTATCAAAGATTATTCGGTCTTTGAGGATGTTGTCAGAGGACTACAGGCCATTGGCTATATCCATGAAGGAAACCTTGGAATCAAAGACAGGGAGGCGTTTCGTTATTTGGATAAGCCGCATTTGCAGACGCACCACCTGTATGTATGCCCGCAAAATTCCAAAGAATTGTACCGGCATATCACATTTCGAGAGTTTCTTAGGAATCATCCGGCAGAAGTGAAAAAGTATAGTGAAGTCAAAGAGAGGGCAGCACAACTGTTTCCGGAGGATATAGATAAATACATGGAATATAAGTCGCAGTGTATAGAAGAGTTGTATGCATTGTGTGGGTTGAAATAATTGTATTGTAAAACGCAACACAAGGTGGTACACTATAATAAACAAGGAGGTGTGAACTATGGCAGTAAAAACAGCAAATGTAACAGCACGCATTCAGCCGAATATAAAAAGAACAGGCAGAGGAAATATTAGAAAGACTTGGTATTCCCGTATCTGTATTTATTGATATGGCATACAGACAGGTCATTATGAGGGGAGGCGTACCATTTTCGCTGGATATTCCCGACACTCTTGCGACAAGAGATTCATTAACAAAAGCGGAATTTGATACTATGATGCAAACCGGTTTTATACAGGCGAAGAAGGACGACTCTGTTTCGGTGGAGGAGGCTTTTGAACAATTGAAAGCGGAGATATAGTATGAAGGAATACGAAGTAAAATTACCAGACAGGCGTTAGAACAGATGGAAGCAATAAAGTGCAGGTAATCGCAATTATTTATGGTAAGCGAGATCGGATGAAGCAGCTTGCCAATATGGATATGCAGTAATGAAACAAAATATTGTATCTATATGGAATGGAGCCATTTATATATGGCTTCATTTTTGTTTTTAATGACAAACAATTCTGACACAATTCTAAAAAACTCCACGATTCAACCAACGTGATCACAAAAAAAACTTTCAACAAGACCATTACTAAATTGTTCCAAATACAAAATATCAAACGAAAAACAATGCTATATTATCAGATAATAAATACAAAAATAAATAATAGTCAAATTATCAGATAATATAAAGAAAAAAAAACTGTTTACACGCAAAAAAATAGGTGTATCCTAGTTATTAAGAACGACACAGCGTACACGAAGCAGAGGAACGCAGAAAGGATGACGTATGAGAACACAGGTAAATGAGAGTAACGCCAAAGCACAGGGTTTATATGATCCGGCATTTGAACATGACAACTGCGGTATCGGTTCGGTTGTCAATATCAAAGGTATCAAGACACATGAGACCGTGGAGAATGCTTTAAAAATTGTTGAAAACTTAAAGCACAGAGCAGGAAAAGATGCAGAAGGAAAGACCGGTGACGGTGTTGGTATCCTTTTACAGATTTCTCATAAATTTTTTCAAAAAGCGTGTGAACCGTTAGGAATCCGCTTAGAGAAGAGAGAGATTATGGTATCGGTATGTTTTTCTTCCCGCAGGATGAGTTGAAACGCAATCAGGCAAAGAAAATGTTCGAAGTCATTGTCCAGAAAGAGGGCATGGAGTTCTTGGGCTGGAGAGAAGTGCCGACGGACCCGACGACATTAGGACAAAAAGCAATTGACTGTATGCCGTATATCATGCAGGGATTTGTAAAAAGACCCAAGGACTGTCCAAAAGGGACTGGATTTTGACCGGAAGCTCTATATTGCAAGACGAGTATTTGAACAGAGTAATGACAATACCTATGTGGTATCATTCTCAAGCAGAACGATTGTATGCAAGGGAATGTTCTTAGTAGAGCAGCTCCGCTTGTTCTTTGCAGATCTTCAGGACAAAGATTATGAATCGGCGATCGCAACCGTGCACTCCCGTTTCTCTACGAACACGAACCCGAGCTGGGAGAGAGCGCATCCGAACCGTTTTATCGTACATAACGGTGAGATCAATACGATTAAGGGCAACGCCGATAAGATGCTCGCCCGCGAGGAGACGATGGAGTCCGAGCACTTAAAGGGCGAGCTGCAAAAAGTGCTTCCGGTAGTCAATACTGCAGGTTCTGACTCCGCAATGTTAGATAATACCTTAGAATTCCTCGTAATGAGTGGAATGGATCTGCCGCTTGCCGTAATGATCACGATACCGGAGCCATGGGCAAATAACAGCATCATGAGCCAGAAGAAAAAAAAAGATTTTTACCAGTATTATGCGACAATGATGGAGCCATGGGACGGACCGGCATCCATTCTGTTTTCCGATGGAGATATCATGGGGAGCAGTCTTAGACCGTAACGGACTTCGCCCATCGAGATATTATATTACAACAGATGACTATCTGATCCTGTCATCTGAGGTTGGTGTCTTAGAGATCGAGCCGGAGCGTATCAAAGTAAAAGAGAGACTTCGTCCGGGAAAAATGCTTTTTAGTGGATACCGTAAAAGGCGAAGTTATCGATGATAACGAATTAAAAAGACAGTTATGCAAACATGCAGCCGTATGGTGAATGGTTAGACCGTAACTTAGTGGAATTAAAAGACTTAAAGATCCCGAATGAGCGTGTGATCGAGCACAGAGGCGAGGACTTAAGCCGACTGCAGAAAGCCTTTGATACACCTATGAATCGACCAAAGATACGATTTTACCGATGGCAAGGAATGGAGCAGAATCCATAGCGGCAATGGGAATCGATTCACCGATACCGGTATTGTCCAAAGACGAACAGCCATTATTTAACTATTTTAAACAGTTGTTTGCACAGGTTACCAACCCGCCGACGACTGTATCCGTGAGGAAGTGGTAACTTCCACGACCACTTATATTGGAAAAGACGGCAACCTCTTAGAGGAAAAAGCCATTAACTGTCAGGTGTTAAAGATACACAATCCGATCCTGACCAATACGGATTTAATGAAGATCCGTTCTATGAAGCGTGAAGGATTTAAGGTAGTTACCTTACCGATCACCTACTATAAAAAATACCAGTCTGCAAAAGGCATTGGATCATCTTTTTGTAGAAGCAGACCGTGCACATAAAGACGGAGCCAATATCCTGATCCTTTCCGACCGTGGTGTGGATGAGAACCATGTGGCAATCCCGTCATTGCTTGCCGTAGCAGGTCTGAACCAGCATTTAGTTGAGACAAAGAAGAGAACCAGCCTTGCTGTTATCTTAGAGTCCGGCGAACCAAGAGAGGTACACCATTTTGCAACATTGCTCGGATATGGAGCCTGTGCGATCAATCCGTATTTAGTACAGGATACCATTAAAAATCTCATCGATGAGCATATGTTAGATAAAGATTACTATGCAGCGATCGATGATTACAACAATGCAGTCATCCATGGAATCGTTAAGATTGCATCGAAGATGGGAATTTCCACGATCCAGTCATATCAGGGTTCTAAAATCTTTGAGGCGATCGGAATAGATTCAGAGGTTATTGATAAATACTTCACAAACACGGTCAGCCGTATCGGAGGAATTACGTTAGAGGATATTGCAAAAGCCGTAGATATCCTGCACTCCGAGGCATATGACCCGTTAGGACTTGCAACCGATATGTCCTTAGATTCCAAGGGTCGCCATAAGATGAGAAGCGGAGCAGAAGAGCATTTGTACAATCCGCAGACGATCCATCTGTTACAGGAGTCTACAAGACGTGCAGATTATAACCTGTTTAAACAGTATTCCAAACTGTTAAATGGCGAAAAGAGAGCATTGAACATCCGCGGACTGATGGATTTCAATTATCCGAAAAAATTCCGATCGAAGAAGTAGAAAGCGTGGAATCCATTGTCACAAGATTTAAAACAGGTGCTATGTCCTATGGCTCTATTTCCCAGGAGGCTCATGAGACACTTTTAAGCGATCGCAATGAATACCCTTCATGGAAAATCCAACTCCGGTGAAGGTGGTGAGAGCCTTGACAGACTTGAGATCGGAAAAAGACGGACGCAACCGATGCTCAGCGATCAAACAGGTAGCATCCGGAAGATTCGGAGTTACCAGCCGTTACTTAGTCAGTGCAAAAGAGATCCAGATTAAAATGGCGCAGGGAGCAAAACCGGGGAAGGCGGACACCTTCCGGCAGGAAAAAGTGTATCCTTGGATCGCAAAGACCAGACATTCTACACCGGGTGTAAGTCTGATCTCACCGCCACCGCACCATGATATCTATTCCATTGAGGATTTAGAGCAGTTGATCTTTGATTTAAAAAATGCAAATACTGATGCCCGTATTTCCGTAAAATTAGTATCTGAGGCAGGTGTGGGGAACAGTAGCAGCCGGCGTAGCAAAAGCAGGAGCACAGGTTATCCTGATCTCCGGTTATGACGGTGGTACCGGAGCAGCACCAAGCAGTTCTATCCATAATGCAGGACTTCCTTGGGAGTTAGGTCTTGCGGAAACACATCAGACCTTAATTATGAACGGACTGAGAAATAAAGTCAGAATCGAGACAGACGGAAAACTGATGACAGGAAGAGACGTTGCCATTGCAGCACTTCTTGGAGCAGAAGAGTTTGGATTTGCCACCGCACCGCTTGTAACCATGGGATGTGAT
>VOFC01003944.1_pt1 | contig 11680 bp, 20 predicted proteins | sample 5384161 | NCBI WGS metagenome assembly VOFC01 (sample SAMN12384722, study PRJNA508395) | human gut metagenome | isolation source: healthy gut B | host: Homo sapiens | reverse complement strand
CTACACAGACCTTATAATCTGGGCAGCTTGGTGTGCAATCTGTGCAGTATTAGCACTTATCTCAATGATAAAAAAGCCAAAACAGATAGAAGAAAACTAATAAAAACTGCTATTTTAAAACAAATCCGAGGACAACGGATTAAATTAAAAAGAACTTATACCAATGTAAAAAGGGAATACCTCTCGTTATATGGATAAGTTCTTTTTTATTGTTCATTTTATGTAGCGTGGAGATTTTTTGTTGGCAAACAATAGGCAACTTTTGAAATTTTGCGAGCATAGCGTAAGGCAAAAAACAACTGTTTGAGCCGTAGGCGAGTTTTGTTTTTGTCTTACAATGGACGGCGGACAAAATGATAAAAGTAACGTGTTTGCCACCAAAAAAATTCCCCACGCGAATCAAAAAAATGTACTAAAAAAGGAGGCATAATATGGATATTTTTTTGATATTGTAGGCCCGATTATGGTTGGTCCTTCAAGTTCTCATACGGCAGGTGCCGTAAGAATAGGATATATTGGGGGCAAGTTGTTAGGGGAGCCTGTTAAGAAAGCTCAGATTTTTATTGTATGGTTCTTTCCTTGCTACAGGTGAAGGCCACGGAACTAAGAAGGCTATAGTTGCAGGTTTGCTTGGTATGGAGCCGGATGATTACCGTATTTCCGACAGCTTCAATATAGCCAAGGAGAAAGATATGAAAATTGAATTTGGTGAGGCAAAGCTTAATGAAGGCCATCCTAATTCAGCGTTGTTAAGATTAGAAGGAATCAATGGCAACAAAATAGAAGTTTTGGGGCAATCCATAGGTGGATCAAGAATAAATATTGCTCAAATTGATGGTATTGATACTAATTTTTTCAGGGGAATGTCCTACCATTATTGTTCATAATATGGACCAGCCGGGGCACGTGTCGGAGGTTACTTCCATGCTTGCCCACAAGTCGGTAAACATTGCGACTATGCAGCTATACAGGTCGGCAAAAGGTGGCAATGCGGTTATGGTAGTTGAATGCGACCAGCAGATTCCAAAGGAAGGAATCGAATGGTTGAAGCACGTTGAAGGAATACTAAAGGTAACTTATTTTGCAGGAATATAAATTAAGGACGGAGAGTTTATGTTTTATTATCATACATTAAAAGAGTTAGAAGATTTAGTTAATGAAAATAAATTAGAAGTGTGGCAGGTTATTGAACAGTCTGATATGGAAGAAAACGGAAGGACTAAAGAGCAGTCCTACGAAAAAATGTTAAATATGTATTTGCAATGAAAGAGGCTGACAAAAATTATAATGGAAATTTAAAGTCAGCCAGCAAAAGAGCCGGTGGAGATGGAGAAAAAATTCACAGATATAATGCAGCTAACAAAAATATTTGCGGAAAATTTATTGGAAATGTTATGGAAAAAGCAATTAAGATGGGCGAGTCAAATGCCTGTATGCGAAGAATTGTTGCGGCACCTACGGCCGGTGCCTGTGGAGTTTTGCCGGCGGTACTTATTAGTTATCAGGAAGAATATAATTTAAGTGATGATGAAATGGTTAAGGCAATGTACGTTGCTGCCGGAATTGGCAAAGTTATAGCAGAGAATGCTTTTATTGCTGGAGCTGCAGGAGGCTGTCAGGCTGAAATAGGTTCAGCAAGTGCAATGGCAGCCAGAGCTTTAGCTTTTCTCCAGAAAGGAACAGTTAAACAGATTGTAAATGCAACAGCACTTTCACTTAAAAACATGTTAGGGCTTACTTGTGATCCGGTAAAGGGATTAGTAGAAGTTCCATGTATTAAGAGAAACTCATATGGTGCTGTTAATGCAGTAACATCAGCTCAACTGGCTATGGCGGGTATAGAAAGTGCAATTACACCTGATGATGTAATTGACAGTATGCGTCGTATTGGAAATAGCATGCCAGCATGTTTAAAAGAAACAGGAACAGGTGGACTTGCAGTAACAGAATCAGCCAATAAATATTTGGAAAAATAGTATCATAAATAATTAAACAAGTAATAATTATGTAAATTAATTGATAAATGTACATTGATTTTTATTATAAACTTATATACAAAATTTTTTGAAAAGTAGCATTATAAGGCGGTAAGTGGTATTATATCAGATATAACTGCCCAGGCAGAAATAGCTTAGAACTATTAAGGAGGGACAATGAGAGCTAGTGGAATTTTATTACCTGTTTCAAGTTTACCGGGAAAATATGGAATAGGATGTTTTTCAAAAGAAGCATATGATTTTGTGGATGTTTTGGAAAAAAGCAAATCAAAAATACTGGCAGATATTGCCTATAGGGCCAACAAGCTACGGAGATTCACCATATCAGTCATTTTCTACTTTTGCGGGAAATCCTTATTTTATTAGTTTGGAAAAATTAATAGAAGAAGAATTACTTACAGAGGAAGAATGTAATTCTGTTGATTTTGGTGAGAATAATGAATATATTGATTATGAAAAATTATATAACGGCAGATTTAATCTTCTAAAAAAGGCTTACAAGAGAAGTAATCCAGAGGATGAAGGTTTTAAGAAGTTTGTAGAAGAGAACGGATTTTGGATTGAAGATTATGCCATGTTTATGGCTATAAAGGCAGAGCATAATGGGGAAAGCTTTGAATTATGGGAAGATGAAATTAGAGTAAGAAAACCAGAAGCAATGGAAAGATATAGGGAAAAAGTTTAAGGATGAAATTCTTTTCTATAAATTTATTCAGTTTAAGTTTTATGAGCAATGGTTTAAATTAAAGGAATATGCAAATGATAAGGGAATAAAAATTATTGGAGATATTCCAATTTATGTTGCTTATGACAGTGCGGATGTATGGGCAAATCCTGAATTATTCCAAATGGATGAAGAGGTTAAGCCTATATCTGTTGCAGGTTGCCCACCGGATGCTTTTTCTGCAGATGGACAGCTTTGGGGAAATCCTGTTTACAAGTGGGGTTATCATAAGCAGACAGGTTATACATGGTGGATTAAGAGAATTGAAAATAGCACAAAGCTTTATGATGTAATAAGAATAGATCATTTCAGAGGCTTTGATGAATATTATGCCATTCCTGCCGGTTCAAAGAATGCTGTAGTCGGTAAATGGGAAAAAGGTCCGGGAATGGATTTGTTTGATGTCGTAAAAGAGAAGCTTGGAGAGATTAGCATTATTGCAGAGGATTTAGGTTATATAACAGATAGCGTACGACAGCTTGTAAAAAGACAGCAATTTCCCGAATATGAAAGTATTAGAATTTGCTTTTGATGCAAGAGATTCTTATGAACCTTGCGAATACCTTCCTTTTACTTACTACAATAATTGTGTTGTATATACGGGAACCCATGACAACGAAACTTTATTAGGTTGGTTGAAACATGTAAATGATTACACATTAGGATACATAAAAAGATTACATAGGTAGAGACATACCTGTTGGTCAGGAAATGGTAGATGAAATAATAAGACTTGCTCATTCATCAGTGGCAGACTTATGTATCATTCCACTTCAGGACTACTTAGGACTTGGAAATGAAGCAAGAATAAACACACCATCAACCTTAGGTGATAACTGGAAATGGCGTGTTACGAAGGATAAGTTGACAGACAAAGTAGTAGATAAGATTAGAAAATATACAAATGTGTATAGAAGGTAAAAAATGGAGGTACAGTATGAAGATTACATTAAAGAAAATTTTAATTTTTCCAATTTATTTATGTTACTATGTTATTACCGAATGGATTTTGGCGTTAGGAACAAAAAGATCCTTGGGATAAAATGTGGAAATGGGCAGAAAAGTAAATGGTTAAAAACTAATGAAATGTATAAAAAAGCAAGAATACAAGTAGCATTTAGCTCATGGCAGAAGCGGAACCTAGTATTCTTGCTTTTATTATTGGAATTACATCCTTTATTTCTTATTAACTCTCCACTCCAACGGATCTTTTTCAGGTCTTGCAAATGCTTCTTCAGTTGATATTCCATCAGAAGCACCATTAGCCTCAGAACCGTCAGTAATCTGTGTGTCTTCGTTAACTGACAATGTATCAAGAGAAGTCTTTAGCAATATAGAAGCTTCATCTTTTGAAATGTTCATAGCTTTGGCAAGTTCGTCTAATTCAGGTACACGACCAAGTTTCTCACTTAAATTCTTAGTAACTTCGTCAAGTCTGTTAAGTTTGTCAGCAAGATGCTGCCCAATTCTGTCTGAGTTAATCTGAACATTAACAGTATTCTTAATTGCATCTTCAATTCTACCTGAAATAAATGAATGGAAATCGCCAACAGATTCTGTGTAATCAGAAACTGCAAGCATTAAACCAACATTACCCTCTTGAATTAAGTCTCCAAAGTTAACGCCTTTTCCACGATGACTTTCAGCAATTTTTGCAACTAAAGAAAGATTAGCTTCAACAATCTTAGATGAAACGGAAGTATCACCGGCTAAAAGCTTGGCAATTAAATCAGCCTCTTCATCTTTTGAAAGATTAGGAAGGGCTTCCATTTCTTCCATATACATCTTAATAAAAGATAATTCTTCTTCTGATTCAACATGGTTAGAAACAGAAGCAGTTTCAAAAATAGTTTCATCGGCCGAAGTTTCAGGGAGTGTCATCAGCCAAAGGATTATTGGCTGGTGGAGTAAATCCCTCAACCTCAACTTTATTAAGGGCAAGATAGTCGTAAATAAACTGATACTGGCTATCATCATCAATTAAATCTTTAAAATATAATTTTACATCATCCATTGTTACATGGTTAGCATTGGCAGCAGCAAAGTCTACCAATGAAGTAAGAGCTTCATTAAATAATAATTTTTTATCCATTTTACACCTCGTCTATAATAAATAAATGATACATAAAAGCCTTGCAAAAATCAAGGATAATGGGTAACATTTAATATAGTAAAAATTATAGCAGAATAATTAGGGGATTAAAATGGAACAAATATTAAAAAAAATATATAAAAGCAGAATTTTTTGGACTTATAAGCATACTGTTTTTTATTGCAGTGTGTATGGGAATAGGAGCTTTTGCAGCCTACGTTAAACACGTTTCCAATCCGACGGAGCAGGCGGTTACATATTTTAGAGCTTTTATGCAACAGGATTATGACACAATGTACAATCTTTTGGACAAGAAAGACGGCTACTATATTAGCAAAGACAGATACAAGGAAATAATGCAGAAAACAAGAGAATCAATGACAATAGATTCTTACAAGATTAACGATCCTAGAAAAGAAGACGGACAATATGTGGTAACAATTGAATGCACAGATGATGAGACGGATAGCTCTCAGAATATGAATATTTATTTAAATAAGAAGATGCATCTGCCTAAGTTAAAGCCTGACTACAAGGTAGATATTGAAAAAATGCTAGTTAAAAATCTTACAATAAAGATTCCACAGGGAGACAAGCTTACAATTGCAGGAATTGAAATTACAGATAAAGACATAAATATTACAACAGAAAATAATATTCAAATATATAATTTTAAGGCTATTTTAAATGGAAATTATAAAATAACATGTGAGAATGAATATTGTGCAAAAAATACACTTGCAAATGTTATAAAAAAGATATGGAAGTGGATTTGACAAAGAGTTGGTACACAGCAAATGACCGGTACACTTCAAAAATAACAAACAGCGTTACGGATTTTATGAATAAATATTATAGTGCCGCAAGAAACAGAAGCAAAAGCGATAAAAAACTTATGGCATTTGCAGATGACAAAAAGCTTCAAAAATCCGTATCAAAAAAAGTAGAAGAAACAATGTCAGGTCTTTATTGGTCGGATAAGAAGAACATAGACAAGTACAAGGTATCTGATTTTAAAATTAAGGATTTGAATAGTACAATAAAATACGACAGTAAAAGTAAAGATTTTCAGGTAACATCTACATACAACTATGACTACACATGTACAACTGACATTGCAACATATACAAGTTATGTGTATAAATATTCAGGAAGTTGTAAGGCAACATTGAAGATTACGTACAGCATAGACAATGGAAATCTTAAGATTAAGAATGTTAAATTAAGTGAAAAACAAAAAAAGAAAATAATTTGAAGGAAAAATCAAATAAAAATTTAAACAAAAAAATTAAAGACAAAATAAAAAATGATTCAAGGAAATAATGGAGGAAACTATGTCAAAAGAAATTTGGAGACCGGGAAATATGTTATATCCCCTTCCATCTGTTTTGGTTACGGTGGCAGATGATGAGGGAAATGATAATGTGTTGACAGTTGCGTGGACAGGAACGGTATGCTCAGACCCGGCAATGGTTTACGTTTCAGTAAGACCTTCAAGATACTCACATCATATGATAAAAGAAACAGGGGAATTTGTAATCAATCTGACAACAGAAGAATTGGCATATGCCACAGATTATTGTGGAGTAAAGTCAGGCAAGAATGAGGACAAGTTTAAGAATGCATCATTAACAAAAAGAACCTGCAAAATATGTTAAGGCACCTTTGATTAAGGAAAGTCCTGTAAACATTGAATGCAAGGTAACAGATGTTGTTCCATGTGGCAGTCACGATATGTTTGTGGCGAAAGTACTTTGCGTACACGCGGACAAAAAATATATGGACGAAAATGGAACATTTAGTTTTGAAAAGGCAAAGCCGATTGTATATTCTCACGGCTGGTATTATGGTCTTGGTAAAAAAAAATAGGCAAGTTTGGATATTCTGTAATTAAGAAAAAAGCAGCAAAAAAGAGATACAGAAAAAACAAATAAATATTCAAAAATGTCTAAAGATTAGTTTGACAGATAAAGAGAAATTAATTTGCCAAGCAAGAATGAAAAATAATTTAATCAAAATAACTGTTTAAGGATGGCAATATATGGGAATAATATTTCATATTGATGTAAATTCAGCTTATTTAAGTTGGACAGCAGTAAAGTTGCTTAAAGAAGCAGCAAAAAGATGAAAAGAAAATCGACATACGAAATATTCCTGCCATCATAGGCGGTGACAGGGAAAAAGCGACACGGAATAGTTTTGGCAAAATCCATCTCCGCAAAAAGTTTGGAATAGTTACAGGTGAGCCTATAGCCAATGCGTTGCAAAAGTGCCCTAACATACTGATTGTTCCGCCGGAGCACGGTTATTACAATGAACAAAGCCATAAACTAATGAATTTGCTTAGAACATTTACACCTGACATTGAGCAGGTAAGCGTGGATGAGTGCTATATGGATTTTTCGGGAATACAAAACGAGTATCCATCGCCATTAGCATGTGCGTACAAAATAAAAGACACAGTAAAAAGAGAAAACTTGGCTTCACCGTAAACGTAGGAATATCCGATGTGAAAGTTTTGGCAAAAATGGCATCAGATTTTACTAAGCCTGACAAAGTTCATACATTATATAGAAGAGAAATAAAAGAAAAAAAAATGTGGCAACTACCTGTTGAAGAACTCTATATGGCAGGTAAATCAAGTGTAAACACGTTGCACAAACTTGAATATACAATATTGGCCAACTGGCAACAAGCCCTGAATATATTTTGGAGGCGCACCTGAAAAAGCATGGAAAAATACTTTGGGAATACGCCAATGGAATAGATAAAAAGTGTGGTAAATACCAAGCGTGAAGAACTAAAAGGAGTGGGCAACTCCATCACATTGCCATATGACCTTGATAATATGGAAGAAATAGAAAAAATCTTACTTCAACATATAACGACTTCATAAAAAAGCATCAAGGCAGACAACACTTGATAGATGCACAGACTCAGGCACAGAAATATACCAGCTCTCAAAAGAACTTTTTAGAGAACTTTGGGAAAAAGACGGAAACAAAAGCGTGCGCCTGCTTGGAATACGAACCGCCAACTTAGAAGAACAGGGAGCCTTAGAACAAATGTCCATAATGGACATAATGGCGCAAACCACAAAAAACAACAAAACGCCACAACCAACATATCCAGAGAAAAATGAAAAAAAACTGGACAAGGCACTAGATGCCATCAAAAACAAATACGGCGAGGACAAAATAAAAGAGCAAGCCTGTTAGCTGAGCAAACAGTAGACATGAAAAACAAAAAATATTATGAAGAATAACAAAAACAAAAAGCAAAAAATTTAAGTAAGATTATAAAATAAAAGATACAAACAGAAAAAAACAAACAATTTGGCAATGGAAGATGGTAGCAATTTTGACAACAAAAGGAGACTGAAATGAAAAAAAACATTGTATTAATAGGTATGCCGGGAGTAGGAAAAAGCACAATAGGAGTAATAATTGCAAAAATACTGGGATATCAGTTTATAGATGCTGACCTTGTAATTCAGGAGCAGTACGGCAAACTTTTGAAAAGAAATCATAGCTGAGCGTGGAACAGAGGGCTTTGTTCAGGTAGAAAATGACGTGAACAAGTCATTGAATCCTGAGAAGGCAGTAATTTCCACAGGAGGAAGCGTTGTTTACTGCACAGAGGCAATGGAACATTTATCAGAAATAGCAACAATAGTTTATTTAAAATTAGACCTATACTCTTTAGAGAGAAGATTAGGAAATCTTAAGCAGCGTGGGGTGGTTTTAAAGGAAGGACAGACATTAAAGGACCTTTTTATGATGAAAGATGTCCTTTATATGAAAAATATGCTGATATTGTGATTAGCGAAAATCATTGTTCTGTTGAAAAAACAGTTGATAAGGTTGTAACAAAATTACGTCAGAGGGGATTTTAGAACAAATTATATAATTTGCTAAAACAAAAAATACATACGGACATTAGCTAAAAAGAATAGAACATTTATTTTTAGGGGGATAAAATAATGTTTATTAATAAAAAATCACATAAAAGCGCTTTCGTCTGCATAGCAGTATTTATGGTGATCATGATTATGATTTTGACTTTTTACCAATTGGCAGTTGAAATATATGCATATGGATTTATTACAAAAAAATAATGACTACCGGGTGAAAGAGAGTACAGCAAAGGTTCTAACATTAAAAGAAAATCATAAAGCTATTAGCATAGAAAATATAAATGTTAATAGCAAAACAAAAGTTATTAACAAGAAAAATATAAATGTTAATAATTTCGTTTTGAAAAAACCGGTAAAGGGTGGAATTACCACATCAGGTTTTGGAGATACAATTTCAAGAACTGCAAGTCATAATGGACACGATTGGGCTGTTAATACAGGCACAAAGGTGAGAGCGGCAGCAGAGGGCGTGGTTGAATTGGCTTATTTTAGTGAAAGTTATGGTTATAATATTTTGATTAATCATAATAACGGGTTCAAAACCAGATATGCCCACCTTTCGGAAGTGAAAGTTTCAAAGGGAGAAAAAGTTGAACAAAGTCAGGTCATAGCACTTAGCGGTTCCACAGGGTTTAGCACTGGACCACATCTTCACTTTGAAGTTGTAAAGGATGGAAAAAGGGTTAATCCTATTGAGTATGTTAGTAACAGGTAACACATTTTGAAAATTATCATAATGTAATAATATAGTAAAGCACAATTTATAAAAATTGACCAAAAAAATCGCTGAAATTTATATATATTGTGCTTTTATTATGTTTACAAAGATAGATATTGTGCTATAATTGTGTAGATATACAAAGATAATTATTGGTGGGAGAGGGCTTAATTGTGACCAATCCCTGTTTGATATAAAATATACATATATACCGGGAGTAAAGAATGGAACGTTTTGTAATAAAAGGTGGAGTAGCACTTAATGGCGAAGTTGAAATAGGCGGAGCAAAGAATGCTGCATTAGGATTACTTGCTGCAGCAATAATGACAGATGAAGACGTGACAATAGAGAATTTGCCTGATGTTAGTGATATTAATCAGTTGATAGATGCTATTGCAAACATTGGAGCAACAGTTAATAGAATAGATAGACATACAGTAACAATTAACGGAAAAACAATTAGAACACATGTAGTAGAATATGAGCAAATGAGAAAGATTAGAGCTTCATATTATCTGCTTGGCGCTCTTTTGGGCAAGTTTAACAAGGCAGAGGTTGCTCTTCCGGGTGGATGCGCAATCGGTAGCAGACCTATTGACTTGCATCTTAAGGGATTTAGAGCTTTGGGGAGCAGATGTTATTACCGATCATGGCATGGTTAATGCTCAGGCGGAACGTTTAGTTGGAAACCATATCTTTTTGACACATCTTCTGTTGGAGCAACAATTAATGTTATGCTTGCAGCAGTTAGGGCAGAAGGAAAGACAGTAATTGAGAATGCGGCTAAGGAACCTCATGTAGTAGATATTGCCAATATGCTTAACAGTATGGGAGCTAATGTAAGAGGTGCCGGAACTGACAAGATTAGAATTGAAGGTGTTCGTAAACTTCACGGAACAGTATATTCAACTATTCCTGACCAGATTGAGGCAGGTACATTTATGTGTGCTGCAGCAGCTACAGGTGGGGAAGTTTTGATTAAGAATGTTATCCCTAAACATTTAGAGTGTATTTCAGCTAAGCTTATTGAAATGGGATGCACAGTTATAGAATATGATGACGCAGTACGCGTTAAGGCAGGAGATTTCATTAGAAGTGCAAAGATTAAGACTTTGCCTTATCCGGGATTTCCAACAGATATGCAGCCGCAGATAGCAGTTGTTCTTACAATGGCCAACGGTAGCAGTACAGTAACAGAAAGTATTTTTGAAAACAGATTTAAATATGTAGATGAATTGACACGTATGGGTGCAATAATGAAGGTAGAAGGCAATACAGCATTTATTACAGGTGTTGGAAGTCTTGCAGGGGCGCAGGTTGCAGCACCAGACCTTAGAGCAGGAGCAGCACTTGTGATTGCAGGCATGGCAGCTAACGGATTTACAGTAGTAGATGACATTGTTTATATCCAGAGAGGTTATGAAAGATTCGAAGAGAAGCTTTCAGGTCTTGGAGCAATTATTGCAAAAGTAGATTCTGAAAAAGAAGAGCGCAAGTTTAAATTAAAGGTTGGATGATTACTTGATTAAAAAAAATCAATAAAACTGATTAAAATTGTCACTATACAAACAAATTTGCGTATGTTAATATTAGACCATCCTAAAAATAAAAAAGGCTTTGAAAAGGAATAGTAGTTGTTAAGTGGTTAACAGAGAGCTGTCGGCAGGTGTAAGACAGCAGAAGCGATGCAATGAACTCACCTTGGAGCTGCCGGCTGAATGGTTTGGATAGTAAGACGGACGAAGTAATCTTATTATTTCAAGAGTAGGCTTGGACGGATTTCACCGTTAAAGGGAGCGGATGTCAAAGGCATCCTTAGAGAGCATGTATAACATGAAGCAGAGTGGTACCGCGTAGGTAGAGAATACGTCCCTGCATTTCCTAATTGGAAGTGCAGGGTTTTTTTTTTCGTTCTGACTGGCGAGAAAGTTAGCAAGCGAACTATTTATTATATTAAGAACCTACCAAATCTTGACATAAGGAAACTAAAAATATATTATTTAATTGATTGAAAAGGAGATTTTAAAATGAATTTTGGAAAGTATAAAAGACAGTATTTTATGCCACCTACACCAACATATGATTGGGTCAGGAAAGAATATATAGATAAAGCACCTATTTGGTGTAGTGTAGACTTAAGAGACGGAAACCAGGCACTTATAGAGCCAATGAGTTTAGATGAAAAAATTAGAGTTTTTCCAGATGTTAGTTAAGATTGGCTTTAAAGAGATTG
>VOFC01002863.1_pt1 | contig 11695 bp, 22 predicted proteins | sample 5384161 | NCBI WGS metagenome assembly VOFC01 (sample SAMN12384722, study PRJNA508395) | human gut metagenome | isolation source: healthy gut B | host: Homo sapiens | reverse complement strand
GGCTCTGCGTTCTCCGTAAAGTAAGCTGCCAGGATCCCTACCGCGATCATCAGTCCATACCCGTAAACGGTAAAGGGTCCTATTTTCAGCAATTCATTTTTTTCATAATAAAAGCTCCTCTATCTTCCTGCTCGGCAAAAAGTTTTTCCAGAACTTCAAAGTTCCCGGTTTGCCGCATCATTTCTCTCATTGTCTGCTCCGTCCGGGTCACATTCCCCGCAGATATCCACCTGAAGGATTTTTCCGCCGGCCTCTTTAAAATGCCTGGTGACAAATTCCAGTGCTGCCATCATTTCCCCAAGAGTCATATCTCCCTGACTCCAGGTAGTGCTGGCATCCGTTGTACCAAGCACATCTTTATCAATGGAAACATAAAGAGGAAGGTCCGTGGGAATTTCTCCAAGGAAAGAAAAAATCCATCACATTCCTTTCCATATTATTCGTTTTTTCGGAATAGCTTTCGTTATTTCGAAAGTCCTGGAGCATCTCCCTTGAGAAAAACTTTACCTTCTCTTTCAGCGGCTCTTCCACCTGACTGTAAGCTTCCTCATCTGGCCCTACAAGCCATACTTCAACCAGATTTTCTGCCTCTTCAATTGCACTTGCGATCCAGCCGCCGCAAGAGAGAAGCCCTCCAAAAGCCGGCAGCTGCATGTCCGTATGATTGTCAAAACCAGAAGCCGAAAGGGCTCTTTCACTCTCTCAATCCCAATCCGGCTCATATAGTGATAATTGCCGGAATCAATAAAATAAATTCCTCCCGCTGAAAATTCCTCCAGCTTTTCCAGAATCTGCGTCTTCGCTTCGTCGTCACAATAGCAGTTTGTTCCGGGAATTTCCCGGACATCCAGCCAGGATACCTTTTCCCTTCAAAAACTGCTCTTCCTTATAAATCCCGGAAAAATCCATGATCACAATCTCTGCCATCAGTCTTTCCACTCCTCAAGGACTTCTTCTGCTTCCCTCGCTTTCCCCGGAAGCTTCATCCGAACGGCTTCTGGATTCCTGGCACTTTCCTGGGAAACAGCCCCGTCTGGCTGAACATTTTCTTCTGGAACAGTCTCTGTGTTCTTAGAGCTTTCTTCAGACGCCATCTGGCTGCTTACATTCCCTGCATCCGGTGCTGGAGCAGAGGTATTTCCTGTCTCTTCTGTATTCTGTGCAGAAGCCGCTTCTGCCTTTACTGTCGTCTTTTCTTCTGTCTCCTCAGATGGAATCTCCTTTTTTCAATCCATGCTTCAGGATCAGATAGAAAATAATATCAAGTGCCCCGTTTGCCACAAAAATCCATCCGGAAACCTGCATGGTAAGCCGAAGCTCGCTGAACGGATTCACAAGGATCAGCACGCCAAGCCCCACAAACACCAGGCTCTCAATGAGAAACGCTTTCCATGCCCCAAGCTTTCTTTTCCTTAATTTCATGCTTCCACGAAGCATCCAGATACTGTCCACCAGAATGAAGGCTCCCAGCATCAAAGTAAGAAGCTTCACCACCACCTGTGGATTCATAAACAGAAATGCCCCGATCACCAGCACGATCACACCGGAAAAAAAGATCCAGAATTGTGGCGTTTTTCTTTTTCCAGCACATAGATCACGATGTGGTACAGTCCTGCTCCCACGAGAACCAGGCCAAACACTACCTTACACAGCACATTTACCGTTTCCACAGGCATCAGGGCCAGGCACACGCCCAGCGCTATGTAGAGAATGGAAACCGGAATCTGTCCTTTAATACTTTCATTTTTTTTATCTTCCATAAAGCGCGCTCCTTTATTTCTTTTCGTCAGTATACCTCTTTTAAACTTTTTCGTCCACCCAAAATGCAGGAAAACTTTTTGCATTGTACAAACCACTGGAATTCGTTATAATAGTAAGCAAATCTGAATTATAATACGTAGGAGAGAAATATGAAAATCGTATTAGAACACCTCACCAAGCAGTTTCCTGCCCGCGGGCGGAAATCCCAGGAATCGGTTACTGCAGTGGACAATTTCAATTTTGAAATTCCAGACGGACAGCTGATCGGACTTCTTGGCCCTTCCGGTTGCGGCAAAAGCACCACCCTGAACATGATCTGCGGACTTGAAAAACCAACTGACGGCCGAATCCTTTTCGGCGAAGAAGACGTCACAAATCTTCCCCCTGAGAACCGGGGCGTGGGCATGGTATTTCAGAACTACGCCCTCTATCCTCATCTCACTGTGAAGCAGAACATTCTTTTTCCCCTGCAGAACCTAAAGGGAAAGGACAAGCTTTCAAAGGATGAAATGGACCGCCGCGTCCAGAACGCTGCCCAGCTTGTGCAGATCACAGAGCTGATGGACAGACGCCCTCCGAGCTTTCCGGCGGTCAGCAGCAGCGTGTTGCCATTGCCCGCGCCCTTGTAAAAATGCCCCGTGTGCTGCTCCTTGACGAGCCTCTTTCCAACCTGGACGCCAGACTCCGCCTGCAGACCAGGGAAGAAATCCGCAAGATCCAGCGCGCCACAAAGATCACCACTGTGTTTGTCACCCACGACCAGGAAGAAGCCATGAGCATTTCCGACATGATCGTTGTCATGAAAAGCGGCGTGGTCCAGCAGATCGGCAAGCCCCAGGATGTATATGACAGCCCGGTCAATCTGTTTGTAGCCAGATTCCTTGGCACCCCGCCAATCAATGTATTTGAGGGCGAGATCCGTGGGCAGAAGCTTTATATCGGGGAAAATGCCATCCTGGACGCTCCCGGAATTTCCGATCAGCAGGTATTTGCCGGAATCCGTCCCGAAGGCTTTGTCCTGACAAAAACGGCCCTCTTTGCTGCCAGCTTGGAGGCGTTGAGGTCATGGGACGTGACATCTCCGTGGTATCCTCCACGCTGCTTCCCAGGCACCTGCCATCCGCTCCATTATCAGCTCCGAGAGCAGCATTGATCTTTCTTCCAAAACCATCCGTTTTGCGGTGAAGCCAAACAAGATTTTCCTTTTTTGGCCGTGAAACAGAAGAAAGGATTTACCTTTAAGGGAGGTTCCTATGAATAAAAGAAATTTAAAAAGGCTGGCTCTATCTTCTGCCGGCAATCCTGTTTCTGGGTGTTTTCATGGTATATCCTCTCATTGACGTTTTTATCTACTCCTTTGAAGAGGGCTATAACTCCGCATCCCAGACCTATTACGGGACAGGCGCATACAACTATTCCTATGTGCTTCATGATCCCTATTTTCTTCAGGCAATCAAGAATACCTTTCTTCTGGTAATCATTACTGTGCCTCTTTCCACCTTGCTGGCACTTCTGATTTCCGTTGCCTTAAGCTCCATAAAGCTTTGAAGAAGCTTTTTACCAGACCATTACTTCCTGCCTTATGTGACCAACACTCTGGCAGTTGGCCTTGTTTTTATGATCCTTTTTTAAAAAACAGCTTACTCGGACGGGCTTGTGAACCTGGTCCTTCAGCTGTTCGGGCGGGTCCCGTTGATTTCATCGACGGACCTATTGGGCGAAAAATGCTGGTTCTGTGCATTTATACCATATGGATCGTCATGCCATTTAAGGTGCTGATCCTGACCAGTGCACTGGCTTCCGTGAACCAGAACTACTACAACGCGGCCAGGGTGGACGGTACTTCCAGATTCCGTATTTTTTGCGGATCACCCTGCCCATGATCTCACCTACTGTATTTTACCTGATCATAACAGGCTTCATCGGAGCATTTAATGCCTACATAGCGATGCAGTGGCCCTTTTCTGGCACAACCTAAACGCTGCAGGAATGAATACCATTGTAGGATATGTTTACGATATGCTTTACGGCAACGGGGGCGGCTATCCTTCCTACGCATCTGCCGCGGCGATCATTTTGTTTGTGATCGTCCTGACCATCACCTGCATCAATCTGCTGGTGAGCAGGAAGCATGTTTATTACTCATGAAACAATTCGAGGACAAAAAATGGAAAATTCAAACCAGTTTGCCAATGAACGCTCTGCTGCCAGACGACATACAGCAGTCAGCGTGATCACTTACATTCTGCTCACCCCCTGTGGGCGCTGATCGTACTGTTTCCTTTTTACTGGATGGTCCTGACCTCTGTAAAAAGCTACAGTTCCTACAACGCGGAGCACATTCCCAGCTTTTTTACCCTGACTCCGACCATGCAGAATTATGCAGACGCATTTACGGCGGTGCCTCTGGGAAAATATCTTCTCAATACCCTTATTTTTCACATCGGCCACCACCGCCATTATGATGGTCGTGATCACCCTCTCCGCTTTTGCTTTTTGCAAGGCTTGAGTTCCGGGGAAAAAATCTGGCCTTTACCCTATTTCTCTCCCCTGATGATGATTCCAAACGAGCTTGTGATCATCACCAACTTTGTGACCATTACCAACCTGGATATGCGAAACACCTTCCTGGGACTGATCCTTCCCCTCTGTCACCTCCGTATTTTACATTTACCTTCTGAAAGAAAATTTCGAGCAGGTTCCGGACGAGCTTTACCGGGCAGCCAAGGTGGACGGCACCTCCGATCTGAAATACCTGTGCAAGGTTATGATCCCCATCTGCAAGCCCACTATGGTGACCATCGCCATCCTGAAGGTAATTGAATGCTGGAATTCCTACGTATGGCCCCGCCTCATCACAGATGACCAGAATTATTACCTGGTTTCCAATGGTATCCAGGAAATCCGTGAGAACGGCTTCGGACGTGAAAATATTCCTGCCATGATGGCTGCGGTTGTGGTAATCTCACTTCCCTGATCGTTCTGTTCCTGATTTTCCGCAACAAGATCATGGCCGGGGTTTCAAGAGGAGGTACAAAAGGATGATGACGAAAAACATAAATTTCAGGGAAAAAGCTTCTTGTTCTGGCGCTGGCTGCTGTCTTAGCGGCAGGACTTAGCGGCTGTCACGGTGCAAAGGAGCAGAGCGCATTTTCCATCCCTGAAGAATTTGATACCTCCAAGAACTATGAAATCACCTTCTGGGCCAAAAACGACACCAACAAAACCCAGACGGAAATTTACAAAAAAGGCCATCTCCGATTTCGAGGCCCTGTATCCCAATATTACTGTAGACCTGCGGCTTTACACCGATTACGGCAAGATCTACAATGATGTCATTACCAACATTGCCACAGAAACCACCCCCAACGTGTGCATCACCTACCCGGACCACATCGCCACCTACCTCACCGGAAATGACACGGTGGTTCCCCTGGATGACCTGATGGCAGATGAAAGCTACGGTCTTGGCGGCAGCAAGCTGGAATTTGACTCTGTAAAAAGCGATGAGATCATCCCCCAGTTTCTGGAGGAGTGCTCCTTTGCCGGACATTACTATGCCCTGCCCTTCATGCGTTCCACAGAGGTCTGCTACGTAAAACAAAACCTACGTGGAAAAGCTTGGCTACACCCTTCCCGAAACTCTGACCTGGGATTTTGTCTGGGAAGTCAGCGAAAAAGCCATGGAGCAAAATGCAGACGGCACCTACAAGATCAACGGACAGAACGTGCTGATTCCCTTCATTGACAAGTCCACAGACAACATGATGATCGAAATGCTGAAGCAGAAAAACGCGGGATATTCCACAGACAGCGGCGAGATCCAGCTTTTTAACGATACTACTACCGATCTTCTGTACACCATTGCAGATCATGTAAAAACAGGTGCTTTTTCCACCTTTAAGATTTCCAGCTACCCTGCCAACTTTTTTGAACGCCGGACAGTGTATTTTCGCCATTGATTCTACAGCAGGCGCTACCTGGATGGGCACTCATGCACCGCTTGTGGATATCAGTTCCGATGCGCTGGTGGACTTTGAGACAGAGGTTATGACCATTCCCCAGTTTGACCCGGAGAATCCCCAGATGATCTCCCAGGGACCTTCCGTGTGCGTGTTCAATAAGAAGGACTCCCAGGAAGTGCTGGCATCCTGGCTTTTCACCCAGTATCTGCTTACCAATGAGGTGCAGACCGCTTACTCGGAAACAGAAGGCTACGTACCTGTCACCAGCAAGGCCCAGGAATCTGACCAGTATCAGGATTATCTTTCCAGAGAGGGCGAGGGACAATTCCACCTACTATGATGTAAAAATAAAGGCCTCCAAAACCCTTCTGGAAAATGTGGACCACACCTTTGTCACACCTGTATTCAACGGCTCTGCTTCCCTTCGTGACGCAGCCGGGCAGCTGATCGAGAACGTGACCAAGTCTGTGAGAAGAAAGCAGGAAATAGACGCCGATTACATTGACCAGCTTTACAGCGATGTCACCTCCCTGTACCATCTGGATCAGATATCCGCGTCGGAAACCTCCGGAAAAGCAGACCTTGGCCCCCTTCCTGTTGAATCAAAGATTCTTCTTGTCAGCCTTGGGGCGGTCTGGTTTTTCATTCTTCTTTATCTGCTTCTGGAAAAAAGGAAAAGCAGAAAATAACTTTCCCCTAATCCCTTGATTTCCTCCTGTTTTCGTTTATAATAAAGGTGGTTGTGCATGCAGCCACCTTTTTTAATAAAATACATATGCTAAAGGCATACCTTTGTGACGTTTCTTGCGTACACACAGAAAAAGGAGACATTATGAAAAAAAGACTTATATTACTGATGGTACTCTCCCTTACTTTCGCATTCCCGGGGAGCAGTTATGGCAGAGGAGAACACTACTGAAGAGACCACAGAAGCTGCTTCTGAGGACGCTGATGTGAAATCTGAGGGCGTTATGACTCATGACGAGTATCTCGCTGCTGCAGTGGATGACGAGGTTGTAGTCGAAACTTATGTACAGGCTAAGCAATCCTGGTGGGAGAAGACAAGGCAACCATCTACACACAGGATAAAGACGGTGCATACTTCATCTACAACATGCCATGCTCACAGGAAGAATACGACCAGCTGGTACCTGGCACCAAGATCAAAGTAACCGGATACAAGGCTGAATGGTCCGGAGAAATTGAGATTGCTGACGTATCCTCCTTCGAGATCGAGGACGGCGAATATATTGCAGAGCCGCTTGATGTAACAGATCTTCTTGGCAAAGATGAGCTGATCGACCATCAGAACCAGCTGGTATCCTTCAAGGGCATGACCGTAGAAGCTGCCGGACAGGATGCAGACGGAAATGATGTTGCATATCTTTACAACTATGATGGCTCCGGTTCTGAAGGGGACGACCTTTACTTCAACGTTTCCCTTGACGGAGAGACCTATACATTTACAGTAGAGTCCTACCTTTGCGACAAGGACAGCGATGTATACAAGGCTGTAGAAGCCCTGAACATCGGTGACAAGATCGACATGGAAGGCTTCTTATACTGGTATGAGGGCGTAAACCCGCACATCACATCTGTAACTGCTGCTGAATAAGATTCCGGCGCTGTTATACCGCCTTTGCTGCAGCATCCTGCACAGTACATAGAATTAAGCATCTTACACATAACAGGCCTCGGAAACGGCATTTTCTGCTGCTTCCGAGGCCTTATTGATTACGCTTTATTTCACTGTCTCAAAATTTGGAAAGTCTCTCTTCCATTTCGAAATATCCTATCCTTACATTCCGCCTGCATGTTTCCCTACGCAATCCCGATCTTCGTATTCTTATACACATGTATGAAATAAATGATCTCCACCGTTGCCGTAATTCCCCATGAGAAAATGTACAGCAGATATAATGATGGAATCGTTCTGAAATATGCAAAAACCGTATTCACCCAAATCATTCGGAATACGCAAGAACCCAGGATCACAGTTATAGTGGGCACAAAGCTTTTTCCAAGAGCCCTTGAAGCAGCAATGCTGGCATCCATAAAGGCTGAAAATCCATAGCTGAAGCCCATAATGGTCAGTCTTTTCATTCCTGCATCTATAACAGCCGCATCATTGGTAAACAATCCCAGAAACTGTCTTCCGAAAATAACAAGACAGATTCCTCCTACCAGTCCGATACCAAAAAGAATAGGCAAGACTGATCAGATAACTGTTTTTCACCCGCTTTCTTTTACCTGCACCGTAATTTTTGTCCCATAAAGCTTCCGCAGGCTGTATAAAAAGCAGCCATAGAATCATAAAAGCAAGGCATCTGCATTTGCAGCTGCAGAATTACCAGCTACCATAGTAGCGTCAAAGGTATTTACACCAGCCTGGATAAACAGATTGGCAACCTGGAATATTCCATTTTGTAATCCTGCCGGAAGTCCGATCTGAATAATGTATTTTGCCATTTTTTTGTCAAATTTCAGTTCAGACATACGAAGTGCATAATCTCCTCCCATTTTTGCCAGTGCGCGTAAAATCAATATTGCAGACAGATACTGGGCAATAATACTGGCCAGTGCAACTCCTGCCACATCCATTTTACAGCCAATAACAAAAAACAGATTCAGCACAACATTCACAACGCCTGCTGCAGACAGATAATATAAAGGCTTCTTAGTATCTCCAAAGGCACTGCACACCGCATTACCAAAATTGTACAATGCCAGCGCAGGCATTCCAAGAAAATAAATCCGAATATAAAGTACTGCTCCTTCTAACAGCTCCTCCTTTGTATTCAGCAGTTCCAGAACGCCTCTTGAAAAAAGCAGTCCGAATATCAGTACGATCACTCCGGCAGCAAAGCTTACAAGAAGAGCAGTATGTACAGTCTGTATGGTGCTTCTTTTATCCCGGGCACCGAAATATCTTGCAACCAGAACATTGATACCTCCTGCCATGCCAATGAGAACCCCTGTAAAAAGAGTTACCAGCGTGGTGGTGGAACCTACTGCCCCAAGGGATAAGGAGCCCGCAAACTGCCCGATTACCGCAATGTCCGCCATATTAAACAACACCTGAAGCAGGTTCGTCAGCATAAAGGGGAATACTGAAAAACAGCATTTTCCCCAGATGGAGCCTGTAGTCAGATCCTGTCTGTCCTCTTTCATTTCCTTTTTTTCTCCTTCATCATCCATATTTTTTCTGCGCAAAAAAAAAGGCCCCGTGGACCTTTTTTCGCCATCGTTATATGGATTATAACACTGACCTTAAGTTTTGTCATTGTGTTTTATAAATTCTTTTCAGCCTCTTTTTCCAGCAGCTCTTCCATGGTATGCCAGCCAAGAACCGCGCATTTTACACGGGCAGGCATTTTGGAAATATCGGCAAGGGACATAGCTTCCTCAAGGGGTTCCAGTTCATCCCCCTTTGCCTCTCCCTTTATCATTCTGGAAAAAGATCAGCAAGCTGTAAGGCTTCTTCCTTTGTTTTTTCCGATGATCAGCTCCAGCATCATATCCACAGAAGCCTGGGAAATAGCGCAGCCGCTGCCCACAAAGGCACCGTCTGTGATCACGCCGTTCTCTTCCTTCAGTTCCAGGATAATGTCATCACCGCAGCTTGGATTCACACCCTCAAGAACCAGATTGGCATCCTCCAGCTTCTTTTGTGCGCCGGATGCAGATTGTGGTCCGTCAGAATCTCATTGTAAAAAGTATTATTCATCATAGCCCATCATCCTCCTGATATTTTTTACCTGCTCGATTAAGCGAAGCACATCCTCCTCACTGTTGTAAAAAGAAATGCTCGCTCTTGTGGTCACCATCACTCCAAGATGTGCCAGAAGAGGCTGTGCGCAGTGATGACCTGCACGCACATCCACATGTGCTCCGTCCAGAATGGAAGCAATGTCGTGAGGATGTACCCCCGTCTACTGTAAAATTCAGGATTCCGTTGTGTTCCTTTGGATCCTGGCTTCCGATCACATGCACATGGGGAATTTTTTTCAATTCTTCCATTGCCAGGGCAGTAAGCGCATTTTCTTTCTCTTCAATAGCTTCAAAGCCAATGGAATTCAGATAATCAATGGCAGCTTTTAAGCCCCACGCACCGCCGCCGTTCACCGTTCCGGCCTCAAACTTATGGGGCAGTTCTGCAAAAACAGCACCCTCGCGGGTAACGCTTTCAATCATTTCCCGCCAGTCAGAAATGGGGACATGGCATTTAACAGATTCTCTTTTCCATAGAGAACGCCGATTCCCATTGGCGCCATCAGCTTATGTCCGGAAAATGCTAAGAAATCCGCATCCATTTTCTGCACATCAATGGGAATATGGGGTGCGCTCTGAGCGGCATCCACAAGCACTACTCCGCCCACGCCATGAACCTTCTCAATAATCTTTTCCACCGGGTTCACGCGTCCGATCACATTGGAAATATGGGTGACGGCTGCAAATTTCGTCTTAGGCGTAACGGCATTTTCGATTGCCTCGTCTGTAAAGCTTCCGTCCATCTCACATTCTAAGAACTTAATGGCAGCTCCTGTCTGTCTTGCCACCATCTGCCAGGGAAGAAGATTGCTGTGGTGGGAATCGATTCCTACCAGGATCTCATCCCCTGCCTTCAGGTTATTTAATCCGTAGCTGTATGCCACCAGATTGATGCTCTCCGTTGTGTTTCGTGTAAAAAATAATCTCACAGGATTTTGCGGCATGAAGGAAATCCCGCACGGTATCCCTTTGCTTCCCTCGTAGCGGTCTGTAGCCTCCATTCCAAGCTCATACAGCCCTCTTAAGGGGTTTGCGTTATATTTTTCGTAGAAGGACTTTTCCGCCTCCAGAACAGCCAGAGGACGCTGTGCAGTGGCTGCATTGTCAAGATATGCCACCTGGCTGTCTTTTAAAAGGGAAAGTCCTTTTTGTAATCTGTCATTGGCGTTCCTCCAGGTATTTCAATGTTTTTTTTCACGGATGGAAGGCTCTTTGATCTGGCCTGCCACTGCATCCAGGCGGGCTCTTGCAATCATTTTCTCTGCTGCTTCCTTGGTAAAGACCGCGAGACATCAGATAGAACAACGTCTTTTCATCCAGCTCTCCGATGGATGCACCGTGATTTCCTTCCACATCCTCCTCTGCGCAGAGGATCAGCGGAATGGTCTGGTTCACCACGTCGTCTCCCAGCAGAAGTACATCCTCTTTTTCATTTCCCACAGAACCCGGGCAGCCTTTCACAAAATCAATGGTTCCGCGGAAAAGCTTAAATGCCTCGCCGCTTAAAACACCGCTGCTTTCCATCAGGCTCTCGGTCTTTCTGCCATGATGGCGTGCCACATAATTCATATCCAGGCGCTGCTTTTCCTCTCCCCAGATAGCCGATGTGGGTTTTTAAAGGAACTGGAATCTTCCTTCAGATCCATGTAGGCACCAGAGTAGACTTCTTTTCCGCCCAGCTCCATCTTCACCAGATCTACGGAAGCGTTTTTGCCCAGAATACCGCCGATATCGGAAAATACTTTTGTTTTTTTTGTCCATGGTCTGCACAACGGTCAGATCCAGTTTTGCATTTTCTTCTGCGTAAATTTTCAGCTGCAGGAAAAAGGGCTCTGCTTCCTTTTTCTTTGGAGGTGCAGTAAACAGCCACATTCATTCTGGTATTTGCTTTTACATAAAGAAAATACCTTCCGTAGCGTCCGTCTGCGGTAAGATTTAAGATTGCCTGGTTTCCTGCCTCTGGATTTTTCTCATCTGTGCACTGGATCACTTCCACCGGGAAATTTTCGCCCAGCTTATCCATGTCTTTTCCAAGGGCTGTTTCTATACTGTCAAAGAGCTGCTTCTCATTCTCATCTGCCTGATGAAGCTCAAGGCCGCTGCCTAAATTTATACCTGCGTGTTTGCCAAGCTGTTTCTTCATAGGTTCCTGCAACAGAATTTTACATCCGGTACAAATGCTTCATTCATTTTAAGCC
>VOFC01005383.1_pt1 | contig 11700 bp, 22 predicted proteins | sample 5384161 | NCBI WGS metagenome assembly VOFC01 (sample SAMN12384722, study PRJNA508395) | human gut metagenome | isolation source: healthy gut B | host: Homo sapiens | reverse complement strand
TTTGAATTATTACACCTTGATTATTCTCCGATCAAAGGTCCAGAGGGAAATATCGAGTATTTATTACATATGAGAAAAACAGAGACAATGGAGAATGGACATACAATGACAGATCAGATCAAAAAGTGGTGGATGCATCACATGCGGATCTGGCAAAGAATAAGGAATAACATGAAGAATTTTTTGATTTTAACGAACGAGAAAAAGATCCAGGATTGCGTATTTCCAAAAAGATCCAGGATTATATTGAAAACAAGGTGGAATCAGCCAGAGAATGTGTGATTTTACAAGACATGTTCAAAAAGATATGAACTGCATCACAAAAGACACAGAGTGTGTGATCGTTTTAGGTGGAGATGGGACGATGCTTCATGCGGCAAGATTGATCGTAGATCATGATATTCCGATGGTTGGAGTAAATCTCGGTACCTTTAGGATTCTTAACAGAGATTGAGTTATCTAAACTTTATGACGGATTGGACGGATTGTTAAATGATACTTTCCAGATCGAGGAGAGAATGATGTTAGATGGGCGCGTGATCCATGCGGATCATGAGACAGATCATCTTCCAGCACTCAATGACGTCGTGATCGCAAGAAGTGGTTTTTCAAGAATCATCTCGTTTCGTATTATGGTCAATGGCAAATTGTTAGATGTATATGAAGCAGATGGGATTATTGTTTCGACGCCAACAGGATCTACAGGATATAATTTATCAGCAGGTGGGCCGGTAGTGAATCCAAAAGCAAATGTTATTTTGATCACTCCGATCTGTCCACATTCGCTGCAGTCAAACAGTCTTGTTCTTTCTCCAGAAGATGAGATTGATATTTATATTGAGAATGTGAGAGAATCTCAGTTAGAGGAAGCCTACGTTACCTTTGACGGTCAGGTTGCGAGAAAACTTCAGCCAGGAGATGTTCTTCAGGTGCGTAAATCAAAAGAAGATCGCAAGGATCATTAAAGTGAAAGGAGACAGCTTTTACAGAATCCTTCGAATCAAAGTTGGAGGTCAGAATGAAGAAAAATAGGCAGGAAGCGATCATTGAATTGATCCAGCAATATCCAATTGAGACACAGGAAGAGTTGTTGTCAAGATTAAATCAGATCGGATTTAAGACAACGCAGGCAACGATTTCAAGAGATATCAGAGAACTGGCATTGATCAAGAAACCGGATGCAGATGGGAAGCAGATTTATTGTCTGATCGATCAGGAAGATGAGACTTCAAGAAAGTATCAGAGGATATTAGCAGAAGCAATCATTTCCATGGAACTAGCAGAGAATATGCTGGTTGTAAAAACCGTATCGGGAATGGCAATGGCGTCTGCTGCTGCACTTGATTCTTTAAACATCATTGGAATGGTTGGTACGATCGCGGGAGATGATACGATCATGTGTGTTATGAAAGATAAAAATATTGGAAGAACTGCAATTGCTGAGATCGATCATATGATCAAAAAATTAAAAAGAATAAATATACAGAGAGGAAATCTATGCTTCAGAATTTACATGTAAAAAGAATCTTGCGTTGATCGATGAAGTGGAAATTACATTTGATGAACATTTGAATATACTGACTGGAGAAACCGGTGCAGGAAAATCTGTCTTGATAGGTTCTATAGAAAGTGCACTTGGGAAAAAATATCAAAATGATCCGACCGGGGTGCAAAAGAAGCAGTCATTGAACTGCTTTTTTTTTGAAGATCAAAAAGCTGATCAAAAGAAATCGAAGCTCTGGATCTGGAAGTAGAAGACGGTCAGATCTTCATCAAACGTGTGATCAACGAGAAGAGAAGTATTAATAAGATTAATGATAGTACGGTGACACTCAATACGTTAAGAGAAGTTTCAGACGTTTATTTGATCTGCATGGTCAGCAAGAACATCAAAGTACTGTTAAAAAGAGAAAAATCATTTAAGTATGATGGATCATTTTTTACCTGAAAACGCAAGATATTCCTTAGAACAGTGCAAAAAATCTTGCAGGAGAATATCACGAGATTTCAACAAAAATAAAAGAAATATCAATAGATGACCAGCAAAGATTAAGAGAGATGGACTTCTTAAAACATGAGATTTCAGAGATTGAGAATGCCAATCTTGTCAAAGGGAAGACGAGGAATTAGAAACGGTATATCAAAAGATCGTCCATAGCCGAGATATCATTATTTCTTGTCAGGCAGCACGTATGCTGACGGGATATGAGGAAGAAACATCGATTGGCAATCAGTTAAGTGAAAGCATAAGAAGAATGCAGGAGATCAAATCATTTAGATCCTCAGATCTCAGAATTTTATGAACAACTGTTGTCAGTGGAAGATCTGTTAAATGGTTTTCATCAGAATTGACGATATATGGAGAATATGGAATTTGATGAGCAGACGTATCAGGAAGTGGAAGAACGTCTGAATGTCATTAATTCTTTAAAAGACAAATATGGTCCATCGATTGAAGATGTTACAGCATATGGACAAAAAGGCAGAAAAACGATATAATATGTTGTGTGATGCAGAACATGAGATTTGAAATATTAAAGAATGAAACAGGAAACGCATCAGGGAACGATATCTTAAGGAAGCAAAGAATCTGTCAGAACAAAGATGTAAGGTAGCAAAGACACTTGGAAGCAATATCACAAAAGCATTAGAAGATCTGAACTTTTTAGATGTCAGATTTGAAATCGAAGTTACGAAAAAAGACCAGATTTCAGCAGATGGAATGGATCAGATCCGTTTTATGATATCGACCAATCCAGGTCTTCCAATGCGTCCGGTACAAGAAGTAGCATCTGGTGGTGAATTATCAAGAATCATGCTTGCACTCAAATCAGTAGCAGCACAGGCAGATGGAGTAGATACGTTGATCTTTGACGAAATTGATACTGGGATCAGTGGGAAACTGCCAATCGTGTAGCTAAAAAGATGGCAGTGATCTCAAAGGATCATCAGGTGATCGCGATCACACATCTTCCACAGATCGCAGCGATGGCAGATAGTCATTACTTTATTAGAAAACAAACCGATCAGAAGAATACGCAGACAATGATCCGAAAATTAAATGAATCAGAATCGTTAAAAGAGATTTCAAGAATGATCAGCGGGGATCAATGGAGTGAAACGTCTATGGAACATGCAAAAGAAATGAAATCTTTGGCAGATGAAACAAAAATTATACTGAGTATGTAAGCGGTAATCTTCATATAATAAAAAGGATATATCAATGACGATATGTCCTTTTTTAGGAGGAAAAAATATGAAAAAATACACTTACCGCAAATTTTTTAATTCTACTTTTTATGATCAATTTAATCGCAATAACTGCAGTTTATATAAAATACTGCAATGCAAGACTTCCAGATACGATTCATATCAACAAGGGCGAAACAGTCTCTCTTTGTTATGATGTACCAGTCAGTGCAACGATCGATCATCAAACGATACGATTAAATCAGCCCATTGTATTCAAAAATGTCACATGGGTCAGTATGAAATGAAAACCAATTTATTTGGCGCGATTCCATTAAAGAAGATTAAAGTGAAGGTCGTAGATGACCAAAAGATCACGCCAAGCGGTGAAGTGATCGGTGTCTATGTAGAAACAGATGGATTGTTTGTGCTTGATACGGATCAGTTTACCGGAGAAAACAGCATGGAATATGCACCGAGTAAAAATAAATTATATCGTGGAGATTATATCAAAAAAGATTGATGGAAAAGATATTGTATCAAAAAAAACAATTCATCGAAAAAATCAATCAAGGTCAAGGAGAATCTGTGATATTAACAGTCCAAAGAAAGACAAAGATGATGCAGATCAAGATCAAGCCAGAACGTTCAAAGACGGATCACATGTATAAAATTGGAACATGGATCAGGGATAACACGTAGGGAATCGGTACGATGACTTATGTAAAAAGGTACGTCATTTGGAGGGTTGGGACACGGTATTTATGATATGGATACAGGCACACTTTTAAAGATCAAAGGTGGTCTTTTTTGCTGGATCCACAGATTTATTCCATTAAAAAAAAAGGAAAATCAGGAACGCCGGGAGAGATTGTTGGAAGTATTGAATACAAGGAAGAGAATATTTTAGGTTCCATCAAAAAATACGGAAAAAGGAATTTATGGAACCATACCAAAGAAACAACAAAAGCATACAAGATAGGATATCGTCAAGATATCAAACCAGGGAAAGCTTATATTCTCTCAATGTAAGCGGTACTATGAAACAATATGAGATCCAGATCAATAAGATCGTGCCATCCGACAAGGATGTGTTAAAAAGTATGGAGATTGAAGTGACAGACAAAGAATTATTAAAACTTACCAACGGGATCATACAGGAATGAGTGGCAGTCAATCTTGCAGAATGGGAAACTTATTGGTGCTGTTACATGTGTTTTTTGTAAATGACCCGATGAAAGGGTATGCTATTCTTATGGAAACAATGCTCTATGAGATGGAAAAAATTAGAGCAAAGGGAAATGGAAGCTGTTTTTAAAATATAAGTTTGCTACAATAGAAAAAAAAAATAGGAGGGTGAGAGACATGAAAATTTTGCACCTTGGAGATCTGCATCTCGGAAAGAGAGTGAATGAGATATCCATGATTGAAGATCAGAAATTTATATTGGATCAGATCGTTACATTAGTAAAAAGAAGAAAAGATAGATGTTATTTTATTATGTGGGGATATCTATGATAAGGCAATACCGACGATCGAGGCGATTCATCTGCTGGATGAATTTTTAGAAGAACTGAGTGATCTTAAAGTAAAAGTATTGATGATCAGCGGAAATCATGATTCTTCGGAAAGATTGTCATTTGGAAGAAACTTATTTAAACGATCTAATTTATATATTGCATCACAATTTAATCAGGAAATTGAAAAAGATTACGATCAAGGAAGATGGATACAATATTAATTTTTATATGCTTCCATTTGTAAAGCCAGCGTATATCAATCATGTATTAAAAATTCAGACAGAAACCTATGAAGAATGCTTCAAGCATCTAATGGAACAAGTGAAGATCAACGAAGATGAGACGAATATCCTGCTGGCGCATCAGTTTGTAACGGTTGGAAAGAATTCTCCAGAATTGTCAGATTCAGAAACAAGCAGCCTTGGAGGGATTGATAATATTGATTACCGTCTATTTGATGCATTTGACTATGTAGCACTTGGACATATCCACAAGCCGCAGGCAATGGGACGTGAAATGGTAAGGTATGCTGGATCGATCTTAAAATATTCTTTTTCAGAAATTCACAAAGACAAACAGGCGACGATCCTTACGATCAGTAAAAACAAGCAGATCTCCCTATCCCATCATTTGCTAAAACCATTACGTGATATGAGGGAAATGGAATGTTCGTTAGAATCATTGTTAAAAAAAAAATGTGAAATTGGAAATGAAGAAGATTATATGCATGTCATTCTGACGGATGAGGAGCAGATTTTAGATGCGATCGGGAAAGTACGTACGGTTTATCCGAATGTTATGCAGATCAGCTTTAAAAACCGTCGTCATATGATGCAATATGAAACCATTCAGATGAAAGAAAACCAGATCGCAGATCAAAATCCAATGGAATTATTTGAACAGTTTTATAAAATGCAAAATCATATTGATCTGGATGAAAAAAAGAGCACAGATGGCAATATCCATTTTTGAGGAGGTGATTCGTTGAGACCGCAAAAATTAATATTATCTGCATTTGACCATTTGCAGAGGAAACAGTGATTGATTTTACCAGATTTAAAGATGGGATTTTTTTGATCTCAGGAGAAACAGGTGCAGGGAAAACGACTATTTTTGATGGAATCTGTTTTGCTTTATACGGTGAGCCAAGTGGTTCTTATCGAAAACAGGATATGCTAAGAAGTGATTTTGCCAAAGATGAGACAGAGACGAAAGTGGTATTCTTATTTTCGCATCGCAAAAAGCAGTACAAGATTGAAAGAAATCCATCCTATATGCGAAAGAGCAAACGAGGAGACAAAATGACACGACAGTCTCCGTATGCAGTATTATATCAAGAAGATGAGATTGTAACAACAGGAAGTCAGCAAGTGACCACCGCGCAGATGGAAGAAATTCTTGAATGGACCGTATGCAGTATCAGCAGATTTCAATGATCGCACAAGGAGAATTTTTAAAACTTCTTTACGCGAAAGGAAAAGAACGGAGTGAAATCTTTCGTAAGATTTTTGGAACATGGTATCTGTATGAATTTCAGGAAAAGATCAAACGTAGACATCTTTCTTGTAAATACGAATATGAGAATCTTGGGAATACCTTGTTAGAGCAGGAAGATAACATTTTTGTATCAAAAGATGCAGAAGAATATGAAGAATATACACGGTATTTAAAACAAAACATCAAATTGTAGAATTTATGGATGTAGTAAAAAGATATCAGTATCGAAAACAACAAGAATATGAGAATTTCCAGAAACAAAAGAAACACAAGAAGAACTATATCAGAAGCAACGGATTGTTTTTTTCACAGATAACGGAGAAGAGACAGAAGATCAAAGATATAAAAGAAGAAATTAAAGAACTTATAGTACAAGAAAAAGAAAATAAAGCAGAACAGCGAGCGATCAAAAAGAATATGATCAGATCCAAAAGGAACTGCCGAAACTACATAAAAAGGAATTAAGGTTTCAAGAACTCCAAAAACAGATAAAACAATATAAAGAGCTGGAAGCATTAGAGAAAAAAAGGAATCTTTAAAGAATGCGAAAGAACGTATGATCAGACAGCAGGAAGAAACGGAGAAAAAAAAAAAGAGAACGAAAGACAAAGAGAATTAAAACTACTAGAATTTCTTAGACAGGCAGATGAGATTGAAAACACAATACGATCATTTGCAAAAGAAGAATTGAAACTTCATGTTCAGACAGAAAAAAAAATCATGAATTGTGTAAGGAGAAAGAAGCTTATTTTGAGAAACTTCAGATTTATGAAGAGGCTGGAGAAGTCTATGATAAGATCAGAATGCAAAGAAAAGAATACAGAGATCGATTGTCAGACTGGCAGGATCGATATGACTGTAATCAAGCAGGACTTCTGGCAAGAAATCTGATAGACGGTCATCCATGTCCGGTTTGTGGATCATTACATCATCCAAAAACAGCAGATTTTAAAGAAAGTGATATTACGCAGGAGATGCTTCGTGCACTTCGTGAAGAAACGGAATTGATCGATCAGCAATATAATACTGCATTTGCGAAAGTAAAACAGAGTAAAGGTATTGTTGAGATATGTAAAGAACAGCTTTGCAAAAAAAAAGTGGGAAAAGATCAGAAGAGTTTGAAAAGCTTGACGAGATCTATGAAATCTCTTTACGACAATATAAAAAGTAAAAAAAAGAATTTGAAAGAATCAAAAAACAGAAAGAAAAGATAGCAGAACAAAGAGTAAAAGTTGAAAAATCCAAAGAAAAACAATTGAACTATGTGGAAAAAACTGCAGGAAATTGCCGGAAAATCACATGAAAAAGATAGTTTATATAAGCAGACAGAGGCCAGAATAGAAGAAATCTGTAAGAATCTTGAATATAAAACATATAAAGATGCCAGTGAAGAACAGCAGCGATTATCTGATGAGATCGATCAGATGAAATTTAATAAAGAAGAAATAGAAAAGAAAAAAAGAAAGTGTTGAAATACAGGAGTTCATATCAAAGCGGCCATTGAAGAAAAAAGAAAATACACTTTCGAGTGTTACAAAACAGTTGGAAGAACACAAAGAGATGAATGAAGAAATTTCAGATTTTAGAAAATTTGAAACAAAACTTCATCAGATGAAAAAAGAAATACAAAAACAAAATCAGAATCTGGAACAATTAAATCAACATATCTCTGTAAACGAACAATCGATAAGATTTATGGACAAGAAGATGGAAGAGTATAAAGAAACAGAAATGAACTATACACTGTTAAAAAGATCTGTCAGATACAGCAAATGGAGAACAAAAAGGAAAGACAAAGATTTCATTTGAACGTTTTGTGCAGTCAGTATATTTTGATCTGATCTTGGCAGCAGCCAATGAACGGTTGTCCGTTATGAGTGAACAAAGATATTATCTGCTTCGAAAAGAAGAAAATGATATAAACAAAAGGATCTTCTGGTCTGGAATTGGAGATTCTTGATGAATGGACAGGAAAAAAAGAAGAAATGTAAGATCATTATCTGGAGGAGAATCATTTAAAGCAGCATTATCTCTTGCGTTAGGATTAAGTGATGTGATCCAGAACAAAAAAAAGGCGGGATACAGGTTGATACGATCTTTATTGATGAGGGATTTGGTACTTTAGATGCGGATTCTTTAAATAAGGCGATGCAGATCATAAATTCACTGTCTTTGGAAGGAAATAAGCTGGTTGGCATAATTTCACATGTCGATGAATTGAAAGATCAGATCGATCAAAAGATTGAAGTTTATAAAGATCATGCAGGAAGTAAAGTGAAATAAAAAGGAATTGCAAATTCTATGACAGGAAGTCGAAGACATGATATACTAGGAAAGAAAAGAAAATAATCTGTCAAACATTAGAACATTGTACAGATTTGAGAACAGAGAGGAGCTGATGCATGCCGAAGCAGATCAGATTGTTGTGACAACAACAGAGTTACTGGATGTCATATGGAATCATCGAAGTGAGAAATTATATATTTAACAATTTACGCAGCGAAATATGACATAGATTTTAAAAATAGAATTAATTTTGTCGAATTATGTCGAATCCTTTGGAAATCAACCAAAACTTGCGAAGAAATATGGGTTGTTTGTAAACTTAAATCAAATATATAATTAATTTGTAGAGAAAAACAGAATGGGAGGACTGAAGATGAACAAGATTAATGTGGCTATTGCAGATGACAACCAGAGAACTGTTGAGATGATGACAGAACTGTTAGAGCAGGAAAGTGATATTGAAGTAATCGCAAGTGCGGATGATGGAGAAGAAGCATTGCGTATCATCAAGGAAAAACAACCGGATGTTGTATTACTGGATATCATTATGCCGAAACTCGATGGAATTGGTGTATTAGAACGTTTGCAAACAGAAGATCTAAGTAAAAGACCGATCATTATTATGGTCTCCGCAATGGGGCAGGAAAATGTCTGCGAAGAGGCTATGGAATTAGGAGCATCTTATTTTATTTTAAAGCCGTTTGATCTAAGAACGATCATTAAGCAGATCAAGCAGGGAAAGATAAAACAGCAGATTCCTGAAAGACCATTCGTTTCTGTACCAGAGAAGATTCATGGATTGACAGAAAACCAGTTGGAGATCATCATAACGAATATGATTCATGAGATCGGGGTTCCGGCTCATATCAAAGGTTATCAGTACTTAAGAGATTCGATCATGATGGCAGTCTGTGATATGGATATTTTAAATTCCATAACAAAACAGCTGTATCCGTCAATCGCACAGAAGTTTGATACGACACCAAGCAGGGTAGAACGAGCGATCAGACATGCGATCGAGGTTGCCTGGGGAAGAGGAAATATGGACACGATCGATGCATTGTTTGGCTATACGATTCATGCAGGAAAAGGAAAACCTACGAATTCAGAGTTTATTGCATTGATCGCGGATAAAATACGCCTGGAATATGGAGATGAAGTACTGATCGAGGAAAAATAACAGCATAAGACATCATAATCATGATCAGGAGGTTGAAAAAGTTGGAAAAGAAGTTAAATATTTTAATTGTGGATGGGGACGTATCAGAAGCAGAGGAGTTAGAAAATGAACTGAATAGAGAGTTTGATATTGTTGGAACAGTATTCGATGGAATGAAAGCAGTTGATGAGATCATTAGAAAGAAACCAGAAGTTGTCTTAATTGATATCATGCTGCCATATATCGATGGAGTCGGGGTGATCGAAAAATGCAGAGAATGTATGGAATATGAACAATTACCAGTATTTATTGTTTTAACATCGATCGGTACTGAGAAATTGATCGAATGCGTCAATCATATGGACATTGATTATTGTATGATGAGACCATTTAAGAATGAGGTACTGTGCCGCAGGATCAAACAAGTTGCAAAAATCAAAGGATTGGATCAGAAAAATCATTCAGAAAGAAACAGAAAATAATTTTAAGAAAAATGATCAAAGAACAGTGATCGATCATGAATTTCATATGAAACAGGATGTGACAAAGATCATAAGAGATCTTGGAATTCCGGCTCATATAAAGGGGTATCAGTATATTAGAGAGGGAATTATCATGGCAATTGAGGATATTAATATGATGAATTATATTACAAAGACTTATTATATCCAACAATTGCGAAAAAAATACAAAACGACATCAAGCAGCGTAGAGAGGGCGATTCGGCATGCGATTGAGGTGGCATGGAGTCGTGGAAAAGTTGAATTGCTGGAAGAAATGTTTGGTTATACGATAAGTTCTGGAAAGGGAAAGCCGACAAATTCAGAGTTTATTGCATTGATCGCGGATAAACTAAGACTCGATTATCATATGAATGCATCTTAAGATGATGATGATGAGATAATATAAGATGCATATGGACGAATACAGGGAGATTGTCTGAAGGAGAAAATATGGATGAAAGACATAGAGTTTTAATTGCAGACAGTTATCCGACGAGGCAGAACAATTAAAGAAAAAGAATTATCAGGAAAATATAATGTAATATCAGTAAGAGATAATGGGGTGGATACATTGGATGATATTATAAAATTAAAACCTGATCTTGTAGTTATTGATCTGATGCTTTCAGAGATTGACGGAATTGGTGTAATCGAAAAATGCAGGGAATTGATAGAACCAGATAAAATTCCAGCATTTATTGCATTAACAATGCTCGAAAAATAGAGAGCTGATGGAGTGTATCAGACGGTTAAAAGTTGATTATTGTATGATGAAACCGTTTCAGGCAGGAATTCTTGCAGAGAGAATTTCACAGATGATACGGATACGTTCAGTAAATAATGATATTCAAAAAATGAGAAAGCATTGCATGGACGATCAAAAAAGAATGTGTAGCATGTGTGGAACGAATGATGTTCGAAGGCAGATTAGCTTTTTGGTTAGGGAATTTAGGGGTGCCTGCACATATTAAAGGGTGCCGTTATATGAAATATGCGATTCTAATGGCGATAGAAGACTGTAATCGTATAAATTATATTACAAAATTATTATACCCTGAGATTGCAAAAGAAATGTAAAACAACGACCAGTAGTGTTGAACGGGCGATCCGCCATGCGATCGATATTGTATGGACCAAAGGAAATCAAGAACTTTTAAAAAGATTTTGGAACATTTGTGATGGAAGGACAGGAACGTCCGACAAATTCACAATTTATTGCAGCAGTTGCAGATTGGATGCGGCTGGAACATCAGATAAAAGTTTCATAAGAATGAAAATATTTTGGAGGATAAGATGAAAGAATATATTCCTGATTATTATAAGGATTTTCAGTGCATTGCAGATAAATGCAAAGATAGTTGCTGCATTGGATGGGAGATCATGATCGATTCTAAGTCCTATAAAAAATATCAGAATGTTAAAGGAGAATTTCGTGACAGGCTGATGAAAGGCATTGATCACGAAGGCACTCCAGCATTTCATCTTGATGATCGTGACCGCTGTGTGTTTTTTGAATCAGAAAATTTATGTGATATTTATATTGAAT
>VOFC01003052.1_pt1 | contig 11716 bp, 13 predicted proteins | sample 5384161 | NCBI WGS metagenome assembly VOFC01 (sample SAMN12384722, study PRJNA508395) | human gut metagenome | isolation source: healthy gut B | host: Homo sapiens | reverse complement strand
CAACTTTAACTATTCCGCAGAGCTGTTGAGCGAAGTGATCATCGGCGGCACCGGTTCGCTGACCGGTTCCATCATCGGCGCAGCGTTCCTGAGCGCTTTACCGGAACTGATGCGTGAATTTTCTACCTACCGCATGCTGGCCTACTCGGTGGTTCTGGTGCTGGTCATGCTGTTCCGTCCCGGCGGCATCTTTGGCCGGTGGGAGTTCAGCCTGACCCGCGCGCTGGAAAAACTGACCGGCCGCGGCACGGTAAAAGCAAAAGCAGAAAAGGGGGCCTGAACCATGGCACAACCCGTTTTGAAATGCCAGCACCTTGGCATCCAGTTTGGCGGCCTGAAAGCCGTGGATGATTTTAATATGGAAATCGGCGAATCCGAGCTGGTGGGGCTGATCGGCCCCAACGGCGCAGGCAAAACCACCGTGTTCAACCTGATCACTGGTGTGTATAAGCCGACCGAAGGCTCCCTTTACCTGAATGGTGAGCGGATGAACGGCAAAAAGACCCACCAGATCGTTCATGCAGGCATTGCTAGAACCTTCCAGAATATCCGCCTGTTCAAAAAAATGACGGTGATCGAAAACGTCAAAGCTGCCATGCTGGAAGCACTGACCTACAACATGCCGCAGGCCATCTTCCGCACCAAGGCGTACTGGCAGCAGGAAGCCGCCGCCACCGCACGCGCCAAAGAGCTGCTGCAGGTGGTGCACCTTTCCGGCAAGGAGGACCTGGAGGCCGACAACCTGCCCTATGGTGAGCAGCGCCGCCTGGAGATTGCCCGCGCGCTGGCCACCAACATGAAGCTGCTGCTGCTGGACGAACCGGCCGCCGGTATGAACCCGACTGAAACGGAGGAACTGCTGGAGATTATTGATTATATCCGGAGCGAATTCAAGGTATCGGTGCTGCTGATCGAGCATGACATGAGTTTGGTCATGAAAATCTGCGAGCGAATCCAGGTGCTGGACTTTGGTACCACGATCGCTTCCGGCACACCGGCAGAGATCGCCAATGACCCCCATGTGATTGAAGCATACCTGGGCAAAGACAAAGAGGAGGAGGTCGAAGCGGATGCTTGAAGTAAAAGACCTTCATGTCAATTACGGCGCGGTACACGCGCTGAACGGCATATCGCTGCATGTGGATGACGGCGAGATCGTATCCCTGATCGGGGCAAACGGCGCGGGCAAAACCACCACCCTGCGCACCATTACCGGGCTGGAAAAAGCTGCGTCCGGCAGCGTGATGTTTGACGGGCACGACCTGCGCAAGGCGGAACCCAGCAAGATCATTACCTACAAGCTGGCCCATGTGCCGGAAGGGCGGCATATCTTCCCCCAGATGACGGTGGAAGAAAACCTGGAAATGGGCGCTTATGCCGACCCGGCCGGGATGGAAGAGACGATGAAGGATGTGTATAAGCGCTTCCCCCGTCTGGAAGAGCGCCGCCGCCAGCTGGCGGGCACCCTTTCCGGCGGCGAGCAGCAGATGCTGGCCGTAGGCCGCGCCCTGATGGCAAAGCCCAAAATGATTTTGATGGATGAACCTTCGATGGGCCTTTCGCCCCTGCTGGTCAAAGAGATCTTTGCCATCATTCAGGAAGTAAACAAGCAGGGCATCACGATCCTGCTGGTGGAACAGAACGCAAAGATGGCGCTGGCCATCTCGGACCGCGCCTATGTGCTGGAAACCGGCAACATCAGCATTGAGGGCAACGCCGCGGATCTGCTGAACGACCCGCGCGTGAAGAAAGCCTATCTGGGCCAGTAAGGAGGGGTGGAAAATGTATCCCAATTATCCGTATTTTGCAGTCGCCATTACCCGCACCTGTGGTTCGGGCGGCGGCAGCTACATTGGCAAGCAGCTGGCAAAGGCATTTGACATTGACCTGTATGACCGCAAGTTGCTGCGCCTTGCCTCAGAGGACAGCGGCATCAGCGAGGAACTGTTTGCCCACGCCGATGAGAACACCCGCAAAACCATGCTGTACCGGGTTTCGGAACGGGTGTATGACGGCAGCATCATCCCGCCGGAAAGCGGCAACTTTATCAGCGATGAAAACCTGTTCAACTACCAGGCCAAGGTGCTGCGGGAGCTGCTGAACGAGGAAAGCTATATCTGCGTGGGCCGCGCGGCGGACTTTGTTCTGCGGGATAAGCCCAACGTGCTGACCGTGTATGTGGATGCCCCCTATGACTGGCGTGTGGAGCGCGAGATGAAGCGCCAGGGCATTGGCAGCAGCCAGGCCAAGCACTATATTGACAAGCTGGACCGCTACCGTGAAAGCTATTACAAATACCACACCGGCCGCCAGTGGAAGCGGGTGGAAAATTATGACCTCTGCCTGGATTCCGCCGCCATTGGGCTGGATAACTGCGTGGAGCTGATTAAAAAAGTGATTGAACTGAAATTTGATGTGAAAGCCAAATAACGGCTGAACATAAAGGCAACCAAGATGAGAGGAGTAAGGAAAAATGGAATCCATTGCATATTATGATGGCAAAATCGGCGCACCGGAAGAATTGATGGTGCCGTTCAATGATCGCGTTCACTTTTTTGGCGATGGCTGCTACGATGCCACCGTTGGCGCGAACGGCAAGGTATACCTGCTGCAGGACCACCTGGACCGCTTTTTTACCAGCGCCAAGGCACTGGATATCAACATCCCGATGAGCAAGGCCAAGCTGGGCAGGCTGCTGACCGACCTGCTGGCCAAGGTGGACAGCAAGGTCAACTTTGTATACTGGCAGGTCACCCGCGGTGTGGAGCCCCGCAACCATGTGTATGAGGAAGGCGTGCCCGGCAAGCTGTGGGTTTCCATCCGGCCCAACACCCTGAACGACCCCGACAAGCCCATCCGCCTGAACTCTGAGGAGGACACTCGCTTTTACCACTGCAACATCAAAACGCTGAACCTGCTGCCCAGCGTTATGACCGCCCAGCGCGCCAAGCTGGCCGGCATGAGCGAGACCGTGTTCCACCGTGGGGATATTGTAACGGAATGTGCGCACTCCAACGTTTCAGTGCTGAAAGACGGGATTTTCTATTCCCACCCGAACGATGAACTGATTTTGCGCGGCATTGCCAAGACCCATATGCTGCAGGCCTGCTACCGCCTGGGCATTACCGTGATGGAAAAACCGTTCACGGTGGATTTCCTGCGCGATGCGGATGAGATCATCGTGACCTCCTCCTCCAACTTCTGTCTGCATGCCTGCGAGTTTGAGGGCAAGCCCGCCGGCGGCAAGGACCCCGCTACCCTGAAAGCCATCCAGGACGAAGTGCTGAAAGAGTTCTATGACTATACCGGCTGCGAAAGTCTGTGGGGCTGAAAAGGGGAAAACACCATGACCCGTGACGAACTGGAAAAACGCAATGTAGGCGAAAACCTGGATGCCATCATGTGTCTGGACCCCCGCGGTTACGGGGTGTGCCGCATTTTGTACGCGGGCAGCCGGGCATATACCGGGGAGCCGACCGCCATGCACGCAGCCGAAGCGTTGTGCAAAGCCATCCACCCCGGCGACCCGGTGTATATCCTGGTCGGGTTTGTATTGCTGCCCCACAAGGTGCCGGAAATGGACGGTTCTGTCAGCGCGATCCTGCTGGCGCGGTCTCTGGTATTGGCCTTTGGGGCAAAGCCGATCATCGTCTGCCCGCAGGACAGCGTGGAAGCCTTTAAGAAATGCGGCAATGTGGTGGGTCTGCATGTATATGAGGACCTGGATACCGCCATGGAGCTGCCGCTGAGCCTTGGCGTTGTGGCCTTTACCAAAGATAAGGCCAAAGCCCCCGCCCAGGCCAAAGCGCTGGCGGATAAGATTTTACCCGCAGCGGTGATCTCGGTGGAAGCCTGCGGCGGCAACGCCAAGGGTGTTTACCACAATGCGGTGGGCAAGGATGTGACCGCACTGGAAGCCAAAAGCGATGTGCTGTGGAACGAACTGCGTGCCCGCGGCGTGCCCAATGTGGCCATCGGCGATCTGGGCAATGAGATCGGCATGGGCACCATTGGGGAGCACATTAAAAAATATGTGCCCTTCACCGCCCCCGGCGAATGCCAGGACGGCTGCTGCGGCGGCATTCTGGCCGCAAGCAGCACCGATAACATCATCACGGCAACCTGCTCTGACTGGGGCTGCTATGCGCTGATGGCCGCGCTGGCCTACCTGAAAAAGGATATGGACATCCTGCACCGGGAGGAGATGGAAAGCGAGGTCATGCGGGTGCTTTCCCGCAATGGCATGATCGATATGACAGGCTCGCTGCTGCCGGGTGTGGATGGGTTTGATACCCGCATGAACGTTGGCATTGTCAGCATGATGCGGCAGTGCACGGCGTATGCGGTGCGGTATTCCCACAATTCGGACCACTGGTTCGGCCCGGTGCTGGCAAAGAAATTTTTTGAGCAGGCATAAAGCAGGTTGTGCTATAATAGGCACATTGGCCTTGGTCAGGAAGCAGTGAACCCAAAACGGCACGTTTAGGGACCGTAGGGGCGCACAATGTGCGCTAAAGGTACAGCACACTTCCTGACCAGCCCCAAAATACCGGACGCAAAGGGGATTTTTGTTATGATCCAGTTTACCCCCGTGGGGGACAGCGGCGTGCTGGCCGTCTGCGGCAGTGAGATCAGTGAACAGGTGAACGCGCAGGTTATGGCGCTGGATGCCGCTGTGCAGGCGGCGCAGCTGCCCGGCGTGGTGGAAACAGTGCCCACCTATGCGGCGCTGCTGGTCACGCTGGACCCTTTGCAGACCGATGCCGATACCCTGATCCCCGCGCTGCGCCGCCTGTGGGACGCTTTGCCCCCGGTCAGCAGCACCGCGGCCGGACGGCTGGTGGAAGTGCCGGTGTGTTACGGCGGAGATTACGGCCACGACCTGGCCTTTGTGGCACAGCACGCCGGGCTGACCGAACAGCAGGTCATCGACATCCACTGCGGGCGGGACTACCGCATTTTTATGCTGGGGTTCCTGCCGGGGTTCCCGTACCTGGGCGGCATGGATGAACGCATTGTCTGCCCCCGGTTGCAGACCCCGCGCACCAAGATCCCCGCGGGGGCGGTGGGCATTGGCGGCAAGCAGACGGGCATCTACCCGCTGGATTCCCCCGGCGGGTGGCAGCTGATCGGCCGCACGCCGCTGCGCCTGTTTGACCCGGCTGGCGGCGGCAAACTGCCTTACGCGGCGGGGGACCGCATCCGGTTTGTGCCCATCAGCCCGGAAAAGTTTGAAACCATCCAGAAAGAACAGGGGGCGGTACTGTGAACTTGCATGTGATAAGCCCCGGCCCGCTGACCACCGTGCAGGATGCAGGCCGCACCGGCTATGCCGCGCGGGGGTTCCGCACCTGTGGAGCGGCGGATGGTTACGCTATGCGGACCGCCAACCTGCTGGCGGGCAACCCCCAGGCAGCCGGTGCCGCCGTGCTGGAAATGACCCTGCAGGGCGGCAAGTATCAGTTTGACGGGGGCGCTGTTTTTGCCCTGGCGGGGGCCGATATGCCCGCCGCGCTGGATGGCCGCCCGGTGCCCGCCTATACGCCGCTTTTGGCCCGCGCGGGGCAGGTGCTGGCAATCGGCGCGGCCCGCAGCGGGCTGCGCGGCTACCTGGCCGTGTTTGGCGGCGTGGATACCCCGCCCGTGCTGGGCAGCCGCTCCACCGACTTAAAATGCCGGATGGGCGGGCTGGATGGCCGCGCACTGAAAGCTGGGGATGTGCTGCCCATTGGGGCGGCACCCGCCATGGTGGAACAGCGCTGGCAGCAGATCTGCGCCAAAGGGGCAAACCGCCCGCTGGGCACGGCGCGCACCCCCGCAAGGCCGTGGCGCTTTTTGGGCGGGCGGAAGCTGCCGCTGTTCCGTGCGGTGCCCGGCCCCCAGACCGATGCCTTTACCGCAGTGGGGCAGGCCGCATTTGTACACGGGGTATATGCTTTGACAGCAGACTGTGACCGCATGGCCTGCAAATTGCAGGGGCCGCAGATTGAGACTGTGGATGGGTCGGACATTGTATCGGACGGCATTGTGGCGGGTTCGGTGCAGGTATCGGCCAACGGGCAGCCCATTGTGATGCTGGCTGACCACCAGACCACCGGCGGGTATGCCAAAATTGCAACCGTCATCAGCGCTGACCTTTCGGCCATGGCGCAGCTGCGCCCCGGCGAAAAGCTGGCGTTCCAATATGTGACCGCGGCGCAGGCTGTTGCAGGAGCCAGGGCGCAGGCGGCCGTGCTTGACAAAATCAGGGAGCGGATGAAATAATGGACTTTGCAGCCATGAAACCGGCCGACCTGCGCGGGCTGATCCGCAAGGGCGAACTGACCGGCCCGACCACCGGCATGTGCAACGGTTATGCCCAGGGCAACCTTGTGGTGCTGCCCAAGGCGCTGGCGTGGGACTTTTTGCTGTTCTGCCAGCGCAACCCCAAAGCCTGCCCGCTGCTGGAAGTGGCGGACGCAGGCGAACGAACCTTTGCCCAATTTGGCAAAGGCAGCGATATTGCTACCGATATCCCGCGCTACCGGGTGTACGAACACGGCGAGCTGACCGGGGAATACACCGATGTGAGCAAATTCTTTGAGGAGAGGAACGACCTGGTCAGCTTTTTGATCGGGTGCAGCTTCTCCTTTGAATCTGAACTGCTGGAAGCGGGCATCCCGGTGCGCCAGATCGAAGAGGGCGTGAATGTGCCGATGTACAACACCAACATTCCCTGTACCCCGGCGGGGGTGTTCAGCGGAAACATGGTGGTCAGCATGCGGCCCATCCCGTACCGGCAGGTCCCGGCGGCAGCTGCCATTACAGCGGGCATGCCCCGCGTGCACGGTATGCCGGTGCAAATCGGTGAGCCGGAAGCCATCGGCATCCATGATTTGGCTCACCCGGATTACGGCGATGCCGTGACCATCAACCCCGGCGAAACACCGGTGTTCTGGCCCTGCGGCGTGACCCCGCAGAACGTTGTGATGCACTCCAAGCCGGAGTTCTGCATCACCCATGCGCCGGGGCACATGTTTGTGACCGACGTAAAAAATGTGGAGCTGAAATATTAAGAGCAGATAGTAAAAACCGCAGGGGCGCACACTGTGCGCCCCTGCGGGGCAGAAGCATTGCCTTATGCCTGAAAGTGGAGGATTGAGCCATGCCGCATATTGATTTGAACTGTGACCTGGGCGAAAGCTTTGGCGCGTATACCATCGGAATGGATGAAAAGGTGATCCCGTTTATCACATCGGCCAATGTGGCCTGTGGCTTCCATGCAGGCGATCCGCTGGTGATGCAGCGCACCGTGGCGCTGTGCAAACAGAGCGGCGCGGCGGTGGGGGCGCACCCCGGTTTCCCTGATCTGCAGGGCTTTGGCCGCCGCCAGATGAAGCTGACCCCGGCGGAAGCCAAGGCCTGTGTGCAGTATCAGATCGGTGCGCTGAAAGCGTTCTGCGATGCTGCCGGTGTGCCGCTGCACCATGTAAAGCCCCACGGCGCTTTGTATAACATGGCGGGCAAGGACCGCACGCTGGCGGATGCCATCTGCGCCGCAGTGAAGGAGAGCGCCCCCGGCGCGGTGTTGCTGGCGCTTTCCGGCAGTGAGATGGTCAAGGCGGCCCAGGCCATCGGCCTGCCGGTTGCCAACGAGGTGTTTGCCGACCGCGGCTACCGCCCGGATGGCAGCCTTGTGCCCCGCGGAACCCCCGGCGCCATGATTGAGGATGAGGACGAAGCCATTGCCCGTGTGATCCGCATGGTAACCGAGGGCAAAGTGACTGCCAACGACCCCAGTCGAACAGCGGGTTGCCCCACAGCTGGCCTGTGGCGGAGAAGCCATCCGGCGGGCAGCCTGCCACCTCGGTGGGCAGCAGGTTCTCGTCGAGCTGGAACTCCTGCGGGCAGCTCCACACATCGACGCTGTCCAGCGCCACATAGATGGGAAGGTCGCCGATGATGCGGATTTCCTGCTGGTTGGCGTAGTGCTTCAGCGCCTGCCACTGACTGTAGAACATAAACTGTACAGCCTGCCAGAACGCCACATCGTCGGCGTACTGCTGCCGGGCTGCTGCCAGGGCAGCGGGCTCACGGCGCCGCAGCGGTTCTTCCCATTCCAGCCAGCAGGCTCCGTTGTGGGCGTCCTTCAGCGCCATGAACAGCGCGTAGTCCGGCAGCCAGAAGGCGTTTTCCTTCACAAAGCGGCGGTAGTCGGCACCGGGCTTTGCCAGCAGACGTTTGGCTGCACAGCGCAGCACTGCGTAGCGCTTTTTCGTACATGACGCCATAGTTGATGCAGTCGGGGGTGCATTCCCAGTCGATGGACGCATATTCTCCGGCAGCAGCAGTTCCCTGCTTTGCCAGATCGTCCAGACCGATAAAATACGGGTTGCCCGCAAAGGTCGAGAACGACTGATAGGGACTGTCGCCGTAGCTTGTGGGGCAGACGGGCAGAATCTGCCAGTATGCCTGTCCGGCCTTGACCAAAAAGTCCACAAAGCTGCGCGCGGGCTGCACCCATGGTACCAATGCCATAAGGGGAGGGCAGGCTGGAAATGGGCATTAAAATGCCGCTTGCTCTCATCAGAGAACCCTCTTTCTTTTGATAGTAAGCAGCCGGGATGTCTTTCGTTCACAGTTCGCGCACGCTTTCTCCTTCGGTCAGATCGAAGGAGACGATCTCGTGCACGGCATTGCCGGGTTTTTGATGTTGTGGAGCAGGATCCGCGCCGAACGCTGCGCCAATTGCCCCATATTCTGCCGGATGGTCGTCAGCCGGGGCACACTGTACTGTCCCAGCGCAATGCCGTCAAAACCTGTGACGGAAATATCCTGCGGCACACAGCCCGTGATCCCGCAGCGCACGAATTGCGCCGAGCGCCATCAGGTCGGACATGGCAAACACTGCCGTAATGTCGGGGCTGTGCTTTAAGAGATACTCCATTGCCTCATACCCGCTGGAAAGCGAGAACCGCGCATACGCATACTGCTTTTCCATGTCAAACGGCAGACCAAGGCGCAGCATAGCACCCCTGACAGCCGGCCAGACGGGCGAGACTTGGACGGGAAAGATTGGGCTTGCCACCGATGATTCCGATGCGGCGGTGCCCCTTTTTTGTACAGATATTCGATCATCGTGTCCGATGCAGCCATATCGTCTACGGACACACTGGACAAATTGCGGATGCGCAGGGATGCCGCGCTGTTCGTCAGCAGCAGGCAGGGGATGCCCAGTGCCTCCAACTCCGGCGTGAAAGTATTCCGGATTTGAGCCGAGAAACAATATACCATGGGGTTTGCGCTCTGTGCAGATGCGCCGGGCCTGGGCGACCTCGTTGGCTTCCTCGTCGATGTAATAGACGGTCGCCACGTAGCCGCTTTCCTCAATGATCTGCTGCAGCGGTTCCAAAATGCCGGCAAACAGCATATTCTGCGTGCCTTTGACAATCAGTGCGATCCCATCGTTGGTCTGCTGCTTCAGATGCTTGGCGTTGGCGTTCGGTTCATAATTGTGGCGGTTTACGATTTCCAATATTTTTTGACGGGTTTCTGCACTGACGCCGGGGGCGTTATTTAAGGCTCGTGAGACGGTTCCGACCGCATAACCGGACTCCCGCGCGATGTCTTTGATGGTCATTTGCCAATCCTCTTTTTGAAGAAGTGTCAAATTTACCCTTTGACCGCACCGGCCACAACGCCGTCAATGATGTATTTCTGGCAGAGGAGGTACATCACGATGATCGGCAGAACCGTAATCATAATGCAGGCCATCATCGGCCCCATCTCCACGTTGCCGTAGCTGCCGCGGAAATACTGGATCGCCATAGGAATCGTGCGGAAGGTCTTGATGTCCAGCACCAGCGTGGGCAGCAGATAGTCGTTCCAGACCCACATGGTTTCCAAAAATGGCGGTAGAGATCATCGTCGGCTTCAAAATCGGGCAGACGACCTTGGAAAGAAAATCTGGATGGGATTGCAGCCGTCGATCATGGCGGCTTCTTCAATAGCAATCGGCATGGATTTTACAAAGCCAGTGAACATGAACACTGCCAGGCCCGCGCCGAAGCCCAGATAGATGATGCAGATGTTGTAGGGGTTATTCAGCTTTAAAGTATCCGCAGTCTTGGCCAGCGTGAACATGACCATCTGGAAGGGAACGATCATGCTGAACACGCACAGGTAGTACATACCTTTGGACAAGGTGTTCTGCACACGGCTGATGTACCACGCGCACATGGAGCAGCACAGCAAAATCAGTGCCACAGACGAAACCGTGATCACTAAACTATACCAGAAAGAGGACAAAAAGTCCATTTCCTGAATGCCATAAATGTAGTTTTTCAGGCCGACGAAGGTCTCGGCGTTCGGCAGTTCAAAGGCGTGGGTCGTGGTGATGGCACGCTCTGTCTTTAAGGAGTTCATCAGGATCATGAACACCGGGTACATCCAGGCAATGCACAGGATCGTCAGCAGGACGGACAGCACCGTGTTGATGCGGCGGTCTTTTTTACTGTAGCACCCATTATGCCTGCAGCTCCTTAGAGCGGGTAAAATGCAGCTGGAGCAGCGAAATAACGACCACAAACAGGAAGAAAACGACGGCCTTGGCCTGACCGATGCCCTTCCACTGGGGTCCGAGCGGGCGTAAAACGTGTCGTAGATGTTGTAGGCCAGCATCATGGACTGTTTGGCGGGCTCGCCGGCTGTCAGCGAGAGGTTCTGGTCGAACAGCTTGAAAGAGTTCGTCAGCGTCAGGAAGGTGCAAATCGTCACGCTGGGCATGACCATCGGGATTTTGATTTTGAACAAAATCTGGCTGCTTGTTGCACCGTCAATGCGTGCGGCCTCCACCAGATCCACCGGCACATTCTGCAAACCGGCAATATAGATGATCATCATGTAGCCGATCTGCTGCCAGCACATCAGGATGATAAGGCCCCAGAAGCCGTAGGTGGCGTTCAACGCCAGCAGCGCGACTTGCCCCAGGCGGACAGCAGACCGTTGAGCAGGATCTGCCAGATATAGCCCAGCACGATGCCGCCGATGAGGTTCGGCAGGAAGAAGATGGTACGGAACGCGTTGGTACCGCGCATACCGCGGGTGAGCAGCAGCGCAATGGCGAATGCCAGCACATTGACGAGCACGGTGGATACAACGGTGAACGCCGCCGTGAACCAGAACGCATGGGTGAAGGTGTTATCCGACCAAATCATTGCGTAGTTGCTTAAGCCCACAAACTGCACATTTTTGACGGTGGTGAACTTTGCAGAACGACAGCCCTGCACCCCAGATAAACGGCCAGACAAAGCCAATAATAAAGGCGATGAGGGTCGGCAGTACGAAAACAGGCCAATAACGTCGAATGGCTTTTTCCATAAGATGCTCCCTTTGTTGTAATTTTTTGTTTTCTGTCCAAAAAGCGGGGGGCGAAACCGCCCGCCCCGCTAACCGGTAATACTAGGTAAGGAGAAAAAGCAGTTTCAGTGTAGAGAAAAAATCTTATGTTATGCAGCAGCGTTCAGAGCGGCCTCAGATGCCCAGCCATCGACGAAAGCGGTGACGACATCATCCCAGCTGCCGGTACCGGCGGCGTAAGCGGTCAGAGCAGAACCAACACCGTTCTTCCAGTTCTCGGAAGGCATGGTGGAGAAGTTCCAAGCCACAGGGGTCTTGCCGGCGGCGGTCATTTCCTTATCGGCCTTGACGAAGACGTTGGGGGACTCGACAGCATTCT
>VOFC01005797.1_pt1 | contig 11724 bp, 19 predicted proteins | sample 5384161 | NCBI WGS metagenome assembly VOFC01 (sample SAMN12384722, study PRJNA508395) | human gut metagenome | isolation source: healthy gut B | host: Homo sapiens | reverse complement strand
CAACGATTATGAAACATTTTTCACTATGCTGTTAGTTACGTTGCTGTTTTGGCGAGGATAATGGTGCCATTAAGGTCAGTCGGTCGCCAAAGATAATCGGGCGGTGAATCGTAGTAGAGAACAGTTGCTGGAAAGCTGGAAGGAACCGACCTCAGCGAAATCGTGAAGGATGTTGGTATACCATGGAAGATGTATTGCTGGCGGTCAATTCAGGTCAGGAGGTGGCGTCGCTGCAGCAGACACCCATGACGGTGACGGTGAAGTATCCGATTGATGGACAAACTGGTTCGCCCGAAGCGGAGAGGGAGATGCGGCCCTAGATCGGATGATGCTGGCGGATTCATTGTCTCGTGCATCTGGATCAGAGGGAGAGAGAAATTATTGTTCTCAGATTTTATTATGATCAGACGCAGTCACAGATTGCAAAAGGATGGGGGTATCTCAGGTACAGGTATCCAGGCTGGAGAAGCGGATACCAGAAAAATGAAGATGTATATTTGCTGATGCATAGTGCTGTTTGTTTTGAGATACTATCGGATGTGGAATCCATTAAAAAATGAAAAACAGAGTCGAAAACAGGAGATGAGACAATGAAAGCAGAATCAACAACAGAGATGAGACAGCAAAGACTCAGAAACAGGTTGTAATCTACTTGCTGGCGGATGATCATATTGAAGTTGAAGGGTGCAGCCGTTGACTATAGGAGATCTATGTGAAATTGTGGAACGGACAGGAAGGTGGCGGATTTTGTCAAACAGATGCCGGTGACAGGCCTGCAGCCTCAAAGAGACGGGGCGGATGTCATCTCTGTTTTAATGTTGGTTTTGGCACCTCGTATCCGTATTTCTCGCTTTGTATCCATACCATAACCTCCATCGCTTTTTTGCTTCTAAAGTTCACTGCGGATTTCCTCTAAATGCTTTTTTTATATTCAATCATCCGGTCACGCAGTTTGGCAGCCTTTTCAAAATTCAACTCAGCCGCTGCCTGATTCATCTGTTTCATCATCTTAGCAATATGACGCTGCAATTCCTCAAAACTCATGGATTCCGGATCTTTCTCTTCTTCCGTAATATCCGTACCTGCTTTCTTTTGAAATACGGATTCGATCACGCACCGCCTTCTGAATTGTCTTTGGCACAATGCCGTGTTCTTCATTATATTCTTTTTGTATCTTGCGGCGCCGCTCGGTTTCATCAATTGCCTTAGCGCATGGAATCGGTAATCTTATCCGCATACATAATAACATGTCCTTCCGAGTTTCGTGCCGCACGCCCAATTGTCTGAATCAAAGAAGTCTCGGAACGCAAGAAACCTTCCTTGTCCGCATCCAGAATCGCTACCAACTGAATCTCCGGAATATCAAGACCCTCTCGCAAAAGGTTGATTCCGACTAAGACATCAAACACATCCAGACGCATATCGCGAATAATTTCTGAACGCTCCAGCGTATCAATATCCGAATGCAGATACCGCACGCGCACCCCGACTTCCTTTAAATATTTTTCGTTAAATCCTCTGCCATTCGTTTTGTCAGTGTCGTAACGAGAACCTTTCCCTTCTTCTCGGTAACCTTTGTTAATCTCTCCGAGTAAATCATCTACCTGTCCTTTAACCGGTCTTTTACATCAAGTTCCGGATCCAACAGCCCCGTCGGACGAATAATCTGCTCGGTACGAAGCAGCTCATGCTCTGTCTCATACGTCGAAGGCGTTGCCGAAACAAACATCATCTGATTAATATGCCCCTCAAATTCTTCAAAGTTCAGAGGGCGGTTACTTTTTAGAAGAAGGCAAGCGGAATCCGTCTTCTACAAGCGTAGATTTTCTCGACTGGTCCCCGGCAAACATCCCGCCAATCTGTGGAATCGTAATATGCGACTCGTCCACAATAATCAAAAAACTCATCCGGAAAATAATCCATCAAAGTCATCGGCGTTTCCATCGGCTGTAGCCCGTTCAAATGCATGGAATAGTTCTCAATGCCGGAACAAAAGCCAGTCTCCCGCAACATCTCAACATCAAAATGTGTCCTCTATGAAATCCGCTGCGCCTCAATCAGTTTATCCTCACTTTAAAAATACTTCACACGCTCATCCAGTTCTTTTTTCATTCCACAATCGCCTGTTCCATCTTTTTCTGTGCCACTACATAATGAGATGCCGGAAAAACAACCATATGCTCTAAGTCCGCCGTCGCCTCTCCGGTCACAACATCAATTTCCTGATCCTGTCCACTTCATCCCCAAAAAACTCAACCCGAATCGCACGGTCACTTGCCGATGCCGGAAAATCTCAACTACATCACCACGCACACGGAACGTGCCACGATGAAAATCCATATCATTCCGGGTGTACTGTATATCAATCAGACGCCGAATCACCTCATCCCTATCCTTTTCTCCATGCCCGGACGCAGAGATACCGTCATATTCTGATAATCGATTGGACTTCCCAGTCCATAAATGCAGGAAACACTTGCAATAATAACCACATCACTGCGCTCAGTCAGTGCCGCTGTCGCCGAATGGCGCAGTTTATCGATTTCATCATTGATTGCCGAGTCCTTTTCTATATAAGTATCCGTTGAAGGCACATAGGCTTCCGGCTGGTAATAATCATAGTATGACACAAAATATTCTACCGCATTCTCCGGGAAAAATTCTTTAAACTCACCATACAACTGAGCCGCCAGTGTCTTATTGTGTGCAATCACAAGCGTCGGCTTGTTCAATTTTTCAATCACATTTGCCATCGTAAAAGTTTTACCGGAACCGGTAACACCAAGAAGGGTCTGAAACTGATTTCCTTCCTGAAAGCCTTTTACAAGAGCATCAATTGCCTGCGGCTGGTCACCGGTCGGCTGGTATTCGGAATGTAATACGAAATGGTCCATCGTTTATTTGTCCACCTCCGTCTGGATGAATTGGTATAACAACATAGGGAACAAATCATATGATTCATTCCCTATCGATAGGTCGTTCACTACTCGTGATACAAGTATAGCACATTGAAAATTGTATTGCAATGAAAAAATGAACATTTGTTCGTTTCTGTTTTTCATCCACCACACCGACGCATTTAAGACCGCTGCAAAAATCACCCACAAAAGAAGCCATGCAGCCACCGGGTCAATGAGCCGCCATAAAAAAGCTATTCCAGTCCTTTGCGAAACCGGTCAATCATCGTTGCCGTAAGGCTTAAAAGATTTTTATCTTCTTCAATTTTATCCCGCTTAACAAAGCGTGCCGTTGCAAGTTCCGTTTCGTCCATTGTAATCGAAGTACCGCCATCTACTTCGCAGTAATAGCCAAGTAAAAAGATTCGAGTCAAATCCCCACGGCTGGCTGTCAAAATAACGAATATTTTTCACACGAAGCCCCACTTCTTCCTGCACCTCACGCACGACCGTCTGCTCCGGTGTCTCACCAATTTCACAGAAACCGGCAAGCAGTGCACGCCCTTTGTAGGGACGGTCTGCATACGTGGAAATCAAAATAGAATCCTCATGAATTAACCCGATAATCACCGCCGGGGCAATCTTTGGAAAAATCAAATTTCCACAATGTGGGCACCTCTTCATCCGCTCCTTTTTATCATGCACGGTTTTTGTGCCACAGCGCCCGCAAAAAACATTGTCGCGGTACCAGACATACAAATGATATCCTGTCATACCGGCAAAGCAAGTGTATACCGGGTCATTTCTGCGGAGACTCCGAATTGGTTCATAGGAAAAAGAAAAAATGTCCGATATAAATAAACCTGCTGATAAATCCCCCCGACATATAAAGAAAATAGCAGGTTTCATCAATCGAAAATAAATATTGTAATAAATGCTTTTCACACCCAATTCACCATAGGTTGGATGCACAATTTTTCCATCTTCAATCTGGCACAAAATCCTGTCATCCGGTTTCCCATGTCCACGAAAACAAGCACAAAATCATCCGGCTTCGGACTTTTTGCGTGATAAGCATTATCAAACTTTTTGGTGCAATTTCTTGTATCATAACCAGTTCTCCTTAAAATCAGTAAATATCTTAAATCACTTTTTTCATCTGCCAGCGCCCGGACAAATATCTCACAGCAAATAACAGCGAGCGGACCGCCCAGTCAATAAACATACCAAACCACACGCCCAAAATACCCATGTTACATACCACCGCAAGTAAATAACTGCAAAGCACGCGGAACAGCCACATAGAAATAATTCCTGTCAGCATCGTAAATTTCACATCGCCTGCTGCCCGCAATGCATTTGGCAGGGTAAAACTGAGTGGCCAGATAAAAACAGCAATTGTACTAAACCAGCGAAGCACCTCCGCCGCCATCCGGGTTGCTTCCGGCGAAAGAGAAAATACCGATACAATCGGAACGGCAAATACAAACAAAACTAGATTCATGATCCAATCTCCCAGATAAGCAAACAACATCAGTTTTTTCGTGTATTTTTTTTTGCCTGTGCCACCTCACCGGCTCCAAGGCAGGTTCCCACCACGGTAATCAGGGCAAGCCCCATCGACATCCCCGGAATATTAGGAAATTCAATAATGGAATAACTGACTGAATTGGCCGCGATTGCCGCCGTTCCAAATGATGTAATCATACTTACTACCATTAATTTTTCCGACCTGAAACATGCTATTTTCAATACCGCTTGGAATTCCGATACGAAGAATCCGAAGAATCATTTTTATTCGGAAGCAGTGAAGAAAATTTCTTTATCTGCAAAGGATTATACGGGTGGGCAACCAAAACGGTCATACAGATTCCACAGACAACGCGGCTCACAAGCGTTGCAAGAGCCACACCAAGCACCCCATAGCCGAGTGCCACCAAAACTGCATTCAGCGCAATATTAATCGCATTCATTAACACACTGAGTCCCATGCTGACCTTGCTGTTTCCCACACTTCTGAAAATGGCGGCTCCCGCATTATAAATTCAAGAAATGGATAAGAAAGTGCCGTTACAAACATATAAATCCATGCACTGTGCATAACCGAATCTTCTACACTTCCAAAGATTGCCGGTAACATCTGCTTTCCAAAAACAGCACAAATAAACGCTGCTGCCATGGAGAAAATAAACAACACCGTTTCCAACTGTCCTGCCGCATAAGTAGCATCTTTTTGTATCACGCCGTCCGTTGTACTGACTGCAAACGACGGCACCTCCTGTCGCAAGTGCCGCCATTACCTGAATAATCAATAGATTAATATTAGTCGTAAGTGCCACGCCGGATACCGCTGCTTCTCCGCCTTGGAAACCATCAGCGTATCCACCATGCCGACCATTACATTTTAAAAACTGCTCAAACATAAGAGGCATCACAAGTGCCCTTAACTGTTTTCCTGTGTACATCATAATTCTCATATCCTTGCTTCATTTTCAACCATAGTGTACCACAGGTTTTTTCTTTCCTTCAACTATCTAGTTATAACCGATTGCCATCAGGGTGAACTTCTTCGATTCACTTTCATCATTCATGCGAAGTTCAATTGTATGCTCTGCCTCGGCATCTTTTCGATGGCTACATATACTTTACCATTATTCCATCCACTGGTATCATAACCACTCAGAGTTGTCTGAAGTTTTTCCATCTACATACAAATCAGCCGAACCATATTCCCTGTCGAATTGCTTAATTTATAAATTAACGTAAGTGCTTTACATTTACTTTTTAATTTCAAAGCGTCCGTGCCGCTTGTTGACGTATGCATCCAGTTATCCGGGAACCATGCCGCGCCTTTTGTCCCTTATACTCGTACTGGAAAGAGCCCGTTGCATTATCATTCTGATTAAATCCGCCGGAGCTAAATGATGTAATTGCATTGTCCTTTGTAACATCAGTCTTAGAATCCAACATCTTCATTCCTTGGTAAGCAGATGACTTAAGCGGTGCCATCGCATCCGCTATCAGTGATATTATCTTCTTCTGCCGTTTCTTTATCCATCTTATCAAACATGCGTGTAATACAGTCTGCCATCAACTGATAACCAGTGTTGTTTGATGCAGAGAATCACCAAAGTACCATTTATAAAATGCTTTCTGGTCATTTCCCACAAAAATAAGACGAAATCGCATTTCCCATACTAATCATCGGTAAATCATAATGCGCACCAAATGGACGATACTTGTTTTCACAGACAACACCGCCACTCGCCTTCTGGAAATACTGAGAACACAAGCACAACGGCAGAGCCAGATTTCAATGCCTGGCGAATCAGTCCTTCATAACCTCGTCCTTCAGTTGCCGTACCATAATCATTTACAGCGAATTCAATGAACAGCAACATCCGGATGGTCGCTTCCTCCGGCAAACGATCAATCACATCACGGTTGTAACGTACCACACCAATATCGGACGGCGTTCCGCTCATTCCGGCATTGATAAAGTGAACATTTTCTCCATTGTTCTTTCCATATTTTGCTCCAAACGTCTTTGCGGAAACTTCCGCATAACACATGCTGTTTGGTTTTGCTAATGCGCCCTCTGTAATGGAACCACCAATGTAGGCAAGCGTGACGTCTTTTCCGTCTCTCGCATTTTGGATTACTTTCTTGATTCTTGCATTGTTTCCGGTTGAGTACACACTGTCTTCAATCATTTTCTCATACTCTTCGTCACTGACTTTATAGACATTATTCTGTGCTTTTCCGCTAATGATAACATCATCCACAAGGAATGAATCTATCGCGGTAGTCATGGTGAGTGTCATCGCTGCATCACCCTGATTTTTTTCGGAATCGTAATCTCGCCTTTGAGCGTAGTCCATTTACCGCTTGCGCATGCTTTTCCTGCATCTGCGTTTGAAATCAGCGTAACGTCTCTTGCCATTCCATTCTGGTCAGTATAAGTCATACGAAGTGCAATCTTCTGGCTTTTTCCGGTATCCTGCTTTTTACAACAACGCTGAACTGATAATGTTCACCCGCAATCACATACTCGGAATTGGAAGTTTTGCACCATCTGTTTCACTCGTTCTGTCTTTCACAAGAAGACTGTTCATACCGCCTTCTGTAGTTCTGTGAATTGGAAACTTCCAGTTTGCCACCAATCGGCGCAAATCCTTTGAGGTCTCCGTCTTCAAAATAGTTACTGTATACTTCCGACGCAACCGGTTCCGGCGTCTTAATCGGCACTTTGGTCACCTGTGGTTTCTCCGATGGTGTGCTTGTCGGCTGATTTGTTGGTTTACTCGTCTGCACCAGTGCCTTCGTTACCTTAACTGTCTTTTTTCTTTGTTACAATAATCTTTACGGTTCCGATTTTTCTTTTGTCTTTTTCTTATACTTTTCCTTCACCGTAACTTTGGCAGTTCCGACTTTTTACTGCTTTGACCTTGCCGGAAGCTGAAACTTTAATTCTTTTGTTTGATGCGGTAAATTTGTATTTTGCTTTTTTCTTCTTATTCTTTACCACAATCTTTTTTGATTTTCCCTGCTCAATCGTAATTGTTTTCTTCTTCGCAGGTTTTGCTTTCTTTGCTGCCGCACTGCTGTCCGATGCCGTAGCCGTTAATGACACAACCATCGCCACAGCCAGTCCGTGGCAAAGTAACTTCTTCATTTTTGCGCAACCCATAATTGACCTCCTTTATAATTTTGTATTTATATTATATGGGGTTTATATAAATTTTACAAGATGGCATTTTTTCAAGTTTCGTAAATTATCAAGAAAACGGGTTCGTTCAGTGGGCACTCCCGTTAAGCAAACGCGTAAGGGTATCGGCATGTTAAATACACATGCTCGATACCCACGTGTTTGTACCCACTTATCGCAACCGTTTTTCTTGATGATTTACTGGAATCCTGAAAAACTGATATCTAACACCGTATATAAACTAGTTCTTGTAATGCATTTTTTGGGGGCAGGGCATACTTTTTTCTGAACATCCTCCTGAAAAGCCTGTATGACAACGCTTTTTCCTTGACTTGCGCCAAAGAGTTGCATTTTCATTAAAATATCCGGTCTCAATCTGATAAAATACGACACAACTGCAACTCTTTAAGCTATTTTTTTCCGCTTATGGTTGCCTTTGTACCACTTTTACTCATAACGCATGCAACGCTTTTAACATTTGTAAAGATTTGCGTTGCATCTAGAGCAAAATATATAACATATCTTCCATTAAAAAAATATTTCACTGTAAATCTTAGCCAGAAAATGAGAATGTTGCTTTCACTATGAGGAACATTGAACACCGTCGGTGCCTAGAGGGCGTATTTTGCCCTCAGGCACCGCTACGTGTGTTCTCTAAGCGGGAGCGGTTCCGAATGTGAAACAACATTCTCATTTTCTAGTTAAGCATTACAGCGAAACTATTTACTAATTTATTCCAACCCTTCATTATAAATCCGATTGATGGCTGCCTGTGCTTGTTCCATCTCATGTTTTTTATGATTCGGTCTCTGTCTTCTAAGATTGCTATCATTTCGTCGACAAGCTGTTCTTCTTTTAGCTCGGTCATGCGGTACAAATAGCCGAGCATTCGTGTCGCTGTATAATCGGTATTCATATATTTGTATGCAATTTCTCGGCACAGACTTTCGGCGAAGCCTTTTTGTAATAGTATTTCGTAAATTGCGTCACTTTTTCTTGTATCCATGAAATTCCTCCAATTTCAATACACTATTGCTCACCTGCATATTGCTACTTTCCAGACGTAACGACCGGAACGGATTTTTTAACTTCTTTAAAAACCCGGCATTTTCCCAAATCAATGCCATATGTGTAATACGTTCCCGTGTCTTTTCTCATAAGAAGTGCTTCGTTCATTTTTATGTATTCAATTCCTTTCACGAGAAATGATTTGCCAACGGCTGTGTTGTATAGTCCTTCGGTTAGGGGTTTGGTAAGTAGGCATAGGCGCTCCTTTCTCTCAATCCATAAAATTACGTGCTGTTTATTTCCTGTTAATGAGGCTATTTTTTTTTGTGTTATTTTTCTTGTTTCCGTAAAGAAATCATTTCTCCTATGAGTCTATACTCGGCACGCGAATCTTCCCATGCCTTTCTAAATTCCGGATCATCCTGTTTTTGTTTCTCAATTTCGTTTTTTACATTAATCTCTACAAATGGCATTTCTCGTAACCTCCTTTTTATGTTGCATATTTTTTGACAGATGGCAAGCAAAATTAGTTTTTTCGCAACGACTCTATTAATATACTTTTTTTCGATTTCCGTTTCAATTCCATACATAGTCTTGAAATATTCCAAATCAGCCGACGGTTTTTTATCAGCATAATTTCTCTCATTTTGCCTGTATGAATATTTTCAAATCCAGCAATCTGCTCCCCATTGCAAATGCTCGCTTTAATAATGGGCTTTTCATTTTCTCTGTCAAAATCTCCACTTGGCGCAGCCTTTTCTTTTTTCTTGAAAAATCCCATAGCAGCCACCTTCTTTCAGTTGGAATGTTTGGTCTTAGTGTAACATGGGTTGGGGGGAGGGTGGCAATATATGTTTGAATTTTTGTTCCCATTGTCAACTTATTATCTCTAACATCTTACCGTACTTTTACACACCTCGATTTCATATTTTATTGCATCTGTCTCATTTTCAAAACAAAAATTTCTTATCACGCGATAAGATAATATCCATGTATCCAACACATCTTCCCTCAGGTTTCATATTAACTGGTCTTATATCAGTATTCATATATATTGTCGAACCTACAGCATTAGTTACCATTCCTTTTCAAATATTTCAACATTGCATCACTAATACAAAGACTCAAGCTACCATATGTCCCTAAATTTATATCAGGAACCCAATATAAATCTTTTCCAAAAAGATTTTATATCTCCCTTTTTAGGATTAGAACCTAAATATGACAAAACCGAATACATAATCTCATACAGCAACACCGAATTACTGACCTCTCTGTCGCATACAAGTCTATGAACCAATTTGTTTTTTGTCATTATTTTTTTCAATTGTCCTAATATCTAACTCACTTAACTTCAAAAAACTCTATTATTGTCTGATCTATTTGTTTGTATTCTGAAAAAAGGCAGAAATAATCTTCAAATTTCTCCATTAATGACTTTTTGCGCCATCCCTATTCCGATATTATATTTAAAGGATATAAATTTTTCAAATATCGTTCTGTATCAACCTGATCACCATATATCTCCCGGATAGAATGATTAAGCTGCTTACTGTCAACTGCAATAATCGCAATACATTGTCGATTCCTTCAAACATGTGATGCAAACGTTCCAATATTTTAATTGCGTATGCCGGCATGCACCGATCAATTCATCAACAACAATTACCATCGTTTTTTGTAGCTGCTAATTCCTTAACTTGCTTTCTAACATTTTCCAGCGTTTGATTAAAAGCAAATAATGTATCAAATTCATTTTCCTCTTTTTTTCTTTTCGCTCCTTCAGTTCTAACGTCTTCTACAACCTGTACTAAATCAATTCCAATTTTATTCTTGACAAATTCTTTTGTCATATTCTTTATATATTTTTCTGCTGTTTTCCAAGCGTCTTTTACTACCCCATCACATATTTTGTTTTGCATTCTCTACTTTGTCATAAGTACGGAAATAATTGCAATTGCAGGCTCTTCATAATAGTCATATTTCCAACAATTATAATGAAACACAAAGTATCTATTATCTTTTGTTTTCCTCGTTCTGTTCCAATTCAGCTTTTCTTCCGGCGTTCCAAAATGAACGTCTTGCCAACACCACGTACCTTCAATTGCAAACGAACAAAATGCTCGATTTATCGATGCACTTTGAACAATACAGAAACAGTTCAGAAATTTCTTTTTTCCCGATTAAGTGCATCCAGTTTGTCTCTTCCTTCAGCCATTACCTTATTCCCTCCTCATTTTTTTCTCTATCAGCGCAAGCATATCTCTTAAGTTACACTCTTTTTTATAATCCAGATAACGTCCGCATTACCAAATCCACATCTTTGTTTTCTAATTCCTGAATGATATGCAGGTAGGTTTTCTGCGTGGTTGTCATGCTGGAATGCCCCAGCCTCCTTGCTACGCTTGCAATGGATACCCCTGCAAACAAAAGCACCGAAGCGTGGGTGTGACGAAGTCCGTGAATTGAAATTTCCGAAATTCCACAAAAGCTTTGCAATGTCTTGTAAGAATATCATTTACAGTGGAATTGTACACCTTATCTTTGCCAACAAAAATGGGCTCATCCTCAGGCAAATCCTTAACCAACTCCGAAAACTTAACTACAATCTGCCAGTCTATTTGAATTTTTCTCACCGAGGATTTGTTCTTTGTAGGGAGAAAGCCCCTTCCCCTTTGTAATCCCACGTTTTACTTACAGACAATGTCTGTCTGGCAAAATCAAAGTCTGCCAGGGTGACAGCCAGCGCTTCTGAAAAACGCATACCGGTTTTTGCAACCAATAAGAATAAACCAATCCCAATTAGAGCCTCTTTTATGTTCAGGTGCGAAATCAGCGTATGTAATTCGAACTGATTCAAATATTTGATTTTCTTTGGTTTTGACATTTTCTCCCTTGATAATTGCCTTTCTTGTTGGGTCCCGCTTCAATCAGACCTTCATCAACAGCATCCAGAATTGCTCCCTTCAACTGATGATGAAAGTCAAGCGTCGTCTGACGCTCGTGCTCTTTGGCGTAATCATTTAAAAGTTTTTTGATACACGGTTCTTTGTCAAATCGGAAACTTTTAATTCAGGCACCAGTCGCTCCACCCTTATGGGTCATCCGATA
>VOFC01000966.1_pt1 | contig 11726 bp, 14 predicted proteins | sample 5384161 | NCBI WGS metagenome assembly VOFC01 (sample SAMN12384722, study PRJNA508395) | human gut metagenome | isolation source: healthy gut B | host: Homo sapiens | reverse complement strand
TCATACAATCTCTATCTAATTGAAAATTAAACAGTTATTTCTGTTTAATTAATATCAGGTAACGGTTTAGAAACGAGCGAATTACAATATTCTGTTTTTTTTTGCCTCTGTCAAAGAACGATTCTTTCAATGCAAATATACACTTTACTTGTGACAAAAATTGGTTTATGTATGGATAGGTCTTGTTCATTCGATCCGGTAGACTACCATACATGTAAAAGCATAAAGGCGAGATACGACAAGGCGAGATGCTATGCTTTTGTGGTGGAATTCTCTAGCTTATCGCAGACCATGTATAGCTAAGTGTTTTGAGTAGAATAAAACAGTCTGTAAAAAACGGAAAGACACCGATTATGGGCCGTATCACCATCATCAATGGAAACCTGGGCCGGTTTCAGTTGTAAGAAAGAAGTGTCCCCTGCTTTGTGGGGACGTCAAACCAACCGGGCCAAAGGCAAGTCTGAGGAGGCCTGTACACTCAATCGAGCTTGACAATATCAAGGCGCAAATCACCAGGCATACCAGTACATTCATGACCACGACAGTTCTTTTGTTACAGCCAAGAAAGTCTATAACCGCTATGTCGGCTTCCTTGTGGAATGCCATGTATATCAGCAGCTGGAACCGTATAAAAAGAAAAAATCGGCATAGGAAAAGCCGAAAGCACCTACTGCGGTTCATCCGTTCATGAAAAAGAAGAATCATTCATCGAAGAACTTGTATGCCCGAGGATACAAAACTGAGGCGTTCTTTCCTTTACCTTGAAGTGCCGAGGCGCAGGAAAAAAGGCTGGATACGGGTTCATCCGTTCGCATCATTCGAGTCCATATTCTTTCCTTCCGAAGAACCGCAAAGGATAATCCGTTGGCAAAACCGAGATAAACCCAGCGTGCCATGCGCGACATGTTCCTGTTCATGTGCTTCACCGGTCTTTTCCTATGTGGACTTGAAGCCATAACATACGATAATATCCATACCGACTCCGACGGCGGTACATGGCTGATGGGCAACCGTGTATAAAAACGGGAGTGGCGTATGTCGTAAAATTATTGCCCATTGCTACTTAGAACTGATTGAAAAATATAGGGTACGGATGAAAAGAAAGAATGAATGTGTCTTTCCGGTAGGTGAATACAATGCCATGGGCTCAGTCTTGGAATCATAGGCAGGAAATGCAACCCGGGGCGAGTCACCCCGCACATCGGACGCCACGCATTTGCCGTTCTGGCCATACTGGGGATGCTGCTGAAACTTCTTCAGGAAAGTGTTTGGGCATAAGTCCATCACATACGTCCCAGTGCATCCATCTTCACTTAATCCGCGTGCAGGGCAATCTTTTTTCTGGAAGTCGCCCATCTGTACGCACCAGCGTGCTGAATTCAGCTTTCTCAACTCCTACTGGCCGCGCTTGTTTCAATAATTGTCAGTTCCATACTAAAGTTCTTTTTTAAGATTCTGAATATGCGACAAAGTAACGCACATCCTATATCCTTTCCAAACAGATAATATCAGAGTCTTCCCGTTGGCGTGCATTGGCGTATCATCCAACGTTAAAAGAAGCGTCCTTCACCTGCATCCATGGTGCAACGGAACTTCCATTCCCTTACTTGTTTTCCATAAATTGCAGGATTACTTGGTATGATATTGTTTAGTCATTATTCTGTCTTGCTTTTTTGCCTTGTATAATTGCAGCTAACGGTTACCATTCCAGAACGTATTGCTATGGAAAAATGGCAAGCTGTTTTGGTGCTTTATGGATATTGGGGTGTGGCGATAATTACCGTCTTCATTTGTCGTAAAACTTGAATGCTCTTAAATTAAAGCTTTATTACTTGTCATGCTTTGTGTGTTTTATCAAATATTATGAATTGTTTGATATGACATGTAAATATGGGATAATTTTGCAATGGAAAATGGTTTCGGGAGGTTTACGCCTTCCGAATGAAAAGGAACCTGGTAAAAACTGAGACAGTACCACGCTGTGAGTCCAAAAAACGAACATCGAACTTTGCCACCGGTAATACCGCTGTGGCACGATGACCGGTAATTGTTTCTGTAAAGACCTGCCATGAGACCGGAATTGGTATTTCGGCACTGGTGGATAAGGTTAGGTCGTAATCAAATAAGGAATAGCTCATCGGCCATTCAATATTTGAAGATAGACATATTCCCGTTCGTAAGTCCGCAATTGAACGGGATTTTTTGTGTTTGTTAATAATATGTTTTACATTAAACGAGTGAATCTTTGAAAAGAAAAATTACGCTTCTGGCAGGTGGCCAAGTCTATTTACCGCAACTGCCTTGTTCTCTCGGCTGTAGCTCGACGATGACTTTTGATGGAACCGGTTTATTCCGAACTCCGCAAACCGTGCTGTGACAAATCCGGACGGTACCCTTGACTATCACTTTCGACGATTTCGATTCCGCTGTTATAGGCCCCACTACCGGAGAAAATCTTTATTCGTACCAAGGGGTATCCTCAAGTAACCACCATTTACGACAATACTCCCGGAAGAACATCTCTTCCTTTCAATGTTTAATACAGTCGGTGGAAGCACGGAGTACTCCAGCGGTGGCATCGCACTTTTCCAACTGGAATATCCGCTCCAATCAGTCGGGAAATACCGGAGGCTGGTGGTATTCTTATCTCAAACCAATGTTCTGTCTATAACACTGCGGTGGAAGCGGAAGGACAGAATAAGGAAGCCGGGCACAGCGGTTCCAATTTCGGTGTCGTTTACGGATATGTGGATGCGCACAATCAGGCATGGATGGCTAAACCGGAATTTTTATTTCAATGTTCCCGGAAATTGGTCGGCCTGTGGATCTGCAACACCTCATACACTTATGGTGTCATTACTTATGGTAATCAGTTCGGTTCTACAGGGGGTAGCGGCTCCTCTGAAAAGAGATGAAAGGGTATTTCCAAGTGAATCTGGAATGTTATGATGCGGATGGCGGTCTGATCCGCACTTACAAACGTCTTTTAGCCGATTATCGTAACGGCCAACAACAGGTTGATCCCTATCACGACATGTGGGATTATTGGGAAATCAATGCCGAAGAAGGTGCAAAGTGTGAAATTCAACTTCGAGGTTCGGATTCGGGAGCATACGGTTTGAATACTCCTTATATCTGTATCGATTTATATTCAACATACAATAAAAAAGAAACTATTTTATTATTTCTTGCCTGTATGCTGTTCACCTCCTGCAACAAGGATGAAGTCATTACCGAAGAAGTAGGAGGACAACCTATAATAGAACTTGACAGCGAGACCGGTATTTACACGGTCAAGGTCGATCACGAATTGACTATCGCCCCGACATACCAGAATGTTGAAGATGCTCTTTTTGCTTGGACGATAGACGGTACGCTGGTTTCTTCAGGTCCGTCTCTTCAACGTACATGGAATGAATGCGGGGATTTTTATGTCAAACTAAGAGTAGACAATGCGGAAGGCTATGCCGAAGAGGAACTGAAAGTAGAAGTGAAAGAACTCACCCCTCCGGTTATCTCACTGGCACTTCCTTCGCAGGGATTAAAAGTCGTCCGGAATACCGATTACACATTTACTCCCGATATTCAGCATTCGGATGTCGAAGGGTTCAAAATCGAATGGGTACGGGAAGGAAAAATCGTTTCCACCGAGAATACTTATACTTTCAATGAAAAAAGAACTCGGTGTTTATACGGTGACAATCAACGCTTCCAATATAGATGGGACAACAACGAAAGACGTAAGCGTAGAGGTCGTGGAAACGATGCCCTACGTTGTCAAATTCCCGACCCCGTCTTACCTGCAAACATCCACGGACAGGTACACTTTTGCCGACCGTCCTGTTTTCCTGCGTCCGTTGTTGGAGTATTTCGACAATCCCCGTTTTGAGTGGAGTGTGGACGGTCAGGTCATGGAAGGAGAAGTGGAACGCATGTTCAAGTTCACGCCGTCCGCACCCGGAGAATACACCGTCTCCTGTACTGTGTCGGAAGACACACCGACGGAAAAAATAAGCAGGAATATCGACAAAGGGAAAACGGCTGTCACTGCCACCGTAAAAGTCGTTTGTGTGGACAAAAAGGAACAAGACGGCTTCCGGGCTTCGGGAAGTTCCAAGCTCTGGAATAAAGTCTATGAATATACCCCAGCTCCCGGCCAATTTATCAACGAGACGAGCACGATAGGCGGTATGACCGGCAACGAAACATCCCCTGAAGCGGCTGTCGCATGGGCAACACAGCGTTTGAAAGACAAACTGCACGTCTCTTTAGGTTCTTTCGGGGGTTATATCATCGTCGGCTTCGACCACAGTATTCCTAATTCGGGTAACCAATATGATTTCTGTGTTCAGGGGAACGCCTTTGACGGCAGTTCCGAGCCGGGTATCGTGTGGGTCATGCAGGATATAAACGGAAACGGATTGCCGGACGACGAATGGTACGAACTGAAAGGTTCTGAAGCAGGCAAGGATGAAACAATACAGAATTTTGAAGTGACCTATTACCGTCCGGAAGGTAAAAAAATGGATGTCCAATGGATCAGTTCCGACGGTAGAAACGGCTGGGTAGACTATCTGTCCGCTTATCATACACAAGACTATTATTATTATCCGGCTTGGATTTCGGAAAACAGTTATACCCTGACAGGCACTTGTCTGGCCGCCCGCAACACCCAAGATTCGCAAACCGGTTATTGGGATAATCAGAGTTATGACTGGGGGTACGTGGATAATTTCGGAAACGACCAGATAGAAGGCGGCAGTACGGTGGATGGAAGCGGACAAAGGAACGGTTTCAAAATTTCCAATGCCATCCATGCCGATGGAACGGAAGCCAATCTGCAATATATTGACTTTATCAAAATACAATGCGGTGTTCTGGCCAAAAGCGGCTGGCTGGGCGAAGTTTCTACGGAGGTATTTTCTTTTGAGGATCTAACCAAATAATAAAAATTACAAGTATGAAAATTTATTTTCTTCCCATGCTCCTATCCTTGTTCTTTTTGGGAGCGTGTGACAAAAACGATGAAATTATACCTGAAGATGCAGATGAAAATTTCATCACATCGGTCGTGATGACCGTGGACGGGAAATCGTACACGGCCGACATTACGGACAATACAGTAACAATAACCGTTCCCTATACGGTATCGCTGAACAACGCCGAAGTGGAATTCAAGTACACAACTTCTGCAACAATCATACCTGATCCTGAAACGGTAACGGACTGGGATAACGAACGAACCTTCCGGGTGACATCCTATAACGGAGATGCCCGCGAATATACCTATAAGGTCGTGAAAAGCGAGATAGAATCTGACGGAGATGTGGAGTTGAAGACCACCGAGGAGGTAGCTTCTTTTGCCGCAACCAAAACAACCGTTGTCAAAGGGAACCTGATTATCGGCTCTGATGCGGAAGAGGCAGAAAAAATCACTGACATATCTGCATTGGCATCTTTGAAAGAGGTTACTGGCAACATTGTCATTCGTAACAGTTACAACGGTGCAGACTTGACAGGGTTGGATAATATCGTTTCTGCCGGAGGTTTACAGGTAGGTTCGACCGATGTCGCCTCGAAAGCTACGGAACTTCACATGATTTCCATGAAAGCATTGGAAACGCTCTCCGGAGACATATCGGTATATAACGACCAAGTGACGTATGTCCTATTCGAGAAACTGGCAACTATTGAAGGAAGCGTGATGTTCAATGCGCCGTCGTTACAGAGTTTTGAGTTTCCGGTTCTGACTACTGTAGGTCAGGATCTGAATCTTCAAGGACTCAATGAAGAGAACACAGCAGCCGGTTCGATTGCGTCTTTTTAGAAATACCGGAACTGACAAGTGTCGGAGGGTCTTGTCCGTAAACAATCTTGCCAAGCTGACTTCCATGAGCTTCCTTAAGCTGAAAGAGACCGGTGGCCTTGATTTCCATACCGTCCCCGTGATGTTGGAAACCATCAACCTTCCGGAAGTCGAGACAGTAAACGGAAGTATTATTATGGAAGCCAACATGGAAACTCCTCCTACCGGTAGTTTTGTTCCCCAACGAAATGACGTGCTTCAGGCTTTCGGTGGAATGGACAAACTGACAACGATAAAGGGACAGATAAAGATAAAAAAATTTCACGGCACTCAAACAACTTCCCGACTGGAGCAAAATCACCACACTTGGAAGCATCACGCTGGATTATCTTGAAGACGTGAGCGGGGCACTGATATTGCCGAACGCCCGATTTGAAACCTTCGGAGAAACAGCGCCCCAGATTGAAATTATAAACAAGGTGCAGCTCTCCAAAATTGAAACAGCCGAAGATTTGTCAAATGTAAATTTTGTCATCACCAGTCTCACGAATAACAAGTTCCCTGAAATCACGTTCAAGAATATCAAAGACTTCACTTGTAAGCCAACCACCAACAATACCGATTATACCATATCGACAATTCAACATGTATATGGAAATCTAAATGTGACAGGCCAAATGCGAAGCAATGCCAAATTTCCCGACTTGGAAATCATAGATGGATATGGATATATCCAAATACCCATGTTTGCTTCAATCACAATGCCAGTCTTGAAAGAAGTGGGAGGACAGTTCTATTTATATCTGGAAATTTTACCAGTTGTAACTTGCCCTTACTATCCAAAGTTTGTTGTTCAGCTTCTCCTGTATATTATAAAGAGGGGAGAGGGTTCGTTAGCAATATCTTTACAAAGTAAATCGCTGGATATTCCGGAATTGCTTCACGTAGGAGGTGAAGGGTTGTTCGTTAATAAAGCAACAGGCATTACTTGTGATAAATTACAGACTATAGATGGTACGCTACAGATAAAAAGTGCGACTTCTCTTTCTCAGGAAACACTTTCCATGGAGAAGTTGGAGACCTTGCATGGGGTTGTTTTTGACGGTTTGACGAAATTTACCGACTACACTTTCTTCGGCAAGTTTATAGAAAACGGAATGATTACGGGGGAAAGTTGGAGCGTGACGAAATGTGGGTATAACCCAACCTTCCAAAATATGAAGGACAAACAATATACGCAGCAGGATTAAACCTTATACCTTAACCAGAGTACCCGTAATGACTCGGGTACTCTTTTTTATCCGAATGACAATGAGCAGAACAATACAACGGATTTGCCTTTTTCTTTTCTGCCTGCCAGTTTTCGGCAGTTGCATGAAATGGGATTACGGAGAGATGGAAGATTTCTCTGTATCGGCCTCTGGTCTTTTCATCACCAACGAGGGAAATTTCCAGTACAGCAATGCCTCGCTTTCCTACTATGATCCTGCCACGTGCGAAGTGGAGAATGAAGTGTTTTACCGTGCCAACGGGTTCAAGTTGGGCGATGTGGCCCAGTCTATGGTTATCCGGGACGGTATAGGCTGGATCGTGGTGAACAACTCGCATGTGATTTTCGCCATCGACATCAATACTTTCAAGGAAGTGGGCCGTATCACAGGTTTCACCTCACCCCGGTATATCCATTTCCTGTCGGATGAGAAAGCCTATGTGACGCAGATATGGGACTACCGTATCTTCATCATCAACCCCAAGACATACGAGATTACCGGCTATATCGAATGTCCCGACATGGACATGGAATCGGGTTCCACCGAACAAATGGTACAATACGGCAAGTACGTCTATGTGAACTGCTGGTCGTACCAGAACCGCATCCTGAAAATCGACACGGAGACGGACAAGGTCGTGGACGAACTGACCATCGGCATACAACCTACTTCGCTGGTCATGGACAAATACAACAAGATGTGGACCATCACGGATGGCGGTTACGAGGGCAGCCCATACGGTTACGAGGCACCGTCTCTCTATCGTATAGACGCCGAGACTTTCACCGTAGAGAAACAGTTCAAGTTTAAGCTGGGCGACTGGCCTTCGGAAGTCCAGCTCAACGGTACACGGGATATACTTTACTGGATCAACAACGATATTTGGCGAATGCCGGTGGAAGCCGACCGTGTTCCCGTCCGGCCTTTTCTGGAGTTTCGGGACACCAAATACTACGGCCTTACGGTCAATCCCAACAACGGGGAGGTATATGTGGCCGACGCTATTGATTACCAGCAACAAGGTATCGTGTATCGCTATTCGCCGCAAGGCAAGCTGATCGATGAATTTTACGTGGGAATCATTCCGGGAGCTTTCTGCTGGAAATAACGAGGAAGGAGGACAAAAATGAAAAGACATCTTATTCTATTGTTCGTGGGGGTAAGCCTGCCCTTTCTGCTTGCCGCCCAGCAGAAAAATTCCGTCAGCATTACCAAAAGGGTACTACGTATTCCGGAGGTTACGGTGGTGGGCAAACGACCTATGAAGGATATAGGCGTGCAACGAACCCGTTTCGATTCCATCGCCATGAAAGAGAACATCGCCTTGTCTATGGCCGATGTGCTGACATTCAACTCATCCGTTTTTGTCAAGAACTACGGACGCGCCACGTTATCCACCGTGGCTTTCCGGGGTACCTCTCCCTCGCATACCCAAGTGACGTGGAATGGTATGCGCATTAACAACCCGATGCTGGGCATGACGGATTTTTCCACCATCCCTTCTTACTTTATCGATGATGCCTCGCTGCTGCACGGAACGTCATCGGTAAACGAAACGGGCGGCGGCTTGGGTGGTCTGGTCAGGCTCTCCACTTCTCCGGCCAACCATGAAGGGTTCGGATTGCAGTACGTGCAGGGGAGTGGGGTCGTTCAGCACATTCGACGAGTTTCTCCGCCTGACCTACGGTGACAAACACTGGCAGTCCTCCACCCGTGTGGTGTATTCCTCTTCCCCCAACGACTACAAATACCGAAACCGGGACAAGAAGGAAAACATCTATGACGAGGACAAGAACATCATCGGTTCCTATTATCCGACGGAGCGCAACCGCAGCGGGGCTTATAAGGATCTGCACGTTTTGCAGGAAATTTATTATAACACGGGCGAAGGCGACAAGTTCGGACTGAACGCCTGGTATATCAATTCCAACCGGGAACTGGCGATGCTCAGCACGGATTACGGTAACGACATGGACTTCGAGAACCGCCAAAGGGAGCAGACGTTTCGCGGCGTCCTCTCGTGGGATCGCGTGCGGGAAAAATGGAAGGTCGGTGTAAAAGGCGGCTATATACACACATGGATGGCCTATGATTACAAGCGGGACAAGGGAAACGGCGAAATGGCTTCGATGACCCGCTCACGCAGTAAGATTAACACGTTCTACGGAAGTGCGGACGGGGATTATGCTCCTTCAGAGAAATGGCTGTTCACGGCCGGTGTTTCCGTACACCAGCATTTGGTGGAAAGCGCAGACAAAAATATCATCTCACAGGAAGGCAGCAAGGCTGTTGTCGGATACGACAAGGGACGTGTCGAGTTTTCCGGTTCCGTTTCTGCGAAATGGCGGCCTGTCGATCGTTTTGCCGCCTCGCTTGTCCTTCGCGAGGATATGTTCGGTACGGAATGGGCCCCGGTTATCCCGGCCTTCTTCATCGACGGGGTACTGTCAAAGAAGGAAATATCGTGGCGAAAGCATCCATCTCCCGGAACTACCGTTTTCCCACGCTGAACGACCTCTATTTTCTGCCGGGCGGTAATCCCGACCTGAAAAGCGAACACGGCTTCACATACGACGTGGGGTTGTCGTTCTCGGTGGGGGAAGAAAAAGTATATGCTTTGAGCGGTGGTATCAACTGGTTCGATTCGCACATCGACGACTGGATCATCTGGCTACCCACAACCAAGGGATTCTTCTCCCCCAGAAACCTCAAAAAGGTACATGCTTACGGGGCAGAGACCAACGCCCACCTTGATGTAATGCTCGGAAGGGAATGGAAACTGGATATGAACGGAACTTTCTCGTGGACTCCCTCGATCAACGAGAGCGAACCGATGAGTCCGGCAGACCAATCCGTCGGCAAACAGTTGCCATACGTGCCGGAGTTTTCCGCAACGGTGACCGGACGTCTGTCATGGCGGACATGGAGCCTGCTTTACAAATGGTGTTATTACAGCCAGCGTTATACCATGTCGAGTAATGACTATACCCCTGACGGGCTATCTGCCCCCTTACTTCATGAATAACGTGACACTGGAAAAACAGCTCTCTTTCCGATGGGCCGATCTGTCGCTAAAGGGCAGCATCAACAACCTGTTCGATGAAGAATACCTTTCCGTATTGTCCCGTCCCATGCCGGGCATCAATTTCGAGATATTCATCGGCATAACGCCCAAGTTCGGAAAAAACAAAAATAGTAAACGATAATCTGCATCAATATGAACGCATTAAAGAATTTAAGCCTGATTCTGTTGCTTTCTCTGGCATTTACAGGCTGCCACAACAAAAGCTCAAAAATCAATGATTTCAACCTGCTGCTTTATGCTCCCGAATATGCCTCCGGCTTCGACATCAAAGGGGCGGGCGGGAAGGAAAGCGTACTGATAACCGTCAGGAATCCCTGGCAGGGAGCGGACAGTGTAACCACATGGCTGTTTATCGTCCGCAACGGTGAAGAGGTTCCCGAAGGGTTTGCAGGACAGGTACTCAAAGGAGACGCCAAACGTATCGTGGCGATGTCTTCCACTCATATCGCCATGCTTGACGCAATCGGTGAAGTCCGGTGTATAACCGGCGTTTCGGGAATCGACTACATTTCCAACCCAGACATCCAAGCCCGCCGCGACAGTATTGGCGATGTCGGCTATGAAGGGAACATCAACTACGAGTTGCTGCTCTCGCTCGATCCCGACCTCGTTCTGCTCTATGGGGTGAACGGCGCAAGCGCAATGGAAAGCAAACTCGAAGAACTCGACATACCGTTCATGTATGTCGGCGATTATCTTGAAGAGTCGCCTCTCGGCAAGGCCGAATGGATGGTAGTGCTTTCAGAAGTCACAGGAAAACGTGAGAAGGGTGAAAAAAGCCTTTGCCGCAATCCCGGTCAGATACAACGCCTTGAAAAAAGAAAGTGGCCGAGAGTACCCTCGGCACTCCTTCGGTTATGCTTAATGTTCCCTATGGCGACTCGTGGTTCATGCCTTCAACCCAAAGTTATGTAGCCCGCTTGATTACTGATGCGGGAGGCCGCTATATCTACCAGAAGAACACGGGAAACGCTTCTATCCCCATTGACTTAGAAGAAGCATATCTGCTCGCGTCGGATGCGGACATGTGGTTGAACGTGGGAATGGCGAACTCCCTTGACGACTTGAAGGCATCATGTCCGAAATTCACCGATACCCGATGTTTCAAAAATGGAGAGGTGTATAACAACAACGCCCGTACCAACACAGCCGGGGGTAACGACTATTACGAGTCTGCCGTCGTGAATCCTGACATCGTGCTCCGCGACCTCGTGAAGATATTCCATCCTGAACTGGTGCAGGAAGAGTGTGTGTATTACAAGCAACTGAAATAGATGCGTTCCCGTTCGACTATATTATTCTCCATATTGATTACGCTCACGGTCGGTCTTTTTTACTGGACTTGGCCGTGGGAGTTGTCAACATTCCGATCCGCGATGTATGGGCAGCACTGACCGGGGGAATTGTTCCCGTGCCACGGAAAAAATCGTACTCAACATACGCCTCATAAAAGCTATAGTGGCACTGTTGGCCGGGGCTGCCTTATCGGTCAGCGGTCTTCAGATGCAGACCCTCTTCCGTAATCCTCTTGCCGGTCCCTATGTCCTTGGCATCAGTTCCGGTG
>VOFC01004699.1_pt1 | contig 11734 bp, 17 predicted proteins | sample 5384161 | NCBI WGS metagenome assembly VOFC01 (sample SAMN12384722, study PRJNA508395) | human gut metagenome | isolation source: healthy gut B | host: Homo sapiens | reverse complement strand
ATGGCTGATGCTGCTTCCGCTTCCGTAGAAGAATAAATCTCCCGGTTTTGCCTCTGATGCACTGATCCTTGTACCACAATTTGCCTGTGCTTTAGAGGAATGTGGCAGATATACACCGTATTTTGCAAAAATAGAAAGTGTAAATCCGGAACAGTCAGCGCCGTTTGTCAGGCTTGTACCACCCCAGACATACGGATTTCCAACAAACTGTGTTGCATAGGAGATCGGATCTACTCTGACATCGGATACTCCGTTGCCATAGCGAACCTCTGTCATGGTCATTGCTTTTGGAAGCTGTACGGAAATATCTACATAGTCTTTGCTGATAAATCCGTTGGTGTTATCTAAATCGACTTTTACCCAGCCGCAAATCTTCTAAAACGTTCAGTTCCTCACCCTGTGGCATTAATGCTAAAATGCTGCACTCTGTATTTGGCTCTTCCCTGACATTTAAAGTTGGTGTCTTAACGGTTGCAATCGTCTGCTTTACTTCTTCTGCACGGGCTGCTGCCTCTTCTCCCGTGATCGGGTAATCTGCACTGACATAACCTGTCACATCACCGGACTGGATCTTATACCAGCCATCTAAAGTCTCTAAGATCTCGCCTGCGGCATTCTTTGGCATCTTACCTACCATGCTGCTGTCTGCAGAAGGAGTCTCTCTGACATTTAATGTCTCCTCCACATTGCGATTCCTAAATTCGTATATCCGTAAATCGTAGCAGGTGCTTCTTTTGTTACCTCTACATCATTCTCTGATACGCTTGCCTCTTCTTTCTGCTCTGCCGGCTTGTCCTTAATTGCCTCTGTAAATAATGCTCCCGCACCGGCAACGGTCTGTACCTTGTTCGCTTCCTTAGCCTGTGCTGTTAAGCCTGTCAGATTACTTCCTGTAAAAAAATAATGGTTCCTGCCATTGCGATTGCAAAAACCGATTTATATTCTGATTCATAAAAACCTCCTGATAAAAGAAAAACAGTAGAATATGTAATACTCTACTGTTACGTTGTTTTTAAATTATAACAACATTTTTTTTACACTGTCAACACATTTGCGTAATATTTGCGTAACATTTGTCATTTTATAAATCAAAATAGATCCTTGCGATCTTAATATCCTGCTGTAACTGCGCCTTTAATTCATCTATGGATGCAAATTTTACCTCTGCACGGATGCGGTGTAAAAAATTCCACTTCTACCGCCATATCATAAACATCGTCAGAAAAATCCAGCACATGTGTCTCGACACCGTCGGATTATCTCCCTCGATCGTCGGTTTACATCCGACATTGGTGATCCCACAGTATTCCTCTCCGCCAATCAGAATTTTTTGTAATGTAGACTCCAAATGGAGGCAGCAGTTTGTCAGCCTCCGGCACCAGATTCACGGTTGGAAATCCGTCGTTCTTCCAATCTCGTTTCCATGCTCTACAATTCCCTGTACAAAAAAGGAATAGCCTAACAGTTCATTTGCCTTTCGATATTGCCTTCTTTAATATACTCACGGATATAGGTGCTGCTGATATCCCTTCCGTCACTCTGGATCTTTTCGATCACCTGTACCTCATAACCGAATTTGTCAGCATACTCTAAAAAAGCTGGTAATCTCCCATCCGGTTATGTCCAAAGTGAAAATCAGTACCGACCACCATATATTTTACATGCAGTTTTTCTACCATCATACGAATAAAATCCACTGCATCCATATTGCGGATCTCCTCTGTAAAAGGACATTCCACTACATAGTCAATCCCGATATTTTCAAAGATATGCATCTTTTCCTCATTGGTCGTCAGCACGTCTCCACGGTCGTCTTCCACCTTTTTTCTCGGAGGAATATCAAAGGTAAATACCACGGCTTTCAGATCGTCTGCTTTTTCTCTAATACGGTATCTAAAAGCAGACGGTGTCCTCTGTGTATCCCATCGAATTTTCCAAATGTGATGACCGTAGATTCTTCTATATTAAAATCCGTTGTTCCTCTTAAATAAATCATTTTACTCTCTCACTTACTGTTCCAAAAAAATTTTCACAGGCTTGTAATTTTCCTGTCTTTTATCATAACGGTAGATTCCGATAAACCGTCCTTCTTCATCATAGATGCGGACCGACTCCGTTTCATCCGATGTCGGCGATGTTACAAAAAATTCTTTTTGCAATACGGTTGCCGTTATAAAGTATTTTGCCGTATTTTTTGTACCGTTACCGCTTCTAATGCACGAAATACATAGTCCGTCGGATAAAGGATCTGTTCTAATTCTCCTGCATCCCGTTTTTCTCAATTTCTCCTAAGGTCAATGCCTGTTCTATGGAAAAATCTGCCACTCTTGTCCGTTTTAACGACTCCATACAACCACCACAGCCCAGTTTCAGACCAATATCGTGGCAAAGAGTACGGATATACGTTCCTTTCGAGCAATGTACCCGCATGGTCACACGCGGAAGTTCTATGTTCACGATTTCAATCTCATAAATCTGAACCGGTCTGGGTTTACGCTCTACCTCAATCCCATTTCTTGCAAGGTCGCACAGTTTTTTTCCGTTGACCTTTAATGCAGAATACATCGGTGGTATCTGTTCGTATGCTCCGACAAATCCCATAATGGCTTTTTTTACTTCTTCTTCGCTGCAGGTTACCGCCGACTGCTCTAACACGGTTCCTGTGGTGTCCTGCGTATCGGTGGTCTGTCCAAGCAGCAGGACTGCCTCATAGACCTTGTCCTTATCGGTTAAAAGGTCGCAGACTTTTTGTGGCTTTTCCAAGACATACCGGCAGCACTCCCTCTGCCTGTGGGTCTAAGGTTCCGGTATGTCCGATCTTTTTCTGCCCTGCGATTCCACGCAGTTTTGCCACTACATCGTGGGAAGTATAGCCTTTTTCTTTGTATACATTTAAAATACCGTTTAGCATCTTCTCACCCTTTATCTGTTAGAAGCATCAGAAGGCAGTTGTTTTTTCATCTCTTCTAAGATTTTTTCTAAAATTTCGTCTGCATTTCCTTCCATAGAAACTCCTGCTGCACGGACATGACCTCCACCGCCATACTCCATGGCAACTCTCGCCACATCCACGCCTCCGTTAGAACGCATACTGACCTTGTAACCGTCCTCTGTCCCATACAGGAATACCGCCCTTCCACATCTTTTGTCACACGAAGCTGACTGACAATTCCATCCAAATGCTTTGGTAATACCTCAAACTCTTCCATCTGCTCTTTTGTAACCACGGAAGTAATGACAGCACCGCCAAGCTCCAACCTGGACTGTACCAGTGCCTGACCCATAATACGGTTCTGCTGATATGTCTTTGTATAAAAAGTCTTATCTACAATCTCCGTAAAGTCAATTCCCATATTCATCAGTCTGCCGGCAACATTCATCGTTTTGGCAGAAGTTGAGGAATATTGGAATACTCCGGTATCATGGATGATTCCCACATAGATACACTCTGCAATCTCCCTTGAAATCTTTTTTTCGTCTAAAATCAAATACCAGCTCCGAAGCAGAGCTTGCATGAGGAAAGATATAGTTCTCATCTGCAAAACTCTGGTTGCTGATGTGATGGTCGATGCAGATTGTCTTTTTTGCTGCCGTAAAATACTGTGCAGCCTCTCCAAACGTCCGGTATCTCCACAATCCTGTGCGATAAACAAGTCATATGGCTCATGCTCTGTACATTCATGGATAATTTCTTCGGAGCGTTTTAAGAATTTAAAAATATTTGGAATCGGTTCTAAATATAAATCCACCTGAATCTGCGGATAATTGTCTTTGATATAATTATAGGTTGCAAGGCAGGAGCCTACGCAGTCGCCGTCCGGACGGACGTGTCCTGCCGATCGCTGCTGTCTGTACTCCCTGTAACTGTGAATCCAAGTCTTTCATGCTTTTTCCCCGGTCTCGCTGTATCTCTACTCCTGTATATCTTTTGTTACATCATCGATCATTTTTGACATTTTGACACCATATTCAATGGACTGGTCTAAGATAAACTGTACCTGTGGTGTGTTACGCAAATTGATATTCTTTGCCAGCGTTCTTCGGATATAGCCTTCCGCACTCTTTAAGCCTGCGATCGTATCTTTCTGGGACTGTTCATCCCCTAAAACAGAAATATATGCTTTACAGGTCTTTAAGTCCGGTGCTACTTCTACTGCAACCACACTGGTCATCGGATTGATCCGCGGGTCTTTGATCTCCCCACGGATGATATTGGAAAGTTCTCTTAGAACTTCCTCATTAATCCTTGTATTCTTAATACTGTTTTTTTTCATTCTGCCTCTATTCCCTTCGTTTCTATCTCGGCACTTCTACCATAATATATGCTTCAATCTGATCTAATTCCTGAATATCATTGAAGTCTTCAAATACCAGACCACATTCATAGCCTGCTTTTACTTCTTTTTACATCATCTTTAAAACGTTTTAAGGATGCAAGATTTCCTTCAAAGATCTGTTTTCCTTCTCTGGAAATACGTACCATACAGCCACGCTGGAAAGAACCGTCTAAGACATAGGAACCGGCAATATTTCCAACGCCGGATGCTTTAAAGATCTGACGTACTTCTGCATGACCAATCACCTTTTCTTCAAAAGATCGGGTCTAACATTCCCTTCATGGCAGCTTCTACATCCTCGATGGCATTGTAGATGATCTTGTACAGACGCACATCTACACCCTTCACGGTCTGCAATCGCTTTTGCAGTGGTATCCGGGCGTACGTTAAATCCGATGATGATGGCATTGGATGCGGATGCTAAGGAAACATCAGACTCGTTGATGGCACCAACACCGCCATGGATTACTTTTGACTACAACCTCTTCGTTTGAGAGTTTTACAAGACTCTGTTTTACCGCCTCTACAGAACCCTGAACATCAGCCTTGACGATGATATCTAACTTCTTTGACATTTCCGGACTGGATCTGGGAGAACAGATCGTCTAAGGACATCTTGGATTTTGTCTCTTCGATCAGGCGGTTCTTGCCTTCTGAAATAAAGGTTTCTGCAAAGCTTCTTGCCTCTTTTTCTGTCTCCGTGGATACAAATACTTCTCCTGCATTCCGGTACGCTGGATAATCCTAAAATCTCTACCGGTGTAGATGGTCCTGCCTCTTTTTTACATTGCGTCCCTTGTCATCGATCATGGCACGGACACGTCCGTAACTGCTTCCGCAGGCAATCGGCTGACCGACTTTTAAGGTTCCCTTCTGTACTAAAACAGTTGCTACCGCACCACGGCCTTTATCCAGTCTTGCCTCGATGACGATACCACGTGCCTGACGTTTTGGATTTGCCTTTAACTCACAGATTTCTGCTGTTAACAGGATCATCTCTAAGAGCTGGTCAATACCTTCCCCGTGTATGTGCAGATACCGGAACGAAGATGGTGCTTCCACCCCAGTCTTCCGGGATCAGTTCATATTCTGTAAGCTCCTGCTTAACCTTTTCGATGTTGGCGTTAGGCTTATCAATCTTGTTAACTGCAACAATAATCTCCACGCCTGCTGCCTTGGCATGGTTGATTGCTTCGATAGTCTGCGGCATAACGCCATCGTCTGCTGCGACAACTAAGATCGCAATATCTGTGGAATTTGCTCCACGCATACGCATTGCCGTAAACGCCTCATGTCCCGGTGTATCTAAGAAATGTGATCTTTTCTCCGTTGATCTCTACCATATAAGCACCGATATGCTGGGTAATACCGCCTGCCTCACGGTCTGTCACATGGGTATCACGGATCGCATCTAACAGGGAAGTCTTACCGTGGTCAACATGGCCCATAACGCAGACTACCGGTGGACGTTTTACCATGGTGCTTTCGTCTTCTTCTTCCTCTTTTAAGAGTTCTTCGATCACATCGACTTTTACTTCATGCTCTGCTAAACAGTTGAACGCTAAAGCAATTTCTTCTGCTGTATCGTAATCCACATCCTGATTTACGGTTACCATCGTTCCTTTTAAGAATAATTTCTTTACGATCACTGACGGCTGTACTTTCATCTTATCTGCTAATTCACGGATGGTCAGTGAATCTGGCAGTGTGATGGTACGGATTGTCTCTTCTTTCTTCTCCTGTGGCTGCTGTGGCTGTTTTTTCTTCTTGCCGCCATTCTTCTCTAAATTGATATAACGCTCCTGCTTCTTGTTGCCGAAGTTATCTTTGTTCTGACCCTTATTTTTCTTATCGTTTCTACGGGTATCTCTGCGGTCTTTACCGTTATTTTCTTCTACCGGTGTCGCACTCTTGTTGAACTTGTTGATCTCCCGATCTAATCTCGGGCGAGATTCTTTCTGGCGATTCTGACCGACTCTGTTGTTACCTCTATTGTTTTGGTTATAATTGGCATTCGGTTTATGATTCGTACGGCCGTTCTGATTCTGGCGATTATTTTCCTCATTTCTAGGTCTCCTCTCACCTTGTCTGTCTGCCTGCTGTGCGCGGATCGGACGATCTCCCTGTGGACGTACCGGTCTTTCTCCCTGCGGGCGTTCCCCCTGTGGACGCATCGGACGGTCTCCCTGCGGTCTTGCCGGTCTGGCTCCACCCTGTGGTCTTGCACCTCTGTTTCCGTTCTGATTGTTATGCTGTCCGTTATTTCTGCGGTTATTCGGCTGTTTACTGTTCTGTGGATTGTATACTGCCGTAATACTGATTTTTTTCTTCGGACGTTCCTGATGTGCGTCTTCTTCCTTTTTCCGCTGCCTTTGGTGCAGCTTTTTCCTCTTTACCGGTTCGCTCTTTGCAAACTTTTTCTTAACAACTTTGATCACATCGTCCTCAATAGAACTCATGTGACTCTTCACCTCTATATTCTGCTCTGATAAGTACTGTAATATTTCCTTAGACTGTATATTTAATTCCTTTGCAAGTTCATGCACTTTGACTTTTGCCATTCCATTTCCTCCATTATTCAATTTTTCTCACCGCTTAGTATCTTACTCTCTAACGCTTTTGCAAATCCGCTATCGGTAACTGCAAGGGAAGCCCGATACTGTTTTTCCGATACATCTTCCTAAATCCTCTTTACCGCATATTCATAATATGGCACTTCGTAAAATGCACACATGTTGCGGAATAATTTCTTCGTATTATCTGAAGCATCCTTTGCCACGATGACTAAACCGGCTTTTCCTGCCTTGACCGCTTTTTTTTCTGTTGAAAATTCCCCACTCTCTATCTTCCGTCCTCTCGCAGCTAACCCCAAGCATCTGCAAAGACTTTATCATTTTTCAATCGCTTCCATCTCCTCTTCGAGCTGTTCATAGATTTCTTTTGGGAATCGCAGTCTTTAATGAGCGCTCCAGTCCTTTGACTTCTCTGCCTTTTTCAGACATTCACTGTCTGCACAAAGATATGCGCCTCTTCCATTCTTCTTTCCTGTCGCATCTAGGGATGATCTCATTCTCGGATGTCTTGATGACGCGAATCATTTCCCGCTTATTTTTCATTTCACCGCATCCTACACATTGACGCATCGGGACTTTTTTTACTCGTCATAGTCGTTCACTTCATCCTCATCTATTTCCTGATAGTTATCTAATTCTTCCTCTGTATCCGGTTCAATGTACTCGCCGTTCTCATCATAGTACTCTTCCCCATCTTCGTAATATTCATCCTCATAATCATTCTCGTAATCGATGAAGTCACCGGCTTCTCTTACCTGTGTCTCACTCTTGATATCGATCTTGAATCCGGTCAGTTTTGCTGCCAGTCTTGCATTCTGTCCTTCTTTACCGATAGCCAAGACAACTGATAATCCGGAACAACAACCTTTGCTGTCTTTTCTTCATCATCTGCAATAACAGAGATGACTTTTTGCCGGGCTTAATGCATTCTGGATTAAGATTGCGGAATTCTCACACCAGTTGATAATATCGATTTTCTCGCCGCAGCTCATTCACGATCGCATTGACACGCGCACCGTTCATTCCGACACATGCACCGACCGGATCGACATCCGGGTCATTGGAATATACGGCAATCTTTGTTCTGCTTCCTGCTTCTCTTGCAATACTCTTGATCTCAACGATACCATCTCTTACTTCGGTTACCTCTGATTCAAACAGACGCTTTACCAACTCCGGATGTGTTCTAGACACTAAGATCTTTGGTCCTTTTGAAGTGGATTTTACTTCTAAAATATAGAGTTTGATACGCTCGGTAGGTTTGAACACTTCCCCTTTCGATCTGTTCGCCCTCTGTTAAGATTGCATCTACTTTTTCCAAGATTGATGCTTACATTCTTACCGATGTAACGCTGAACAACACCGGTTACTACATCGCGCTCTTTGCTGTAGTACTCATCAAAAAGAACTTTTCTCTCTTCCTCACGGATTTTCTGTAAGATCACGTTCTTGGCATTCTGTGTTGCGATACGTCCGAACTCTTTGGATCTTACTTCGATGTTTACGGTATCTCCAAGATCATATCTTGAGTCGATCATTTTGCATTTGCAAGGCTGATCTCAAGACAGGGATCTTCGACCTCTTCGACTACGGTTTTTTCCTGATACACATGAAACTCGCAGGTCTCCGGATCAATGTTTACTTTAATGTTATCTGATTTTCCAAAATGATTCTTACAAGCGGTAACTAAAGAGTTCTCTATAGCCTCAAGTAAGGTATCCTTACTGATATTTTTTTCTCTTCTAATACATTTAACGCTTCTAACAATTCATTGTTCATTATGATATTCCTCCCATTTAATTTGTTATTGTACGCTAAAAATCAAATGCCAAACGGATCAATGCGATATCCGTTTTTGCAAAAGTCAATTTTTCGTCTTCTTCTGTCTGAATTGTTACGGTATCATCGTCATAACCGGTTAAAACTCCGTAAAATTCTTTGCTGCCGTTCATGGAACGATAGGTACGGATCTCTACTTCTTTTCCCATACTGCGAATATAATCTTTTTCCTTTTTGAGCGGTCTGCCAAGTCCCGGTGAACTCACTTCAAACACATAGGAATCTTCAATATAATCTTCCCTGTCTAAAATCTCATTCATCTCGCTTGCTACAATTTCGCAGTCATCCACCGTAATGCCGCCTTCTTTATCAATATAGGCTCTTAAATACCATGCACTTCCCTCTTTGACATACTCCACGTCTACGAGTTCAAAATTGTTCCTTTCGAGAATCGGGGTAATCCAGTGTTCCGTCTGTGTCTCATACATCTGTCTTTTTGACATATTCCCACCTTCTTTCATTTCCATTCTGGCTGTCATTGCTGTTCTTTCGGACATGACCCTAACATAAAATCAAGAGCGGACAACTGTCCGCTCTCAACCTAGTTAACTCTACATATCGTATATATGATAACACTTGCCACATAGAAATGCAAGTGTTTCCAATAAAAAATGCTCAAAACCGATTAATTCATGGCTTTGCGCATCTTCAAGGGTTGGGCTATTCATTAAAGAATAAGCAGCTGATAGGGGAATCGAACCCCTGTTTCCGCCGTGAGAGGGCGACGTCTTAACCGCTTGACCAACGAACCTTAGTATTTATTTTGTTGAACCGCGTCAACAATTGGTATTATATATGGTCTTACAAAAAAAGCAAGTGCTTTTTTTTAATTTTTTAAATTTTTTTATTTTTTGTGTTTTCCTGTATTTTCCCGTAGGAAATTGATGCTGGCTGGCACGATACTTCCTATAGGATCAAGGTGTCAGAAGTCAGCCCACAATTTAGTGACTGGCAACTTGCACAAAACAGACTCGGCTTTGCGCAAGTTATTTACTGTTTCCACTTTCTCTACTGCGAAACAGAATCCGCTAAGTGTTCAAGTATCTCTGTAATTTTCCTGCTCTCTTCTAAGCAGATATTTTGCAGATTCTCGGAATTTTCTGCCTGCGCAGATACTTCCTCTGTGGTTGCAGACAGATTGGATATCTGGTCTACGATCTTTGCGTTGTTATCCTGTAAGTTTACACAGTCATTGTGAAGTGTCTGAACTTCTTCATTGGTTCTCATCAGGTCAGAAGCAATATTTTCAAAGGATGTATTGGCTTTTTCCATGATCTCACTGTTTTGCTGAACGGTTTCTGCCGTATGTGTCACGGTCTTTACCATGTCCTCAATCTTTCCGATAAAGTTCTCTAATACCTGTTCGATATTTTCGGTAGACTCTTTTGTCTCATCTGCCAATTCGCGGATCTCATCTGCGACTACGGCAAATCCCTTTCCGGCTTCACCGGCTCTTGCCGCCTCAATCGAAGCATTTAATGCAAGCAGGTTTGTGCTCGAAGAAATGCTTGAGATCGTCTCTGTAATACCTTTCATATTGACAATCTCTTCTGATAAATACTGCATTTCGTCACTCAGCTCACGGCTTTCTTTTTACGATCGTATTCGTACTCTCCTGTAACTCATTCATATAGACCTGTCCCTGATTAGAAGCTGTTACAGATGCCTGTACGAAATCCTGTACGGTTTCAGAAACAACATTGATTTCCCGGATCAACTGCTGAATCTCCGTGGTCAACTGTGTCTGCTCCTGAATGCTCTCTGCGGTCTGCAGCGTACTGGATGCAATCTCCTGTGTTGACATCGCTGATTGCTGCATCCGGTTTCTTAAACGTACTGCAGATTCTTTCGAGGTGCTGACAGTCTCTTTGACAGCTTCCGAAGTCTCTAACAACTGCATCATCTGATGTTCCTGTTCCTGCTGACCGATCTGTATCTCTTTTTTCATCCTCCGTTGCAAAAATCCTCTGTAAACGATTTGTGTAAGCATAAGTCAGTACAAATAAAATGTTGATGACAATCTGTGTTAATACAACCATCAGTGATGATGTGCCCATTTTCAGTCTTGCTAAAAACAGAACCGTATTAACCACAAAAACTGCTGTCAGTGCCACGGTTGTAAATTTTTTATCATGGTATACTACCACGACGGAACAGGCTATGTAAGAGCATGCAAAGATAATAATATGCTCTGAAAAAAGTATCCAGAAAGAGTACGTCAGTCCGTAAAAGACAATCAGAAAATAACGAACTGCGTACTTATCTGCAAATTTCGTTCCTAAAATCAAAAAATGCAATGACTCCTGCGAGTGCAGAAACCAGTGTGGAATATAAGACCAGATTGTTGCCGTTATATAGTTTTTCCGTAAACGTAAAAGCCGGAATGATGGCGGTCAGAAAACCCACAACGGCCAACATGGTCTGGTTTGTTTTTTCAAACGTTCCATATATAACCCCCTCCTTCTATGTTCGATGTATGGATTACATCTTTCATAGCTCCATTTCAGATATCATTAAAAATCTGATAAATATCAATCTTTAAAGCATCCGTATTGGACATTCCGATAAAGATTCCCCATAACGATAACCATCCTCTAATTCTTCGCAGCGGACAACTTCGATCACTACGTCAATAATTTCTTTCGTCCAGATTTGGATCTTTGTGTTATAGTGAGAACCCACTTCAAGCCGCTGTCCTGCTTTTAAACCCGATTCCGGTTCTTGAAATATCCACTACTTCCACATGGGAATAGCGAAGTGTCGTAACCCCATCCTCATCTAAACGCTCTAATTCGACGGTCACGTCTAACTCCAGCCGTTTATGTTTTCTTTTTTCTTCCATAGTCCTTAATCCTCCTTCCTTCGTGTTTTCAAAAGTAATAAACATCGCATCCCCAAAACTGAAGAAACGGTATTTATTCTCTATTGCTCTCTGATATGCCGCAAGGACATGCTCTCTTCCTGCTAACGCTGACACTAACATCA
>VOFC01002565.1_pt1 | contig 11747 bp, 22 predicted proteins | sample 5384161 | NCBI WGS metagenome assembly VOFC01 (sample SAMN12384722, study PRJNA508395) | human gut metagenome | isolation source: healthy gut B | host: Homo sapiens | reverse complement strand
AGTTACGTATTGCTAGTCAAAGAGTAGTGTTGGGTTTTGATACCAGGAGCATGGCGGGCATCATTCAAGCTTGGGCTGCTGCCCTCTGGGCGAAACCGCCCGACAGCTCGATTCGGGTAGGAATGCTGAAATAGGAAGTCAACAGCCAAACCCGATGGCCGCCTAAAAGCGATTAAACCGGCACCAACAGATAACAGAAAAGCAAACATAATCGACAATCGATTTTTTTATGGCCCAGCAAATAACCAGCGTGGCGTCGTGCCCTCGTTGGCAGCGTCGCCCCACCCGGTTCGAATGTTAAGCTGTTTGGTAAGAATCAATCATCAGTTAACAAAGCTACCGGCAAAGAAGATAGCAACGGTGGGGCTAACGTAACCGGTTTGGATAAAGTTAGGCAATACAAATCACCGGTGCCTGTGCCCGGTGCCGGCAAACAAAGTCACCGAAAGGCGAGGCTGAAGCTGGGGAAGGGCCCGGCCGGTGTGCCAGATACCGATTAACATGCCAAAGCGCCGATAAGAGCAAATACCAAATTCCCGGTTGGCTGGCAACAGATAGCAGATGCTCAGCGCGGCCAGGCCATAAAAAAACCAGTGCCAGACCCATACAAAGCGGGGAGAAGCGCCGTCAAGGGATCGGGCCGAAAGCCGCCGATGACGAGTTTTGGTGTCCAACCCGTACATAACAAGCAGACTACAAATAGGTTGGTGGCTTGAATGGCGCAGCGCTGGGGAGCATGGGTCAAAAACAGCCTCAGTGGCTGTGCCGACAGTGCATGTACATACCCGCTAACAGCACCGGTGCGCCGTCAGCGAGGCTGTCAGCGTATGACGCAGCAAGGCCACCAGAAATCGGCCTTTTTCTCATGGTGCAAAATCCTTTCTATGTGGTGATACCAGTATAAAACACTCCGGAATGGGAAGCAAGCGCCATTTGTTTTATCGTACAGATTTTTAAACAAAATAAGCTGCCCCTGTGTGGAAACATGGTGAATAGAAATGTCTTCTTCCTCAGATCATTCAGACTTTTTTCCTGCCGGACGTGGTGCGTCAATAGGCTGAAAGTTGTTGAGGGAGGCTGCTTGCATGAACATAAATCCGGTGGTGCTTTTAGGGGTCGGTTACGGTGCGCTGGTGGCGGCTGTTAATTGCCACGGCCATGCTGATTGCGGCGGTGGGCGGCCGTAAGATGATGCGGGAAAGCAGGCACACCCAGGATGATTTTTTGACAATCTTGCGAGACCATTGTGGCAGCTATTTTAGGGCTCTATGTTATGGAGCTGCCCATTATATCCGCCATCCAGATGAGATCATTGCCATCTGGTGCTGGCGGATTGGCGGTCCATGGCGGTTGCTTTCAAGTCGGCGTGGCAGCACCATTTATTTCAAGATTTCTTGGCAAAGTTTACAGACATTATGGCGCCTTTTGCGATTTCTGGCCAAGCCATTGGGCGTTGGGGGAATTCTTTTTAATCAGAAGCATTTGTGCCAGTGAAGTGGACCCCGGCGGCAGTGCCTGGGCGATGTGGATTGATCTGCTTATCGCCATCCCACGTTTTTTGTGGCGAACTGCCGGGATCCTTGTTGGTGCTGCGCCAGGCTGGCGCGCAGGCTTTTGGTGCGGCGCGGTGAGATTGCCCCTGGCTGGCCTCGGATGCCTATTCACGGGCCGCGTGGTCGTGGAGGGAGCGCACGACGAAGCTTAATGTTAGTACGCAGCTGCGCATGGCGCAGTGATGAGTCTGGTATTGCTTGTCGGTGCGAGCAGGTTGCTTTTTACCGGCGCAAAAACAGGCAAAGGCAGCCGTGATCTGGGCAAAAGAATAATGCATTGAGTAGAATTACTTGAAAGCCAATACATCTGCCGCAGCAGGCAAAAAGTCGCCATGTCTTGCTTTTGCAGATACCTTGCACAATGGTAATCCAGCACTTTTTGAAAATTGTGCAGAAAAAGATTTTGGATACCAACGTGCCCTTTGAGGCCCAATATAAATCATAAATATAGCTTGATAAGAAAAAGTGAGTAGCCAGGTTTTGCGTGGAATCGGGCGGAGGCGCTGGTCACCTTGTCCTTAGATTATTCAGAGCAATCATATCCGGCTGCGCGCAGAGCCCGGTACAGCAGAAAGCACGTTATCGTGATGATAGCTGCAGCGCCCATGACAGAATATTATATTAAGGGCGAAAGACGGCAGCGGGCGTTGATTCGATTCTCATGCTTTAGCCAGAGCAGAAGTAACGGCCCGCAAGGCGTGAGAGATCGGCTGCGGGAGGGACCTTCCGCTTTGGTGGACAAGTTCGATACGGAAACAAAAAGCCAAGCGAACACAAAAGCGATTGCGCTGAAGTCCCATGTTGATGGAGGCGGCTTGCAGCAGCGCCGCTCGCTACTGCTGGCGATGATGCCGGATATGCCTGGCGCTTGTTTTTCGCGGTTCAAGGTGGAAGAGTGCCGCATGTAACAGGTGATCTCTTGTTGGCGTGTCCTTTCTGGCGGTCGGACTATCGTTTGAACGTAAGACCTCTACAACCCCACGTACCCTACCAAACTGAAAGCCACGCCCCCGAGAACGCAATATTGTATGATTTTTTCTCCCTGTTAAGCTGTCGGGTGCGTGAGAATGCGTGACAAGCTGTAACATCGCCGTAGAGCGACCGTCGCTTGCAATCGCAAAATGGTGACGGGAAATCAAGATGCCTCCTCAGACAAAAATAACAGATGGCTGGACGCATTATGAGGTAGCACTGTTTGGTGTGTTGTTGGCACGTTGTGATACCGCCGTCGTTCCCGCAACTTGGCAATGATGGCGCCAGCGTCTTATTGATGAAAACCGGTCAATCAATAGCCTTTGCGATGCAATTTGTGGAGGTCGATTAAACGTTGGCAGCGATACGCCCTGCCAGGCGATGCAGCAGCACGCGGCATTCTTCCGGGCGCGGGTCTCGATTGCCCGGCGGATGGCATTTTTGATGCATGTTGGTGAGATATCCTGTTTAATCCGGCAGAGTCAACAGCAATATCCGTGCTGTTTCGGGTCGGCAGGTCCGACAAAAGGGGATGCCTTTGCAATCCTCCTTGGCGCCGGGCGCCGTGGCGGCAGCAGTTTGCTGACGGCTGCCGCGCTCATCACGCCGGCTTGCGGGATTAAACCCAGTGGACAGCGCCGGCATTGCTGCATCATCGTAGCCGATTTCTTCCTCAGGTATGCCATAACTCCACCTCCAAAAGCACTTGTACAACTGTCACTACCACGATGTAATGCCAATTGATAGTGTCATTATGTAAAGGAAAGTGCGTGGTCTAAAAATGCAAGATAAGGGGAACGTTTGCCGATTTACTGTTAAAAAAACAGTAACAAATATGACAAAAGTTTTCTTTTTGTTTGTGAAGAAGTAAGCTGACAATAGGGAGTATTACGCGGGCAAAATTGGAAGAAAACCATGCGTGTTTATTGAAGCTTAAAAAGATAGTGGATGGGGTAAAACCCATGGAGAAAACCCCTGAAGTCGCGCGCTGGTTAAAGTCGGTGTATACGTAAAGTGTTTATTTGGAGCGTTGTGTCAAGAAAGAGTTTTGCAGCAAAAACCCATGCTCTGTTCACTGATTTTTGATCAATGATGGCAGTACCGATGACAGCATAAGCTAAGCAGCGCCAAGCAGGACGCCCGTTCTGGACAAAGAGAACTTTCAAAGCCGATCGCGGCATGAGGGCGAAGGGCAACTATGCAACTTGTGGAGGTGATGACTGGCTGGTGCCGAACGCTACGAGTTGGCGGTGCAGCAGCGGAAAGAAATGCAGTGTCAACTGGTGATTGCGCCCTTTATCGGGTATGGGTCGTGGTATTGTCATCGGGCATATCCGCGAGGAGTAGCGGCCTTTGCAGGCCTTTACGTGTATTGATGAAGCGTCGGTTAATTTTTATTATGGCGTGATGTGGGAATGTAAATTGTGGTCGCCGTGATTTGATGTGGAGTGGAATGAGCGTAATGGTGTGCGCCGATAGTCCAATGAAGATTTATTTTTACCCGCACTGGCTTGGCCAGCATGTGCAGCAGCAGGTTTATGTTTTGGCCAGCAGCTCATTATCTTATTATTATGTGAAGCGGCGGGAAGCTGTGAATCGAGCTGCGCAGCAGCAATTCAGCGAGATGAAGCGGGAGGTATTTGTGCATTACCGCGATTTTTACGAGTCACCGGGCTTTATGAAGCCCACAGAGGGAAAGCGTAACAGTTTTTATGCTGGTTGCATCAAACGATAGTCTTTTTGCTTACCCACAGAATTTTAGAGCAAAACGAAGAAGAAGTTGTGCTGTATGAGTTTGGCGGACGTAAAAAAGCGAGCAATCAGCGGCATAAAATTGAAAGCAGAGCGCAATGCTGTTGCGAAAAAGAGGCAGACGTTATAGAGAAGCGCCCAATCTGAGGGCGATTGCTGATATGAAACGATTACGCTTAAAGGCAGAATGCGGGCGCTGCGCCGGCAGTTTAAAAAGAATAAGATGGCTTTTTGGCCTTTATCTGGTGCTGCGGGTGCTGGTGATTTTGGTGATGATTGCCCAGTTTTTTAATGGCAACTATGAAAACGTATTTTTTGTGTATTTTGACGCTGATTTTGTTTTTGTGCCCAGCTTATCCAACTGAATTATCACATTAAGCTACCGGATACATGGAAGTTATCATTTTGCTGTTTATCTTTGCCGCTGAAATTTTGGGCGAAATTCATGCCTATTATATTTTATTTCCCTTTTGGGACACTATGCTGCACACTTTAAACGGCTTTTTGGCCGCTGCCATCGGGTTTTCTATGGTGGATATTTTAAACCGCAACGAGCGGTTTAGCTTTGAATTATCCCCTATTTTTTTATGGCCATTGTCGCCTTTTGTTTTCGATGACCATTGGCGTCATGTGGGAGTTTTTTGAGTTCTTTATGGATTGTTTTTTCCATCTGATATGCAGAAGGATACGGTCATTTCTACCATTTCATCGGTGATGCTGGATCCAACTGGCGGCAATACGCCGACGCAGATTACCCATATCACAGAAGTAACAGTGAACGGACAGCCGCTGGGTTTGGGCGGTTATTTGGATATTGGGCTGATTGACACCATGAAGGATTTATTCGTGAATTTTATCGGTGCTGTAACCTTTTCTGCCATTGGATTTTTCTATGTGAAATATCGGGGACGACTTCAGTTTGCCAGCCGGTTTATTCCTAAGGTGGAGCCTAAAGATGACAAAGGAAAACGTAAATTTATTGAATAGTGAAAACGGACAAAAAGGAGCTGTGATGCGATGCTGCTGTTAGCAGTAGATCCGGTGCTGATTGCTGCGGCAATTATTCCGGCCATAGTTTTATTAATCAAGGTGTATCAGGCGGATCGCGTAGAAAAAGAGCCGCCAGCGTTGTTGCTTTCGTTGGTGTTGTATGGAATTGTGGCCACCGGTTTGGCTATGGTGGCGGAAATGCTGGGCAGCGCTTTGGTGGGTCTGGTGTTGGCGGAAGGAACCATTCTTTACAAGGCTGTTTTTTACTTTGCGGTTGTTGCAATATCGGAGGAAGGGTTTAAATATCTGTTGCTGAAGCGCCGCACTTGGCGGTCTCCGGCGTTTAATTATCAATTTGACGGCGTTGTATATGCCGTTTTTGTATCCCTGGGCTTTGCCCTGTGGGAGAATATTAGCTATGTGGCCACTTATGGCTTTCAGGTGGCTTTGCTGCGGGCGGTGACTGCCATTCCGGGTCATGCCTGTTTTGGGGTTTTTCATGGGAGCTTGGGTATGGAACGGCGAAAAATATGAGAAGCTGGGCAATGCTGAAAAAATCAAAACGCTACCGGCGTTTGGCTGTTTGGATGCCGGTTATTTTGCATGGCAGCTACGATTTTATCGCTTCCCTGAGTCGGCGGTTTGCACATGGGTGTTTGTGGCATTTGTGATTGTGTTGTTTACAGTGGCCTGGCATATGGTGAAACGCTTGTCGGCCCACGACCATTATTTGCAAGGTTTGTCTGACCAGCGATTCTGGCATTGGTAAGAGGAAACGGGCACTGCCGTTCATGACAGAAATCCTACCATTTGTGCAAAAAAATGCTGCCATTTTATATCGTTTTATGTCATAATAGAAAGCATGAAAGAGCAAGAGGAAAAGGAGTTCTAACATGAGCAAGAGCCGTAAATTGAAAATCGGTGGTGTGTTGGCCGTTCTGCTTCTTTTTATCGGCGTTGTTGCCAGCGGGACAGGCGGAGGCCATCGACAGCAAGCAGGTTGCAGTTACCTTGCCGGAATTTTCTGTGCGATTAAACGGCATGGAAATCAACAATCAATATGCCCAGTATCCATTACTGGTTTATAATAATATCACATATTTTCCCATGACCTATTATGGCAGTCGGTATATGGGTGTAGAAACCACCTGGAGCCGGGAGAACGGCGTAGGCATTCATCAAAATGGCGTGCGGTGGAATTGGCATGACTATAAACGGTATCTGCCCAACGGTAAAAATGGTGTGGCCACCATCAATACGGGGCAAATTCGGTGAATAATCAGTTGATTGACAACAGCCAAGAGGATTATCCAATCTTATCCTTTCGATGTCACCTATTTTCCGCTGACCTGGCGGTTTGCTGTAGATGAATTTGGCTGGACCTATCAATATAGCCCGCGGGATGGTTTGTCCATCCAGTCGCCGGGGGCCATTACGGCCAATGAAATCACGTTACCCATTAAAGAATATGAAAACGGTGTAGGCGCGTTTGTAAAGGCTGGCGCATATTATTACTATGAGGGCGAACGGAGCGTCATTTGGCAAGCGCCGGTTGCACAGCCGGAAAAAGGCAAAAAAGGTTTATCAAATGCCTGTCCGCAAACAGCCCTCCGAGGATGGCGGCCGCTATTGCCGTCCTGTTTTGCAGCTAAAACAGGGGATTGTTTTGCTGACCTATCAGCAGCAGGAAAGCAGATGGACAGGTTACGCATTATGTTCAGCTTTCGTCAGATGGCGTGGTGCAGGAAGTATATCAGGGGCAGGGCAGTCTGCACTGCTATAGTGCTATGCAGTTGTTGTATGAGCGAAACGCTGCCACAGGAAAAAAGGTACGTTGCAGATAAAACGGAAAGACAAGGAAACTTTTCATGCCATCAGTGCAACTGATGTTTACTGTGCCAGCGATAGGTTCTATCGCGCAGGTACCGGAAATTTTGTTTTTTTAGGTGCTGCAGGCAGTGCTGCGTCGCATACGGCAATCGAAAGCAAAGTTATGGCGGTGGATTATAAAACCGGTGCCGTGCGGCAAATTAGCAGTGAGAATGCTACCTTTTTTACTACAGAGGATGAACTGGTGTATTATCTGGATCGTAAGCATCAGCTTTATCAGATTTCGCTCCATGGTGGAACGGCTAAGCCGATGGGAACTGGCACACCGGCTACGCAGCTTGTGGTATTGCAGGGCACGATTTGTTATGCTGATGCGTTAACCGGTGAACTGCGGGTGTTGGGCAGCGACAGCAATCCCAATCCCGGCGGCATTGTATCCAGCATGGAGGTGCAGGAAGATTTCTTTGTGGTCAACTTCTCCGATGAAAGCACATCGGCTTATAAGACCATGATTTTAAGCCGCAAAGGAAAGGTGTTGTTTAAAACCACAGAGCGCACCGCCAGCATGATTATAGAAAACGGCAAAGTATCTTTTGTGAAATTGCGCGATTGAGTTGTGCAGGAGGGAGAAGTTTAGAATGGGTTATTGTGAGCGAAACATCAAGGGCGGCTGCTTCCATGAATTATCGAAAGGAGACTATGAACGGAACGAACGGTATTGGCGTGAGGGATTCTTTATTTCTTGACGATGATGTGTTTCAAGATTTGGGACTGTACCATTTATTTGCCCGGGTTATCTCACGATACGATACTTGGGGGCCGAATAAAATTAGTCAGGCACAGTGGGAACAGATAAAAGCAGAAGCAGCAGAGTTCGGCCCACGGGGTACAGGAATTTTTGCAGGAAGTGGAGCCCTGGGTGCAGGGAAAATTTTCAGGCGGAATCGTGCTTCTTTATTTTAGGCGTTTAGCATCATGAGACAAGAGAAAAACCACTTGCGGAAAGACCGTTGCATAGATTGCAGTGGTCTTTTTTGCGTGAGCAGCCGGCGCCGCAGAATTGCAAATGCAGAAAAGAAAAAATTTGCAGCGGAATTATACTCTCGCTATCGGGATTGGACATAACTAAGTTCCCTTTTTCATACAATAAATAATAATTTGAGGAGGGAGAAGTGGCATGAGAGTTTATTTTTTTCCTAAATGGCTGATACAAGCAGTTCTCATCGGGCTTTGTGTCTTATTGGCCATGGTGGTGGTGTGGTCTTTTTTAGATGGCGGAGAGGCTTCTGTGATGGCAGATCCGGTATATCAGGGACAGACTACAGAGCAAAAGGTGGCCATTGCCATCAATGTGGATTGGGGAGAAGATGTGCTGCCGGAAATGCTGCAGGTGTTGGAGCAGTCCAATGTGAAAAGCAACTTTTTTTTGTAACAGGGCGTTTTGCGGAAAAATTTCCGGAATTAGTACAGCAAATTGCTGACGCTGGCCATGAAATTGGCAATCATGGGTATAAGCATCCCCACCCCGACCAGTTGAGCGTGGCGCAGAATGAAAAGGATATCACCCAAAGCGAAGCGATTTTGGAAAAAAATCTGGTCGGCGTAAAGCCTACGCTCTATGCGCCGCCCTACGGCGAGCATGGGCAAACCTGCTTACAGGCTGCGGAAAACTGCGGTTATACAACTATTTTATGGACTGCCGACACGGTGGACTGGGAAGAACCTGCGCCTTCCCATGATACTCTAGTGCAGCGGGTAACCGGCGATAAACTGACCAGCGGCGCTATCATTCTGATGCACCCCAAAGCCCATACCGCTGAGGCACTGCCCGATATTATCGGTACCATCAAGGCCAAAGGCTATCAATGTGTGAAGGTGTCAGAGGTTTTATGAGTATGAAGCGTTGCAGAATGGCGATACTTTATTTTCTTTTTTTTCATGATGGCAGCAGTGCCGGCCCAGGCTGAGGTGGTACCTGCCATTACGGCCGAGGCGGCGGTGGTGATGGACTTGGACACAGGAGAAGTCCTTTATGGTAAGGCTGAGCATGAACGCCGTCCACCGGCCAGTTTAACCAAGGTCATGACCGGTTATCTGGCAATAAAACAGGGCGATTTACAACAGGTGGTAACCGTATCGGAAACAGCGGCAGCCACCGGCGAATCCTCGTTGAATTTGAAGGCTGGGGATAGGCTGACTTTTTGAAAATTTACTGTACGGCGCTTTGATGAAATCGGCCAATGACGCTTGTGTGGCTTTAGCAGAACAAATGGCTGGCAGCGAGCAGGTTTTTGTGCAGAATATGAATTTGCAGGCGTGTCTGTTGGGCTGTGCCGACACCAATTTTTGCAATTCAATGGCTTACCGGCTGAAAATCATTATTCCTCCGCTTACGATTTGGCGCTGATGACCAGAGCGGCTATGCAAAATGAAATCTTTGCCAGCATTGTGCAGCAGCAGCAGTACATGGTGCGCTGGATAGATGGCCGCAGGCTTTTTGGTGCGCAACACCAACCGGCTTTTGCGGGAGTATCCGGGCGCTATCGGCGTAAAGACCGGCACTACCAATGAGGCAGGGCAATGTCTGATTGCTGTAGCGCAAAAAAGAAGGAAAACGTATCATTGTTGTGGTATTGAAAAAGTAAGAATCGTTTTTATGATGCTGTTGCTTTATTGATTATGGCTTGCAGACGGAGCGCAAGTTGGGTATACTGAGCAACAGGAACACTTTAGAGCAGGAGCAGCTATCGGCTTCGGCTGATAGCTGCCGATTTTGAATATATTGGGGTGCGCAGAGATGCAAAGTTTAAATTATGAAATTACAACGCTGGAAAATGGAATTCGCGTGATTACCGAAACGGTCAATCATGTGCAGTTTATGTCCATGGGCTTTTGGGTGGGCGTGGGGTCCCGTTATGAAAATACACAGCAGTGGGGCATCACCCATTTTATTGAGCATATGCTGTTCAAAGGTACCCAGCGGCGTACAGCGGAGCAGATTTCCAGCGAAGTCGACGTGGTGGGCGGTCAGCTCAACGCCTTTACCAGCAAGGAAAATACCTGCTACTATATTAAAACCTTAACAGAGGACTTCCCGTTGGCGATGGATGTACTTTCCGATATGTTTTTGCACAGCAAATTTGACAATGCAGAGATTGCCAAAGAGCGGGAGGTTATCATTGAAGAAATCAAAATGTATGAAGATACGCCCGACGACCAGGTGCATGACTTGCTTTCAGCCAATTTGTGGCCGGACCATCCGTTGGGACGGGCTATTTTAGGCACTGAGGAAAGCATTTCGGTATTTGACCATGATATGCTAAAGGACTATATGCAGCAATATTATACCGGCAGCAACATTGTGGTTTCTGTGGTGGGAAATATCAGCCATGAACAGGTGGTAGAGGCTGTGCGGGCTGCTTTGGGCGGCGTGCCGAAGGGTGAAAAAATCAATTCCCACAGGCTGGCACGGCAGAAGCGGGCCTGCATTGTTATTACAAAGAAATTGCCCAAAGTCAGATTTGTGTGGCGATGCCCGGCGTAGCTAAAGAAGATGACAAATTGTTTCCGCTGAGTATTCTGAATACCTATTTGGGCGGCGGGATGAGCGCCCGTCTGGTGAAAAAAAATCCGGGAGGATGAAGGACTGGCCTATTCGGTGTATTCCTACAACGGCTCCTACACCGACACCGGTGCGTTTGTTATTTCGGTGGGCACACGGCCGGATAATTGTCAACGGGTGATTGACATTATTCTGCAGGAACTGGAGGATATTCGGGAAAACGGTATCACCGAGCAGGAATTGAAAAAGAGCTTTAGTCAGTTAAAAGGCAGTCTGTTCATGGGACTGGAAACAGTCAACAGCCGCATGAACAAACTGGGGCGCTCGTTATTGTCCCTATGACCGGGTGATTACGCCGGAAGAAAATGTGCAGGAACTGGCCAAGGTGACCGTTGCCGATGTACAAGCACTGGCCAAAGAACTGTTCCAGCCGGAAAAAGCTGCAGATTACGATACTGGGCGCTGTAAAGGACGTGCAAATGCCGTCGGAAGCCTAACTGGAACGGCACCCTTTAACGGGGTGCATTCTGCATAAAGCTGGTGAGCAGATTTTTCACCAGCGGATTTTCCAAAAGCTGCTGAATATCCTCCGGCCGCGGCATAGCGGCAGGCTGTGCCGGCGTTACTGGCGCTGCGGGTGTTGTCGGCGCTGTGGTTGGATGACTGGCTTGCTGGGGCTGAGAGTCTCTACCCGATGGGGTGCCGTAACGTCGATGGGCGGCTCGGCCGCCTGTGCATCAGCGGGCATATTGCGGGCCTGTAGCGCGGTGAGATAGGTAGTCAGCAACGGCAGAATACTTTCTACCGAACCAATCAGATTGTTTAAATCGACGGTAATACTCTGCACGCTGTTGCAAAATTCCCGCACCGAGCTGCAGCCGCTGCTCAATAAGGCTGGCGTATCGCTGAGCCGGAATTTATTGACGGGATTTTTTCTGGGCCGTACACGGCAGGTTGGTGCCGCAGGCCGCATTGTCGGATGGGACAGATTTTGACTGATGACTCTTTCTCGCTGCGTAGCATCCATCACAGGTACTTGGCGCATTCTGGACAAAACATCCTCCTCCAAACTGCCGGACTGGCAGAAC